>Ga0326727_10008224_pt1 | contig 26683 bp, 26 predicted proteins | sample MB2enrmetagenome_FD_207643 | JGI IMG/M metagenome (GOLD analysis project Ga0326727, IMG submission 207643) | Lab enriched peat soil microbial communities from McLean, Ithaca, NY, United States - MB29MY | ecosystem: Environmental > Terrestrial > Soil > Wetlands > Peat | place: USA: New York...
ATCGGCCGCACTTTGGATTACATCTCGTCCATCCAGAATTCGGAGGTGGTCTTCGACTACATGGAACCTCCTGAGGCATTCTCAGAAGAGCTAAGACAAATAGAAAAGGCGCGGGCCGAACAGCTTGAGAAAATGGGTGAACGTTCGGACACCCGTTTCGAGCCGGCCGGCATTGCGGCGATTCTTCGTTCGCACGGATTTTATGCCATCGAAGACATCGATTTCCAGCAGATCGCGTCCAGCTTCGGCCACGCCGTTCAAGGACTCGCCCCCGGACACGCTGGCGTTCATGTTGTCCACGCTAAGCACTAATTGAAGGCGGTCATCAGCGGTCGCCACAGCTAAAACGCGGAAGAAACAAAATTTCTTTGACGATTTGTCGATTTCCGGTCCGGCCGTTCGACTATAAGACAGAAGAACGATGATCTACGGTTCCTGAGTGAACAGGAAACGAGTCATCGGAAACAAGCCACCAACCATCACTCAACCCAAAGGAGATTCCCCAATGCGATTCATGGTCATCGTCAAATCGACCCCAGAGGCAGAAAAAGAAGGCGCCCTCCCTGATCCCGAGCTCATGCTCGAGATGGGCAAGTACAACGAAGAGCTCAGCAAGGCTGGCGTCCTGCTCGCTCTCGATGGTCTCCATCCCAGTTCCAAAGGCGCACGCGTCAAATTCTCCGGCAAGAACCGCACCGTCATTGACGGCCCATTCACCGAGGCCAAGGAACTCATCGCCGGCTTCTCGATCTTGCAGGTCAACTCCCTCGAAGAGGCCATCGAGTGGGTCAAGCGTGCTCCCAACTGCAACCCCGCCGGCGACTCCGAAGTCGAAATCCGCCAGGTCTTTGAGATGGAAGACTTCGCTCCCATCCTCTCCGAAGAGCAGATCCAGCACAAAGTAGCGAAACGGGCTGAGCTGCCGAATCAGACCGCCAACAAATAGCTAAACCGGAAAACAAGCCACCAACCATCGCTCAACCCAAAGGAGATTCCCCAATGCGATTCATGGTTATCGTCAAAGCAACCCCAGAGTCAGAAAAGGAAGGCGCCCTCCCCGATGCACAGGGCCTGCTCGAGATGGGCAAGTTCAACGAAGAGCTAATCAGGGCTGGCATCGTGCTCGCCATGGACGGCCTCCATCCCAGCTCCAAAGGCGCACGCGTCAAATTCTCCGGCAACTCTCGCACCGTCATCGATGGCCCCTTCACCGAGGCCAAGGAGCTCATCGCCGGCTTCTGGCTCTGGCAGGTCAAGTCCCTCGAAGAGGCCATCGAGTGGGTCAAGCGTTGCCCCAACCCCCACGCCAGCGACTCCGAAATCGAAATCCGCCAGGTCTTTGAGATGGAAGACTTCGCACCCATCCTGTCCGAAGAGCAGATCCAGCACAAAGTAGCGAAACGGGCTCAGCTGCCAAATCAGACCGCCAACCAATAGCCGCACTTGCATCCATGGATTGAATCTGGTGTGATCGGTAGCAGTGTCAGCTACCGATCCACATCACGCCACACAGCAGGCCACCGATCAAGCCCTGCATCGCACCATCGAAGCCGTATGGCGCATCGAATCCGCGCGCGTCATCGCCGGCCTCACCCGCCTCACCCGCGACGTCGGCCTCGCCGAAGACTTAGCGCAAGAAGCCCTGCTCGCCGCACTTGAACAGTGGCCGCGATCCGGTGTCCCCGATAATCCCGCGGCATGGCTCACAGCAACCGCCAAACACCGCGCCATCGATCTCTTCCGCCGCAACGCCGTCGCCAGGCGCAAACACGAAGAGCTCGCCCGCGAACTCGAAGCCCTCGAACAAACCTCGCCCGACCTCGATTCCACTCTCGACAACACAATCAGCGACGACCTCCTCCGCCTCGTTTTCATCGCCTGCCATCCCATCCTCCCCGCCGACTCCCGCGCCGCCCTCACACTCCGTCTCCTCGGCGGCCTCACCACAGACGAGATCGCTCGCGCCTTCCTCACCCCCGAACCCACCATCGCCCAGCGCATCGTCCGTGCCAAACGCACCCTAGCCGACAAGCACATCCCCTTCGAGATCCCGCGCGGCCCCGAGCTCGCCGCCCGCCTCTCCTCCGTCCTCGAGGTCATCTACCTCATCTTCAACGAGGGCTACTCCGCCACTACCGGCGACGACCTCATGCGCCCCGCCCTCTGCGAAGACGCGCTCCGCCTCGGCCGCATCCTCGCCGAACTCACTCCCACCGAACCGGAAGTGCACGGCTTGGTCGCCCTTATGGAAATCCAGGCCTCCCGCACCCGCGCCCGTATCACCTCCACCGGCGAACCAGTCTTACTCTTTGATCAAAACCGCGCCCAATGGGATCAACTACTAATCCATCGCGGACTAACCGCAATCGAACGCGCTCATAAAATCAACGCCGTTCGCGGCCCCTATCTCCTCCAGGCCGAGATCGCCGCCTGCCACGCCCGCGCCCGCACTCCATCCGAAACCGATTGGCCCCGCATCGTCATCCTCTACACCGAACTCGCCCAGATCACTCCATCCCCCGTCATCGAGCTCAACCGCGCCGTAGCCGTCTCCATGGCCCAAGGCCCCCAGGCCGGCCTCACACTCGTAGACGCCCTTGCTTCCGAACCTTCTCTCGCGCGCTATCATCTTCTCCCCAGCGTCCGCGCCGACCTCCTCTACAAACTAGGCCGCCGCCCCGAAGCCCGCTCCGACTTCGTACGCGCCGCCGCCCTTACCCTCAACACCCGCGAACGCGACCTCCTCCTCGCCCGCGCCGCATCCTGCGAGACTGACCCAATTAATTCGTAGGAATAAGAACAAATAGCTTACCCCGGAGGGGTGGTGGAAAATAGCCCATGGCAACCCAGCCCTCACGCCATACTTCCGGATAATGTAGCGCCGGCCTCCCGGCCGGCTGTAGTGTGGACCTCCCGGTCCACGCTTGTTTCCTCCTGGGGCACGACTCCACAGGCTGTGGAAAAACTGTATTCAAGGTAACAAGAAGCGTCAGGGCACGACTTCACCGGGGTCCTCATCGATAGGTCTTCGTCGATGGGGTGGGAGTTCAGTCGTGCCGAAAAGGGCCATAAAATCAAGGGGTTTTAACCCCTGAGGAAAGTTTTTCGGCGGCAGGCCGGGCTTCCAACCCCGGTACAAGACAAAAAAGATCAACCCACGCGGCTTGAGCCGCGCTCCAACCCCGCCCTCACGCCGGCCCACCAGGAAAGACGGCGGACCTGAGGCTAGACTCGCCCAAAGCTCTCAAAGGCGAGAACCACAGAAAATCGGCGAACCCTAGGGTGTTTGCGGATACTGATCCGACTATCCTTCCCTAAATCATGCTGGATGAGCGCATTGGGCTGTTACCAACAACGGAGAATTACTTTTGATTTACCGGTTTTCCGGTCCAAAATCATTTGAAGGGCATCTCTACAGCAAGTAAATGGCACGCAAACACTTTTTTATAAGCCCGCTCCCATAAAAATGTGTAATCTTGATGCAAGAATCTGGCTTATGTTCGTTCTTAGGATGAAATTGGAGGTACCAATGCGCGTCAAAGCTCTTTTGTTTCTGTCAACAATTATTTTCTTCAGTTGCCATTCTCTCAGCCAATCGGCGCAACCTACGACCCAGGCGTTGTTCCGCACCTTTATGATCGAGTCGAACTTCGGACGCGGAACAACCTTCTCAATCGATGTAGACAACCGCGAATACTGGGTTACGGCGAAACACATATTCACCGGCATCAAGACTGGTCCCGCCGGTGTTTTCACTACAAGAAATGTGCAAGCAAACATTCTTTCGAATATTGGCGAGGGCGATGAGGGGCACGATCTGCATTGGATGAACGAGACTTTCACTGTGATCGATCCAGGAAAGGACATCGACATTCTCGTACTTGTCCCTGATCATTTGCTGCTCGGCTATGGGCGTGGTTTCACTCTGAAGACAGGAGCTATAGGCGCTAGCGTCGGAGGGGATTGTGAGTTCATGGGATTTCCTTATGGAGGCGGCTGGAAGGCACAATGGACGGATTCAAAGGCCCCGGAAACCAAGAATTGGATGTGGTTCCCTTACATAAAGCACTGCACTATCTCTGCCCGGCTTCAAGAAAAGGGACTCGGAATCTGGGTCCTCGACGGCATCAATAATGAGGGCTTTTCAGGAGGACCGGTTATATTCACAACTGGACCAGATCAGAAGGTCTTTGCTGTCATTTCTGGATTCCATACGGAACCGTTGGAAGTCTTACCAGCCCAGCTTCCAGGTCAGAAGCATACAAGTTCTATTCCGGCTTCCCCTAAGTTGCCGGGGAAAAAATCAAATGAACAAGAGAAGGAAATCGTCAATGCAAACTCCGGCTTCATTCTTGCATTCGACATCGATCCAGCAATAAAGGCTATCCAGGAGAGTCCCATAGGATCGTTACGCCCAGAGGCGATTTCAAAATAGGTTTCCGATGGTTTGGTCTTGCCTGTCTCTGTTATGAACCGCGTGGACATTATTGTCCGCTCCGGTTGATCTTCCGAGAACGACGAGGTCAACAAAGAGATCGTGAGCGCCTTTGCTCTCTCCGGCTGGTTGGTAGCCAATTCAGACATAACCTGTAGAAGCCTGTGTCAATGAGTGCCAAATCGCCAATGCACTCGTTGACAGCAGATCGACCCTGGAAAGTCGCCATCTCGTAACCAGCATTTCAGGCTCACGTACAAGAGGCCGATCTTTCCCGCAGGCAGCCCGGAAGCCTGAACCTCTCGCGCGGCCGGCAGGTTAGGATGCAGTGATTAGCCTTTGATTCGCCCGGACCCGGCACTTCTATCCCAGTATCTTCCAGAACGGAGAAAACGAATGCCGCCCTTTCTCGCCGTAGCGAGTCCCTAGTCCCTAGTCCATGGTCCCAATTCCCTGCTCTCCCATAGTGAGGAAAAACCCTGAAATTTCGCACTGACCAGCGAAATTCGCCCTTTCTTCGATTCTTCTCCACATTCCCTACTGACGTATTTGCAGCCGATTCAGAGAAAAACCGTAGCGTCTCAGATCACCGATTCATGCAAAACCGGACAGCTACAGATCACCACTTTCTCCGAAACCGGTGACCTGTAGCTGTTCATTTCGGTGGTAAACCGGGTGACGATAGCATCACAGTTGGCGAAAACCAGTAGCCTGGAAGTTATCACCTTCCCTGCCTAAACAGCCTCTGAGCGGCTACTCACTGTTCCCTATTCCCTGTCTTTAAGCGTCGGCATCTCCCCCAGCGCCCGTGCCTCGGCAACCACAACGTCAAGATGCGCAAGGACTTCCTCCACGGTCATGGTATTGATTTCCCGCCGCGAGTCGTAGCCTTCCTCGACCAGTTGTTTCAGGAACCGGCCCGCGATTTGCACCGCGAGCTGGTCGGTGATCACCTTTCCAGTCAACAACTTATGCTTGCCCCATGCCTCCAGTGGCAGGGCAATCCACATCGCCCCTCCGTTCACGTCGAAGCGCACATCCACGGCGTCGGCGTGCCGTGTGGCGATGGCCACCTGTGTGCCTATCCAGCGGCAATGCAGCTCTTCCCCGCTCCAGCGGTCCTTCACGCTAAACTCTTCATACATAAGATCATCCTATCGCCCTGCCCGCCCGTCGGCAAGTGCTGGTGGACGCCCCTGTTGGCGCGCTGATAGACTAATGGGGTTGCAGTAGCAGGCCTCCACCGTACGGAGCCGTAAACCAAGGATAAGAAGAGACCTCGTGGATACAAGAACCCGTCATGCCCTGAAGAAAGATCGTTTTGCCCAAGCCACTGCAAGCAGTATGAGTTGGCTGAGCGTTCATCGTTCCGGCGTTCAACGCTGGGCCATCGTTTCTGTTGCCGTGCTGGTTGCGTGCGGACTCGCCCTCGGTTTCTGGATTTGGGCCTCGAACAAGGCCGACTCCGCGCTGGGCGCAGCTCTGGACGTCTACACTGCGCAGTTGGCGCAACCTGGAGCCCCGCCAACCCCGGGTGTATACGCGACGGCCGGCGACCGCGCGAAGGCTGCCAATCAGCAGTTTGTAGCGTTGGCCCAGCAGCATGGCTGGCTGGCCGAGGGCGCCAAGGCCCACTACTTTGCCGGCGTCACCTACGAAGAACTAGGGCAGAATGGCCCGGCTGAGACAGAGTTGAAGGTTGCGGCCAAGGCCTGGGATCGGAATCTATCGAATCTGGCCAAGCTGGCGCTGGCCGGACTCTATCACCAGACGAACCGCGACGCCGAAGCGATTGAGCTCTACAATGCGCTGGCCGCTAAGCCATCGGATACGGTGTCAACCGCCGTGGCGCAGCTAGACCTGGCGGATTTGTATGTCGCCACCGGCAAGCAGGATCTGGCCAAGGCGCTGTGGGCCAAGGTGAAGGACGCCGACAAGGATGGCGCCGCCGGCTCGATTGCGTCACAGAAGCTGGGCGCCAAGTAGTAAGGTATTGGATCAAAGGAAGAGGCTCTTGGAGCGAACAGCTTCGAGAGCCTTTTATTGCGCCGAAGAATGATTGCATCCGAGCATTATTCCCTTCCCGCGCGTCTGGTGGACTATGAGCGCGGGTCAGGCAGTATTCTCAGGTTGGATGGAGATCGCGGATAAATCTGCATACGACGAGGCTCGCAAGCACGCGGAAGAGCAGGCGCTCGCGGGGCTGGTGAGCCAGTACGCCGGAACGCTCTATCGTGTGGCTTACTCGGTTCTGCGCAACTCCGCTGACGCCGAAGATGCCGTGCAGGAGGCGTTTGTGCGCGTGTTACGCCACCGCGAGACGCTCCATGAGGTGCGCGATCAGCGGGTGTGGCTGATCCGCATTGTGTGGAACGTGGTGCTGGATCGCAAGCGTCGCATAAAGACCCGGCCGGAGACCGACGATGTGGCCGAGCTGGCGCGCGTACTGCCCGCCGGAGGGCTGACCGCCGACGAGCGCGTTGCCGCCGCACAGCACCACGCCCGCGTGCTGGCCTGCGTGGAGCAGCTTCCCGCCAAGGAGCGCCAGGTGCTGATGCTCTCCGCCTTCGAGGAGCTGACCAGCGTGGAGATTGCTGCGGTTTTGGGTATTACCGAGTCCAGCGTTCGCTCGCGGCTCTTTCGCGCGCGCAACTTGATAGCCGGCCTGCTGGAGCACACGAGGAGTTTGCGATGAAATCAGAGATCAGAGATCAGGGGGCAGTGACGCCCAGTCCGGCAGAAGAGACGCTGCGGCTGATCGCCCGCCTCTCCGCACCCGAGGGGCTTGAGGAACGCGTTCAGGCCGGATTGCGCGCCAAAAGCACTATACCGGGCAGGGCTCGGATACTTCAATGGCCCGTAGCACTGAGGCTGGACAACTCCTGGATGCAGAGTTCCCTGGCGCGCACGGCGGCGGCTGCGGCGATTGTCGCTTTGGTGGTTGGCGGTGGGTGGGTTGTTTCCTCACGCGTGCCGCCCGCGCAGCCGTCCAGGGCCATCGCGTTTCCCCCGCGCGTCTCCACGCAGGGCAGCTTTTCCAGCGCCGGAGCCATGCGCACTCCGCAGACGCTCAACGGCCCAATCGTCGAACCTCCAGCCAACGCGCATCCGGCCGTAGCCGTGCCGGAGACAGCCACGCCTGCCACCAAGAAGCCAATTCGGCACGTCAAGCCGACGGCTGCAAAGAATGTCGTCGCTCAATCAGCGCCAACTACAAAATAGCAGCGGCACGTTTTGCGGGAAGATATGTGGATGGCGAGCTAGACCCCAGACAAATCTACGTCTTCACGTTCTATCGCAGATTTGGCGCTCCCTAATGTTTGAATCAGCATCCGCACGGCATCTTCGTTATAGATTGACGGTGTACCTTTAGGCACGCTGCCTGCTTTCGTGGCCCGTTCCTGGTGGGTTCTTGACCTAAAAACGTACCCTGAATATGCGGGATTGTCTTTGAGTTTTAACGATTTGATGGCGCTGTCAATCACGTGTTGCTTAAATCGAGGCAGTGCTGCCCTCACTTTTTCAATCACTTGGGAATAGCACAGGGGGTACCTATCCGTGAGCGACTGGGTTCTGTAGACAACCCTTTCGCTTCCTGTGGGCACAACAATGACGGACACATCTGCGGCTCCGGCTACAAACTTCTTTGCGGATCGAAGCTCCGTGGTGATTTCGCAGACCAAGTGAAACTCCGAGGATTGAATCGTTTCCTGAGCCGCAGTAACCGATCTTAGAAGCGCTGCGACCGCCTCCGGTTCTCGGTCGCAATCAATCGTCGAAAGTGTTTTGAAGTTGTACGCAAATGCAAGAGGAAGGATGTAAAAGTTGTATTCGAGCAAGCTCCTCCCGAAGCTTTTATGAATCAGCTTTTGATAGTTTTGCAAGGCGGCGGCTCCGAGGGTGTAAACAAGGTACGACAATGGTTCGCTCGAATAGAGGTGGACTGCCTCGTCGCGTACTGCTACCAATCCCTCCAAATTCCCCACAATTGCGGGATCCAAATCCAGCTTCTTCATTGCCTCCTGCAACCCTATTGTGCGAGGCTGCCTCGTGCGGTTTGATTTTGGCTTTCCATCTTCTTTGAAAACGTAAAGCGATTCCAACTTCTCTCCTGAGTCGGCGACTATCTTCGCTTTAAGGAGCAACTCCCACGCGTTAATAACCAAGACAGAGAAAACTTGTTCTCGATATCTGAAATCTGGCTTGTTATATATCTCAATCGCGGAAAGTGCGGCAGCGATTGAATTCTCAAGCAGGCGAGCGCTATCTGTTGCGACAATAGAACCCATTGTGTTGCGGACAACTTCGTCGCTATTTGATGAATGAATCAACGCAGTCATGCACTTTCTGGATAATACGTTCATTACTTTACAATGAATCGAAAGAAAAGGCTAGGGCGTATCAGTTAACCATGCCGCAGTCACCCATACTGCCAGTGATAGTCTGCCATCCCTGTCCTTCCATTGAGGAGTTTAGGACAAGAGTATTGTGCAGAAATACGAGTTGGAACACCAACGACCAAGTTCGGCGTCGTGTCGAACAAAATGGGCTGGTTGGCTTGCCGATACCGCGCACTGAATGGACTGCTTGCAGCACGCGCGCATCCGCCTACGCGCCTTTCGCAACCGCGCGGATGATCATGCCCAGCAGGGCCAGCACCAAGGCGCCCCAAAAGGCCGGGCCGAATCCGCGCACGTGGAAGCCGCGGACGATGCTCGACGCCAGCAGGATCATCAGCCCATTGATCACCAAAAGAAAAAGGCCGAGGGTGAGGATGCTGATGGGGAAAGTCACAATCTTGAGGAAAAAGCCGACCGTCGCGTTAAGCAGACCGATCACCAGAGCCGCCGCCAGCGCAGGCCCCAGTCCTTCAACTTCAAAGCCGCTCACCAGACTGGAAACCGCCAGCAGGGCAAACGCGCTTAACAGCCATTGAACCAGAAGTTTGACCATCTATAAGTTCTCCTTGTCGTCCAAATCCTAATCCCCACGAACAAGAGTCAAGCAATCACTCGGCCAGCGCCGGCTCCAGCTCCTCAGCGGGCCGCGAGCCTTTGGCCTTGACGCGCGCAGTGGTCAGCAGAAAAACAGCCACTACGATGGCTGCCATGCCGGCAAATTCGGCGCGCTCCGGCCGTTCGTGGAGCAGAACGATTCCCAGCAGCACCGCGATCACCGGGTTCACATAGCAATAGGAGGAAACCTTGGCCACCGGCACGTGTTCCAGCAGGTAGATGAAGGCGGAGTAGCCCACAAGCGAGCCGCCGGTGATGAGCCAGGCCTGCGAGCCTATCGAGGCCGCGTTCACGTGAAAGTCGGGCCATTGGCCGAGCACGGTGCCCAGCAGGGTACAGAATGCGCCGGCGATCAGCATCTGCCAGGCGGCGGCCACAAAACTGTTGACCGGTAGGCGCGCATGGCGTGAGAGGAGGCTGCCCACGGTCCATGCAAAGGCTCCGGACAGAAGCGCCCCGATAGCCACGAGGCGCGTGAAGTCCCCGGCGAAACCGGTGCGCAACGAGGGCCATACCAGCGCCGTCAGGCCGGCAATACCCAGCGCCATACCCAGCCAGCCGCGCACCGAAAGCGGTTCACCACCGGGAAGCAGCATCTCAGCCAGCGCAATAAAGAGCGGAGTCACCGCCAACACCAGGGAAGCCAAGCCGCTGGGGACGGTCTTCTCCGCATAGACCAGGGTCACATTGCTTCCGAAGAGAAGGAAGAGCCCGACCACGCCGAGCATCAGCATGGTCCTTGGCGGCCAGATGAGGCGCAGCCCCCGCCAGCGGCACCAGGCGAGCAGAATCGCGCCGGCAATCAGAAACCGCGTTCCGGAGAGCAGCAACGCCGGCATCAGAGCCGCTCCAATGCTGATGGCCGTATAGGTGGATCCCCAGAAAAAGTAAACGCAGGCGAAGGACAGCACGATGGAGGCCGTGGAGACCACTTTCTTTCTCGGGTGGAGAGGAGGGTTCGTCATGGGTTGATTCCATGCTAATGCCTGGAAGCCGGGTGGACAGCTTTGCCCGAGGCCGATTTGCGCCTTTCAATGATTCAGTTGAGAATAGATTGCCATGGGATGGATGGAGCAGATGCGGATCGGCTGCGAGGAGCGCGCGCTGGCTGGCCTCGCGTGGGTAGCGCGGAAACGTGGCCGCAGCGACGACCTGGCTCCTCACCTGGCCACCGGCATCGAGGGCGAGGAGGCGGCATTCTTCCACCTGCGCCGCATGGGCTACACCGTGGTGGCGCGGCGCTGGTCGTCGGGCGAGATGCCCGGCGATGTGGACCTGATCGCCTGGCACGGGCCAAGGCTCTGCTTTATCGAAGTGAAGACCCGCACCGCCCACGACGCCGCTCCTGCCGAAATCGCTGTCGACTCCCACAAACGCAACACACTCCGCCGCATGGCCCGTCAATATATCCGCCAGTTGCCCCAGGAGACAGCCCCTCTGGTCCGTTTCGACGTACTCAGCGTCTACCTTGTACCGGGACAGGAGAAGGAATTCGCGCATTTTGAAGGCGCATTTGGCTGGAGTGAGTGGGAGGGCGAGGACTGAGGCGGCGGAGCGAGCCCGGCAAAGCAGGCACTGTGATAATTTTGAAGGAGCGGCCTTTTGCGAGCTCGTAGCTCAGTAGGTAGAGCAACGCCCTTTTAAGGCGTGGGTCCTGGGTTCGAGCCCCAGCGAGCTCACCACTCCTTCCGGCCGCTGTTTCCCTGTCAATTGCTCATCCGGCGATACACTACATTCTGGGGTCTGCCGCGGTCGGCTGCGCCGCAGGCGCCAGCGGCAGCGTGAAACGGAAGGTCGCGCCGCGGCCGAGTTCGCTTTCGGCCCAGACGCGTCCGCCGTGGGCCAGGACGATGTGCTTGACAATGGCCAGGCCGAGGCCGGTGCCGCCCGCCTCGCGGGAGCGCGCTTTATCAATGCGATAGAAACGCTCGAAGATGCGGGTCAAGTGCTCTGAGGCGATGCCGGGGCCAAAGTCCTGAACGCAGAACTCGACTTCAGAGGCTGTTTGAGAGGCAACTCCAGCTTCAAGCAGCCGCGCGCCGATGAGAATGCGCTGGCCGGCCTTGCCGTACTTGAGCGCGTTCTCGATGAGGTTACTGAAGACCTGGTTCATCGCGTCGGGATCGGCCAAAACCAGAGCGTCGGGCGCGCCGGTGAACTCGAGGGCGACGTCAGTGTCTGCAACGATGCCTCCCAGCGAGTCGATGGCGTCCTGGAGCAGCACGCTGGCTAGCGTAGGCCGCAGCGCCAGCTTGTAATCCGGGCTCTCGACGCCGGCCAGGGCAAGCAGATCCTCGGTGATGCGGTTCATGCGCGTGGCGTTCTTGAGGATGATGCCGAGGAACTCGTCACTGGTTTTGCGGTTGGGCCGAGGCTCTTCCATCAGCGTTTCGACGTAGCCCTGGATGGAGGTCAGCGGGGTGCGCAGCTCGTGGCTGACGTTGGCGATGAATTCGCGGCGGGAGGTTTCCGCGGCCTCGATGCGGGTGATCTCATGCAGCACAGCGAGCGCGCCGCCGGAGGGCATGGGGGCGGCGTTGATCTCGAAGATGCGCCCCGGGGCGAGCGTACTAGCGCGCCCGAAACGCGCCTCTCGCTGCTCCAAAGCCGAGCGCACACAGGCCAGCAGTTCGGGGTCGCGCACCGCGTGAACCAGCGGGCGGCCTACATGAATCTGCGTGCCGGCGATGCGCTGCATTTGCGCGTTTGACCAGCGCACCAGCCCCTCGGGAGTAAGGGCGACCACCGCCTCCTGCATGGAGTCGAGCAGGCCTGCCAGCTCCTGGCGGCGGCTTTCGATCTCGGCAAAGCTCTCGTCCAGCCGCTCCGCGGTCTGATTGAGCGCGGCCTCCATGGTGGAGAGCGAATCATCGCTGTCCTGGGGAAGGCGGGCGCTCAGGTCGCCGTCAGCGATGCGGCGCGCGAAGACGATGAGCCGCTCCAGCCGAATGGTGAGACGGCCGGCAACCCATACAGCCAAAACCAGTGCTACTGCCAGCGCTATCAGACCGGACCAGAGCGTTTCATGACCCAGAAACAGGCCGGTGCTGCCGGGAGGAATCTCCAGGACTTTGCGCGCGATAAAAGGAAGGACGACAAACTCCATCGCCGCTGCCTGGAAGAGCAGCAGCAGGAGAAAAAGGCCGAGCAGCTTGGTAAAGATTTTGGTTTTCACGGAGCTCTACTCGCCTTTTGGCAGCTCGAAGCGGTAGCCGGCGCCGCGCACGGTTCTCAGGTAACGCGGATTCTCCGGATCGATCTCGATCTTCTCACGGATGCGGCGCACGTAAACGTCGACCGAACGGGGCGTGACGAAGCGGGCGTCGCCCCAAACGGAGTCCAGCAGGTGATCACGGCTGAAGACCCGGCCGGGATGGCGCGCAAGGTAGTCGAGCAGCCGGAACTCGGTGGCCGTGGTCGCGGTCAGCTCGCCGCGCACCATTAATTGCATAGCGTTGGCGTCGATGATGACCTCGTCAAAACGGATGACTGTGGGCGTAGTGGGGCGCTCGAAGCGGCGCAGTACTGCCTTCACGCGCGCCACCAGTTCGCGGGTGGCGAAGGGTTTGGTGATGTAATCGTCGGCCCCCATCTCCAAGCCCAGCACGCGATCGTTTTCAGAGGCGCGCGCGGTCAGGAAGATGATGGGAACGCTAGAAAGCACGGGATTAAGGCGCAGGCGGCGGCAGACGTCGAGGCCGTCACCGCCGGGCACCATGATGTCCAGCAGAAATAATGCGGGCGCCTGGCGCTCGGCGTCGGAAATCAGGTTGGTGGGAGTGTGAAACAGCCGCGCCGCGAAGCCGGCCGCCTCCAGGTGATGCTGCACCAGCCGCGCAATGTCGTGGTCGTCTTCCAGTACAAAAATGGTTTGGCTCAACCGCTCTGCCCTCGCCCGGCGGCCGTTGAACTTCAGATGCGGAGGCCGCACGGAATCATTAACAGAGTAATTCAGTCAGGCAAAGGAATTGCAAACGTTGTGTGAATTTGCGCTGGAAACTAACTGCAAAACAGGAGATCGGGTGTACGGGTCTTGAATGGGCGGTTACAGCTAAAGTCACGCTCTTACAGAACAGAGTCGCTCCATTAGCAGCTGCGCCATGATTTACGCTGTAATCGCGGGTCAGCCTTCTCGTCCGGCCGTACCCAAAGGGAGGTTCTCGTGACCTGGATGATGCTGCTGGTAGGTCTGGTGGTGGGCATGGTTTCCGGCGTAGTGGGCATTGGCGGCGGCATCTTGTTTGTTCCCGCGCTGGTGTGGCTCGCGGGCATGGACCAGCACAAAGCGCAGGGCACCTCGCTGGGCGCTCTACTGCTGCCGGTGGGCGCTCTGGCCTTTTGGGAGTACTATCGCAAGGGCAACGCCGACCTGCACTTGGCGCTGCTGTTGGCCGTCGGGTTTCTGGTCGGCGGATACTTTGGGGCCGTCGGCGCGCAACACATCCCGGAACTCTGGCTGCGGCGCATCTTCGCGCTGACCCTGATCGCCGTCGGCGGACGGATGTGGTTCTACCGTTAAATCTCCGTCAAAGACTGTGAAGAATCGATTTCGCCGATGAATGCATCGGAACTTAGGGGCATGAATGGCCCAATTCAACGATTTTAGTCTTCGCGATCTTTACATGGCGCTTGACACACAGCGGCAGGAGCAGGGACTCTCCTGGTCCCAGGCCGCCATGGAGATCAATAGGCACAACACGCGAGTTTCAACCCGCCGGATGGCAACCTCGACAATCACCGGAACGCGCTTTCGCGCGGCTGCAGAGGGCGACGGCGTTCTCCAAATGCTGCGCTGGCTGAAGCGAACACCGGAGAGCTTTATACCGGGCTTCTTGGAATCCGGTGGATTCGACGAGCTACTGCCGGAAGTATTGCCAACCCAGGTATTACGATTCGATACCAGGAAGCTGTACGCAGCGCTGGATGCACAACGCACAGAGCGCAATATAAGCTGGAAGCAATTGGCGAAGGAAGTGGGCATGAGCTCCTCGATGCTGACCCACCTGTCGAAGGGAGGGCGGACCAGCTTTCCGACTGTGATGAGAATGACCCGTTGGCTCGGCCGCCCCACCGCAGAGTTCACGAGAGGATGCGCGCGATAAAGCGCAGGCGGATGTAGTCGGCGGTCCAGTTTCCTTCATCGTCGCGCAGAACGAGCTCCAGCAGCCTGACTGTCTCCCCGACGACCTTCTCGCGAAGCGCCTCCGGTACTCCCGCGAGCACACCGCGGCGAAAGGTGCGGAGCCAGCCCTCCATGCCGCTCTCCGGCAGCGGCGTAGGGCGCGGAATCAGCGCGATACGCTCCACCTGGAAACCGTTGCGCTCAAGCCTGCTCTGATAGGCCGCAGGAGTGGGATAACAGTTCACGCCCTCCTCGGGGTCGGAACAACCGTGGTGCGCCAGTGTAGCCATGAAGGCAACGCGAATGGCGGCGATATTGCCGTGGCCAGCCATCTCGGCTACGAAGCGGCCGCCCGGCTTGAGTACGCGGCGCACCTCAGCCATCATTGCGTCCTGGTTGCGTACCCAATGCAAGACGGCGTTTGAGAAGACAGCGTCGAAGGTGCGGTCCGCAAAGGGAAGCGACTCGGCGCTGCCTTCACGTGCATCGATCCCCCGCGAGCGTGCCGCGGCAAGCATCTCCGGCGAAAGATCAACTCCGGTGACGATGGCGCCTGTGGCGGCAAGCCGCTCGGTCAGTTGGCCATCGCCGCAGCCGAGATCGAGAATCGATTCGCCGGGCTTCGCGTCCAGCCATTCAACCACTCCACCAGCCATTCCATGCACGAATGCGGCGTTCTGCCCATAGTCCTTCGCGTCCCAGGTCTGCGCCATCCTCTGCCTCCACTCTCAGTGTGGGGGAAATCGGTTCATTCCGCAAACTTATAATTCCTTCAATTCCGATAATTGGATGTTATGGTTCGCTTTTTATCAATTCCATCTTCCCTGCTTCCTTGTGATCCTTCCATGTATATTTGCAGCATGAAGACATTGCTGCGCACCGTGCTCCATCTGGCGCTAATCGTCTGGCTGGGTGCGGAGATCTTCTTCCCTATTGTAGCGGCTGTCACCTTCGCAACGCTGCGGCCCGATACGCACGCGGCGGGCGCAATCGTCGGCCATCTGCTGCGCATTCTGCACGGCATGGGATATTCGTGTGGAATGATCGCGGTGCTGATGCTTGCAGTCGGCGCTACACGGAGATTCTTCCACCCGCGCGCGGTGCTGATGCCGATCGCACTCCTGGCGGTGATGATCGGCCTCACTCTCTACTCGCAGTTGGGCATCATTCCAGCCATGGAGCGTGACCGCATCGCCGTGGGCGGCGTCATCGAGGCAGCCGATGACGCCAACCCCAGCCGCATGGACTTCGAGTGGCTGCACCGGCACAGCGTGTACGTTGAAGGGAGTGTGCTGCTGCTTGGATTGGCGACGGTGGCGCTGGTGGTCAGGGCGGAAAGCAAGAGTCTATAACCACACAAGGCTCTGACGCATTCTATCCACTCGCGCCCGTCTAGTGTAAACTTCGTAGCGGAGACAGATCGTCTTGCCATCCACACGCGAAATAACAAGTTCATCTGCGATCCTGGTAAATGCACCGTCGCGTATCCGGGAGCGCATGGCGGCCGGGCGCATTCCGTGGATCGGCCCGCTGCTGCTGGTCGTGGCGCGCTCCGTGCTTTGGCTTACCTTCCAATCCCTGCTGGCGCTGATCTTGATGGCCCTGCATCACACCGCTCCCTTCCGGACAGCGGGCAACTGGTGGATGTTCTATGGCACACTGAGCGATCTCTGCTGCCTCATGGGGATGCGTTACTTCACACGGCGTGAGGGCATTCGGCTGCGCGACCTGATTGGCCCGATCCGCATGCGCTGGGGACGCGACTTGTGGCTCGGGCTGGGGATTCTGGTCCTCGCGTATCCATTCGCTATGGCCGGCAGTTTTATGGCAGCTTGGCTGTTATACGGTTCTATGGCCAAGGTGCCGATGGCGTTTATTCTGCAAGCTCACTCACTACCCCTTTGGGCTACGGTATACACCTTGACCGTCTGGTGGGTGATTCAGTCGGCCACGGAAGAGATGACCTACCAGGGGTATGCGTTGCCCCGGCTGGAAGCGCTCACCGGACGCACCTGGATTGCCTTCTTGATCGTCTGGTTCTGGTTTACCGCGCAACACTGCATGGTCCCATTCGTCGCCGATTGGCACTTTTTGGCATACCGTTTTCTTATGATGGTTCCTCTGATCATGGCTATGATGCTTGTCTATCTGCGCATCCGCCGCCTTTCGCCGATGATCATAGCCCATTGGCCCATGGATATTGGAGTCGCGTTTATGACCGGTACCCATATAGGAGCCGTCATGATGACCGGCATCCACTGACGACTGGTCTCTGCTCCCTGCTCCTGTATCATCGAAGTGGCTCCGGCGTGTGCGTTTCCTCTTGCCGGGACCCCAATGGGAAAGCCATGAAGACTGGCATCATCGGCCTGCCGCAGGTGGGCAAGACATCGCTGTTCAAGATTCTCACCAAAGCCAGGCTCGACGAGCGGGGCCACTCGCGCCAGGAGCACATCGGCGTGGCGCGCGTGCCCGACGAGCGGCTGGACAAGCTCTCCGCTTTGTATTCTCCGAAGAAGACCACCTACGCGTCGGTCGAGTTTGTCGACGTGGCGGCCATCGGGCAGGAGGCGCTCAAAGAGACTGCCTTCCTGACCAGCCTGCGCAATGTGGATGCGCTGATTCACGTATTACGTGTCTTTGAGGAGGAGTCGATTGCGCACGTCGGTCCCATCGACCCACTGCGCGACATCCGCAGCGTCGAGTTCGACCTGATGATCAGCGACCTCACCCAAGTTGAGAAGCGGTTGGAGCGGCTCGAGAAGGACTTGAAGAAGGGGCGCACCAATGATCTGGAGCACGAACAGTCGCTGCTGCTGCGGTCGAAGGAGGCTCTGGAAAAGGAGACTCCGCTGCGCGAACTGGAGATGACCGCGGAGGAGAATAAGCTCATCAAAGGCTTTATGTTCCTCTCGCAAAAGCCTATTTTATATGCACTTAACATCGGCGAGAGCGTGACGCTTGGCGACGACCTGGAGACCGCCGTGAGCCGCTGGAAGCTCGATGCGGTGGCGCACCGGCCCAACGCCGGAGCCACGGCCATCTGCGGCAAGGTGGAGGCCGAACTGGCGGAGATGGATGACGAAGAGGCGGCGGAGTTCCTGGCCAGCTACGGGCTGCGCGAGAGCGGCCTGGTACGGCTGATCCGCAAGAGCTATGAGTTGCAGGGGCTGATTAGCTTCTTCACCGCCGGCGAGGACGAGTGCCGCGCCTGGACGATTCCGGCGGGCTCGAAGGCGCCGCAGGGGGCCGGGGCGATTCACTCCGACCTGGAGCACCACTTCATCCGCGCCGAGACGATTCGCTGGGACAACCTGCTGGCCGCCGGCTCCGAGGCGGCGGCGCGGGCCAAAGGAACACTGCGCCTGGAAGGCAAAGAGTACGTGGTGCAGGATGGAGATGTAATGCACATACGGCACAGCGGATAAGACGCACAGGTAGAGCAGTAGTATCGCTTAGGCGGAGAATTGTTGATGAGAGCGTACTTTGCAACAGTTTTGATTGTGCTGGCAAGCTCAGTGGCGATCGGGCAGCATAGCGATCACGCAGCCGCAAATTCCTATACTTCGACGGAGGATTTAGTCCGGAGAATAGAATCCAAAGACACCAGCATCAGAAAGAACGTCGTCGATTCTCTTGGAATTGTTGACTGGACACTCTCTAAGCCATGCTACGAAGAATTCGATAAGGTCGAGGTCAGGCCCGCTGCCCTCGTGAGAGATCGGGAATCGGCCATTTTTGTCGTTAAATCATACGCGTGTCAATCCCTCTTTATCATTCCGGTTATCAAAGAACGAAATGGATGGGTCGCCTATAAGGTGATCAATCTCTGGGCAAAATTCGACTATCCCACCATCAGGATTGATAGCCTTGTCAATGCTGGTGAACAGGAAATAATTGCATCGAAGGTCATGGTAGACGAAGGAACCGGATTGTTACAGATGAACATGACCATCTTCAAATTTCAAGGTGGCAGGTTAGAGGTTGTATTTGACCAGCCAGAGTCTCTCACCATTGCCACTCATACCACTGAAAAGGGTGTCCCCATTATATTCAATGACGATGAGACCAGCGTGTTCAAGTTCTCTAAATGCTCCGGTTGTACGGACGGTCTGCAGTTCATTGAAGAGACGCGGAATATCAAGGTCGAAAGAGAATCCATGAGTACAGAAAAACATCTTCACACGACAGGGTCTGCGAAGGTTTATCGAAGATTCTATTGGGATACTAAGCTTGAGATATTCAGAATGATTGAAGAGGTTCCGCAATGAGTAATCGTTTATTAAAGTGCGTATCGATCCAAAATCTTCGTAGCGACTAGGTGCACAATTGCTGAAGCTCTCCCTCATTCTCGGAACGATTGCCGCGCTGGCCGATGTGGCGGGCGGCTTTGTGCTGGTGCGCGCGCGCGGCGTGGAACGCTACCTGCGCTATTTTGTCGCGCTGGGCGCGGGCTTTCTGATCGCCACCGCTCTTCTGGAAATGACGCCTGAGGGGCTGAAGCTGAATCCAGGCTGGGGTGCGGTGCTGATCATGGCCGGTTACTGCGTGGTGCATCTGCTGGAACACACCATCAACGCGCACTTCCACTATGGCGAGGAGACGCACCACGGCGAGTTCATCAGCCGGCATACGGGTAACTCGGTGATGGCCGGGCTGAGCCTTCATGCGCTTTTTGACGGCGTGGCCATCGGCTCGGGGTTTCTGGTTTCGGGCTGGCTGGGCTGGCTGATCTTTCTGGCGATTCTGCTGCACAAGGCGCCGGAGGGCTTCACGATGGCCTCGGTCATGCTGGCCAGCGGACGCAGCCGGGCTACTGCGTTATATTCCGCCGTGACGCTGGCAGTCGCCACGCTGGCCGGCGTGCTGGTCATCCAGTTGGTTCCCACCTGGCTGCCGTATGGGCTGCCACTCTCCGCCGGAGTTGCGCTGTATGTTGGCGCCAGCGACCTGGTGCCCGAGGTGAACCGCGAGCCGGGAATCCGCATGGCGCTGGTCTTCTTTGCCGGCGTGGCGGGTTTTCTGCTGCTGCGGATGATATTGCCTGCGATCTGAACGCTGTCAGGCTCGCCGTCCAAAGCCGAATCTCTCCGCATAGAGCCTCGCCAGCAGCTTTGCGTAATCCCAGCCGACTTTGAAGTTGGCTTTGCTAGCCCCTTGGGCACGGCTGCCGAAGGCTAACGGCACCTCTTTGACAGAGTGGATGTGGCCGCGCACCAGAATCTCCAGCAGCAACTTGAAGCCTGAGGGCTGAAAGGCAATTCCGTCAATACACTCACGGCGGAGAAGAAAAAATCCGGTCATCGGGTCATGAGCGCGAATGCCAGCTCTCTGAATGGGCCAGGTAGCCCAGACAGCGACGCTAGAGAGCCATCTCCGTACCGGATTCCATGTGCCCAACTGCCCGCCCGCAATGTAGCGGCTGCCGATCGCCAGGTCATTGCCGGCCAGAATCGCCGCAACCAGGGCGGGCAGAAGCTCCGGAGGGTGCTGCAAGTCGGCGTCCATCACGCCAAGAATCGCCGCGTCCGTGTGCCGCCAGCCGAAGAGAACGGCGCCGGAGAGGCCGCGCTCACCCTTGCGGACCAGGAGGCGCACACGCGGATCTTCCTGGCTGATGGCGGTGATGATCTCCTCGGTGCCGTCGCGGCTGTCGTCATCGACGACCAGTATCTCGTAGTCGATTTCCAAAGGGTCGAGAACGGCGCGCACATCACGGAGCAGGCCGGGGAGGTTCGCCGCCTCGCGCAGGGTGGGAATGACCAACGCCAGCTTTTGCCGGGCTTTCGTTGCCGAGCCTTCCTCCAGCGTGTACGATAAATCTGTTCCTTCTATTGACATACCGAGCTTGAGTATACGGGGTTTATGCGGTTGAGACGCAGCGTTTCCATCAACATTTTGCTGACCTTGTTTTTCACGTCGCTCGGCATCGCCGTAATGGGCTATCATCCCGGCCTTGAAGACGACGGCATCTATCTTACCGCGGTGATAAAAAGACTGAATCCGGCGCTTTATCCCCACGACGCCGATTTTTTCCGGTTTCAACTCCAGGCCAGCCTCTTCGATAACTGGATCGCCGGGTTCGTGCGCTGGACCGGATTCTCGCTGCCTGACGCGGAGCTGTTCTGGCAGTTTGCCTCCATCGCTTTGATCGTCTACGGGTGCTGGACAATCGCGCGCAAACTCTTTCCCGAGGTGCGGGCGCAATGGGCAGGCGTTGCCATGGTTACCGCCATGTTCACGCTGCCGGTGACCGGAACCGGGCTGTACATGGTCGATCAGCATCTGCATCCGCGCACCATGGCCACGGCCTTCATTCTGCTGGCGGTTGCGCGCGTCCTGGCGAACAGGAAGGCTCAGGCCGCCCTGCTCCTGCTGCTGGCGTTTCTGCTGCATCCCATCATGGCCGCGATGGGAATCTCCTTCTGTGTCTTTCTGGCCATGGCGATGCAGGAGCCGGCCTTCGGCTGGCTGCGGAGCTGGCCTCAGGCCGGACGCAGGGCCAGATTTGCAATTGCCTTTGTCCCCCTCGGCTGGGCCTTCGAGCCGCCCAATCCCATCTGGCGAGAGGCAGTGAAGATGCACAACTCCTTGTGCCTCTACCACTGGGCCTGGTACGAGTGGCTGGGCGCGGTTGCGCCTCTGCTTCTCTTCTGGCTGCTCTGGCGCTTTGCGCAAAGGCAGGGCGAGAGGCTCTTGGCGCGCTTTGCGCTGGCCGTCTTCGCCTACGGGCTCTTCCAACTGGCGCTGGCGATGATCCTGCTGGCAATCCCGGCATTCATCCGGGTTGCTCCCATGCAGCCGATGCGCTTCCTCCACCTGGTATATTTTTTCATGACTTTGATGGGCGGTTGCCTGCTGGGCAAATACCTGCTCAACTCTAGCGTCTGGCGCTGGGCGGTCTTTCTGGCGGCGATCAATGGGGGGATGTTCCTCTCGCAGTGGATGCTCTTCGATAACAGCGAGCACCTGGAATTTCCCGGCCGGGCGACGGCCAACCCATGGCTTCAGGCCTTCGACTGGGTCCGCCGGAACACGCCAACCGACGCCTATTTTGCCCTCGACCCGGAGTACATGGCCGCGCCGGGAGAGGACTATCACAGCTTCCGCGCGCTGGCCGAGCGCAGCATGATGGCCGACAACATCAAGGATCCGGCTATGGTGGCGCAGGTCCCGGAGCTGGCTCCCGCGTGGGCGCGCCAGGTCGCTGCCGCGAAAGGCTGGAGCCGATTTCAGCTAGCGGACTTCGAGCGGCTGAAGGTGGAGTTCGGCGTGAGCTGGGTGGTGGTCACGTATCCCCAACCGCAGGGGTTGGACTGCCACTGGCACAACGACACGCTCGCTGTGTGCCGAATACCGTGAACAGTGGTCAGTGAACCGTAACATTCCCCTGCCGGAGTTGCCTGAACTTTGAAGATGATTGGGAATTAGATCAGTAAACTACCGGTACAATGGATGTGTTGTTTCATGTTAATTTTGAGAGATTAACTGTCCGCGGTTTTGGCTGCTGGTCAGGATGCGGAAAATCCTGTTCCCTGACCAATGTTCACTTTTCCGGCGGGAGACCGGTTCATGCTCAATCTTACCCAGCGACTGATTCTCGGCTGTACCCTCGTCATCGGCCTCACGGTAGGCCTGGTGTTCGCTGCGCACAACGCTCTGGCGGCGGCGGGGCAGTTGAAGCTCGCTTGGATCTTCGTGGCGGCCATAGCGGTTGCCGCGGGGGTAACGGCCTTTTTTGTACTGCGGCCCATCCGCATGCTGGCGCGCGACGTCCACAGGATCGCGCAGGGCAACCTGGAGCATCGCGTGGAGTGGAGCAGCCGCGACAGCTTCGGCGTGATCGCCGGCGAGCTGAACCGGATCGCCGTCCGGCTGCGCGAGCTGCGCGATACCGACGCGGGGCGTCGCCAGATGGAGTATCAGCTCTCCGACGCGGTGCTGCAGTCCATCTTTGAGCCAATTATTGTGACCGACGGCAAGGGAAACCTGCTGAAGGTGAATCAGTCGGCGGCCGAATTGCTTGGCGAAGCCGCCACCGACCGCAAAGCACTGGCCAATACACCGGGCGGCGACAAGATCTTAGGTGCCATACGTAATGCCATCTCTATGCAGAAAGCGGTGACAACCGAGGATGAAGCGTCGCTGCTACCGATGCGAATCGGTAAGAAAGAGCGCAGTTATCGTCTGCGCACCATGCCCATGCGCGACTCCCAGGGGCGGCTTCTGGGCGCGGTCACCACGCTCGAAGACGTAACCAGCCTGCAAGACACCGACCGCTTCAAGACGCAGTTCATCAGCGTGGCCAGTCGCAAGCTGCGCGACCCGCTGCTGCTGTTGCGCCGAGGCCTCTACGCTCTCGGCCAAGGTTTCGGTGGCCCGTTACTGCCCTTGCAGGCGGAGCTGGTAGCCTCGGCCAGCAACGAGAGCGAGAAACTGGACGATCTGATGGGCGACCTGATCGAAGTGGCTGAGCTGGACGCCGGCCGCCGCGAGTTCACGCTGGAGCGCCTGCGCCCGTTACAGGCCCTGAACGAGGCCCGAGACCGTTATTGCGACGCGGCCGCCGAGAAGCACATTCGCGTCGAGGTCAAAGCCTTCGCCGACCTCTCGTTCATTCAGGCTGACCGGCGCGCGCTGCGCTCCATCCTGGACAACCTGCTCTCCAATGCTTTGCGCTACACGCCGCCCGAAGGCGAGATTCTGCTGGCTGCCGAAGAGGTGCAGGAATTTGTGCAGTTCACGGTGCGCGACACCGGCCGCGGTATCGAGGCCGACCGGCTGGGCACCATCTTCGACCGCTTCAGTACTTTCTCGGAGAAGGGCTCAGGCCTCGGTCTGGCGCTAGTCCGCCGGCTGGTCGAGCAGTTAGGCGGCCAGATCGCCGTCGAAAGCCGCCTGGGCCACGGAGCCACCTTCCGCTTCACCATCCCCGTGGCGGCTGCGCAGGAAGTCCGCCATCCCGTGGAGGTGGGCTGAGCCATGGCTGAAATCGTTCTTGAGCGCAAGAAGGAAGCCGCTAAGCTCCGCATTTACATCGGGGCGGCGCCGGGCGTGGGTAAAACCTACGATATGATCAACGATGCCTACAGAATGAAGCACCAGCAGGGCATCGATGTAGTCATCGGCCTGGTGGAGAGCCATGGGCGCAAGGAGACAGAGGCCCGCATCCGCGACCTGGAAATTGTGCCCCAGAAGGTGATTCCCTACCACGGCGTCAACCTGAAAGAGATGGATGTGGACGCCATTCTCCTTCGCAATCCGAATACCGTGGTCGTGGATGAGTTGGCCCATACCAACGTGCCCGGCTGCAAGAACCGCAAGCGCTACGAAGATGTGCTGGAATTGCTGGACGCCGGTATCAACGTGATGACCGCGGTCAACATCCAGCACCTGGAGACGCTGAACGACGCCGTCAACCGCTCGGCCAACACCGTCATCCGCGAGACGGTACCGGATAGCTTCCTGAAGCGCGCCGACGAAGTGGTGAACGTGGACGTGACGGTGGACGAACTGCGTTCGCGGCTGCGCCAGGGAAAGATTTACGCAGAGGAAAAGGTTGAGCAGTCGCTGACCAACTTCTTCCGCAAGGGCAATCTGAATATGCTGCGCGAGCTGTCCCTGCGCACCACCGCCGAGCAGGTGGGCAACCAGGCCTCGCAGTACCGCCGCACCCAGGGCCTGGAGCAGGCGCTGATTCCGGAGAAGGTGATGGTCTGCATGAGCACCCGGCCCGGCACCGAGCGCCTCTTGCGCGTGGGATCGCGCATTGCCGGCCGCCTGGCCAGCAACTGGTATGCCGTCTACGTGACCCGTCCCGAGGACGACCAGGGCCACGGCGATCCGGAGGCCTTCCACCGCCTTGAGGAGTATCAGCGCATGGCCCGCGATCTGGGCGCGAAGGTGGTCTCTCTCTCTGACCGCAATGTCTCCGACGCGCTGGTCCGCTTTGCCCAGGAGGAAGGCATCTCCCACGTGGTCTTCGGTCAGTCGGCTCGCTCCCGCTGGGATGTTTTTCTGCGCGGCTCGGTCATCAACCGCTTCCTCTCCGAGGTACGCGACGCGACGGTCCAAGTGGTGCCGATGCAAACGCCCAAGCAACTGCGCAAGGGCAGAGAGATCTCTCTTTAAAGAGCCGGGCGGGTGGCGCACATCCCCATTGAGATCAATACATCGCGCCTCGTCCAGGGAATATCAACGGTACTAATGAGAACACGTCTGTGAACACGATCCGGTAATCGGCAGCGTGCTGGTGAACGCATCATAGTGCACCTCGCCCGTTGAGCCGATGCTGGCTGCGATGAACGTGCCCCCCATCTGGCTGCCACCGCTCAGAGAGGCATAAGGAGCAAGAAGTGTTCCATCGAACTGTCCATTGATTTTCACCGAGGTTGCGCTGGGGAAATTGAACAGAATATAGCTCGCATTTGCGTCGGTCACCGTATTTCCCTGGAAGTAGATGCTTCTCTGCAGCGTATCGCTCGTGCCGGCGACGTTGATGATTACTGTGGAGCCGGTCGGAACCTCGATATCGAGATTGTCGTTGTTTTGGAATTCCGCCTGTGTAATGTTGAAGATGTTTATAGTCGTACTCGTGCCATAAAGCACAATCCAGGAGGGGCTATAGTGCTGCGAACTGGGGTTGTAGTAAACCGGATTTGATGGGCATCCGCCACCTGCAACAATCGAGCCGGAACTGTTCACCGAACAAACAACACCGTTCGCCGTCAGTGCTGCCAATTCCGCTGTCAGACTATGCATCTCGATCAGAAGAGTTGAGAAATTGATCGGGGATGTTCCCCCGGTTACGAGCTTTGAATTCTCGTAAGGACTACCGGAGTAGTTCTCGTTTGCAAAGTTAAAGCTGGCATTGGTCGAAGTGGACGAATACACATTGCCGCCAGCGTTGACGTTGAACGAGTTGCTCGTGGGGATTCCCTCTGCCGCCACGATGGCCCATGGGCCGCCATTCTCCGAAGCCAGGGAGATGTATGGATCGCTGGTGCGCAGTGCGGTGCCGATGGTTGTCGCTTGAGTTACCTGGCCGGCGGCGGCGATTCGGCCCGTAATGTCGGCTGAATCGCTGATGTTCCCGGTCAGGGCGATCAGGTTATAGGCGCTGGCGACACCAAATAGGCAGTTGGCGCCTGGCTGGGCCGCCATCGTGATCGCGCAGCCAGTGCTGGTCGCGCCCAGCGCGTCCTTCACCTGCACCTTAAACGAACCCGATGCTGTCGGCGTGCCGGTGACCGCGCCTGTCGTCTTGTTCAGCGTCAGACCGGCGGGAAGCGTGCCCACTATTGAGAAGGTATAAGGAGCCGTGCCGCCGCTCACCGTCATCGCGCCGCTGTTGAAGGAAACGCCTACCACGCCCACCGAGACCGATCCGCAACTCACCGTCAGGACTGCGCTGATGGTGATTGCGCAGTTGCAACTCGCACCCGTAACGCCCAGCGCATCCTTCACCTGCACCTTAAACGAGCCCGATGCTGTTGGCGTGCCGGTTACCGCGCCGGTTGTCGTGTTCAGCGTCAAGCCGGCGGGAAGCGTGCCCACTATTGAGAAGGTATACGGAGCCGTGCCGCCGCTCACCGTCATTGCGCCGCTGTTGAATGATACGCCCACCTCGCCCGCCGTCACCGATCCGCAGCTCACTGCGAGAACTGCGCTGATCGTGATCGCGCAGCCGGTGCTGGTCGCACCTCTCGCGTCCTTCACCTGCACCTTAAACGAACCTGCGGCTTTAGGCGTTCCCGTTACCGCGCCGGTCGTCGTATTCAGCGTCAGACCGGCGGGAAGCGTGCCCACTATCGAGTAGCTATAAGGAGCCGTGCCGCCGCTCACCGTCATCGCGCCGCTGTTGAACGAAACGCCCACCTCGCCCTCTGAGACCGATCCGCAGCTCACCGTCAGGACTGCGCTGATGGTGATCGCACATTTGCAACTCGTACCCGTAACGCCCAGCGCATCCTTCACCTGCACCTTAAACGAGCCCGATGCTGTTGGCGTGCCCGTTACCGCGCCGGTCGTCGTGTTCAGCGTCAGGCCAGCCGGAAGCGTGCCCACTATTGAGAAGGTATAAGGAGCCGTGCCGCCGCTCACCGTCATCGC
>Ga0326727_10008226_pt1 | contig 26676 bp, 19 predicted proteins | sample MB2enrmetagenome_FD_207643 | JGI IMG/M metagenome (GOLD analysis project Ga0326727, IMG submission 207643) | Lab enriched peat soil microbial communities from McLean, Ithaca, NY, United States - MB29MY | ecosystem: Environmental > Terrestrial > Soil > Wetlands > Peat | place: USA: New York...
CCGCTCCGCTGCGGTCCGCGGATAGATCTCCATGCTCTCGCGCATGGCTCCATCCTCGACGCCCGTTATGCGGACATTTCATTTGCTAAAAACACCGGACATATTATGTGCTAACGACAGTCGCCAATCCGGAGATTACTTCTCAGTAAACTAAACAGTGCTGCAGCAAATGGATGTTCCTAATCGCGCCGGTTGGTTGGCAGTGCACTGGGACGGACACCGGATGCCAGCATAACGCTCGACTCGGTGGCAGCATTCAACTATATCCAGCAACTGACATCGCCAGTTGCGCGCTGCCTGCGCGTAGACGATTATCCGTTCGCCGTATCGGGGCGCGGCAGCTGTGACTCGAAATGCTGCGCGTCCCAATAATCGCGCCACGCGGCGATCTTGCCCTCGCGCAACTCAAATATTCCCATGCAAGGCACGCTGACGCGCGTGTTGCCGACCATAAAGTGGTCCACGCGCTCGGTCATCACCACGTTGCCGTCTGCCACGATGTGACGAATCTCCCAGGGCAACGCGGTCATTTTTTGCGCGCCCTTTCGCAAGGTCTCCCGGATTGCGTCACGTCCTTTGACCGGTTGCCACGGCGAATTCCGCCAGGTTGCATCGTCGCAAAAATAGTTCGCGAATTCGTCCGGATCAGCGCGCACGCACGCCTCGATGAATCGACGGATAAGAGCGATGCTTTCAGTCTCTTCCAAAAAATGGATCTCCGATAAAGGCCCTAATTCAGCGCCGGTTTAATCTGGCCGTTGAGCTGTGCCGGTGCTGTGCCCGGCGGCATGGCCGGCTTGACCAGCGCGCCCTGCGAGTTGGATGGGGCTACGGGGCGGGGTCGCGGCCGGGCAGTGGCCCGAGGGGTGGAATATGTCCGGGGCGGATGCGGAATCACAACGACCGTTCTCGGCCCGCGCCCAGCAGGCAGGTAATGAAAGACCTGAGCCGCGGGCGCAGGCTTCGTGTTTGTCTCGATTGCGGCGCGCTGAGGTGCGCGCGGTGCAGGGTACGGCTGCCGTACATATTGCTGTGAACGCGGGTCAGCACTGGGCTGCACTGCATACTGTGGCGGGCGGGGGTAAGCATAAGGCTGTGTTGCATACTGCGGTGCGCGCGGTGCGGCATAAGGCTGCGTTGCATACTGCGGTGCGCGCGGCGGAGCATAAGGCTGCGCTCCATACTGCGGTGCGCGCGGTGAAACCAACGCCTGAGCTGACGGCTGCGGCGCACGCCCCGAAACCAAAGGCTGGGGCCCCTGCGTGGCTTGCGAACTCGCAAGTGCCGGAGCGCTGCGCGGCGCACTTTGCGGCGCGCGAACGACTACCGGTGAGCGATCGGCAACCAGTGGCCGAACCGGGGCTGGCGATGGAGTCGCAGGCCCGGCAATTGGATTCCTGGCGATTGGCCCGGCCGGCGCCGCTGCACGCGGCTGAATTACAGCCAGCGCAGAACGCGGCGGCACAACCGGCTGAGGCGCTGGTTTCGGCCCGGTCGAGGCCTGATTCAGATTGCTGCCTGCCGCGCGGTCGGGGCTGTTCTGCGGCGTCGAGTTGTCCTCGTCGCCGGGAAACTTCTCATCATCCCTGCCCACGATCGCCTGTTTCATAAACGTCATCCAGATGGGCAGCGCGGCCTGCGCGCCGGTCTCTTTCTTGCCCAGCGACTCGCGGCTGTCGTACCCAATCCACACGCCGCAGGTGACCGAGGGCGAGAAGCCCATGAACCATGCGTCGGTAAAGTCGCTGGTGGTGCCGGTCTTGCCGCCGATGGGATGATTCAGCTGCCTGGCCGCCGCGCCGGTTCCGTGCTGGGTCACCCCTTCAAGCAGCGTCATCATGGTGCGCGCGGTTTGCTGGTCGATCACCTGGGTCACCGCCGGATTGTCGCTCCACAGGACAATCCCATCAGCATTTGACACCTTGCGGATGAGCCGGGGCGTGATGCGCAGCCCGTCGTTGGGAAAGACCGAGTACGAAGCCACCTGTTCCTGGAGCGTGATTTCAACCGCGCCCAGGGCCACCGGCAGATAGGGCGGAATGTTTGAGGTGACGCCGAAGCGGTGGGTCACATCGATCACGTTGTGAATGCCCACGCGCGCGGCCAGGCGCAGCGCGGGAATATTGCGCGACTCGGCAAAGGCGTTGGCGATGGTCATCGCCCCTTTGTAGTCGTTCTCGTAGTTGTGCGGCACATAGCTGCCGAAGCTCACCGGCGTATCCATGATGATGTCGGTGGGCTTGACGCCGTTCTCAATCGCCGCGGTGTAGACGTAGGGCTTGAAACTCGAACCCACCTGCCGCTGGGCCTGCGTGGCGCGATTGAAGACCGAGAGCTGGTAGTCGCGGCCGCCCACCATGGCCAGCACGTCGCCGGTAGTGTTGTCCACGGCCATCAATGCGCCCTGCGCGCCCGAGTCCTGCTCCAGCGTGGCTCGGAGCGCCGCGTCCTCGTTGGCGCCGGTCAGATGGACATAGATCACATCGCCGGGCTTGACCAGATCGGCGCCGTAGCGCTGGCCGGTCCACTGCCAGTCCGCCGGCAGCAGCAAAACTTCGTCGCCCTCCTTGCCGGGCGGCCCGATGCGCGCATGAATCTCCAGCGGCAGCACGCGCGTCACCAATGCATGCACGTAGTCGCCCGCGCCGTACTGGATGGCCCAATCGGGATGGCGGTAGGCTTCGAGCGTCTGGCCCTCCTCGATCACGTTCTCGGGATGCCCCTTCCATCCATGCCTGCGCTCATAGATTGCCACGCCATCGTCCACGGCGCGGTTGGCCGTCTGCTGCAGATTGAGGTCGAGCGTGGTATCCACGCGCAAGCCGGCTTCGTGCACCTGGTCCGTGCCGAAGCGCTTTTCAAGCTCGCGCCGCACCTCCTCCTGGAACCACGGCGCAACCGTGCCCTCAGGCTGCGCGATGTGCAGGCCGAGCGGAGCGCTGCGCGCCTCCTGCGCCTGGGTGTGGGTGATCACTCCGTCCGACTCCATCTCGCTGATGACTAGGTTGCGGCGCTTGAGAGCGCGATCGGAATTGAGAATGGGCGAAAACGCCGCTGGCCCCTTGGGCAGGCCGGCCAGCAGCGCTGCCTCGGTCAGGTTCAGGTCCCTGGCGTGCTTTGAGAAGAAATACTCCGAAGCAGCCTCGAAGCCGTAGTTGCCGCTGCCCAGGTAAATCTGGTTGCCGTAGAGCGTAAAGATCTGCTGTTTGGTGAAGGTACGCTCGATCTGGATGGCGAGAAACGCCTCCTGGATCTTGCGGTTGGCCGTGCGCTCGTCAGAAAGAAACAGGTTGCGGGCCAGTTGCATGGTGAGGGTCGAGGCGCCTTGCGCGCGGCCGTGCGAGCGGATGTCGTGCCAGGCGGCGCCGGCCACGCGAAAGACATTGATGCCCCAGTGCGACTCGAAGTTCTTGTCTTCAATTGAGATAACGGCCTGGCGCAAAATGGGCGCGAAGCCGTTGTAATCCACCACCTGCCGGCGCTCCAGCGCGAAGGAACCGACCAATTTGCCGTTGCGGTCGTAGAGATCGGTGGTGGTGGAGGGCCGGTAGCGCTCGAGGTCGTTGATCTGGGGCAGGTTGACCGAATAGACCAGCGTGAGCCCGGCAAGCGACCCGGTAACGGCCGCCAAACCCAGCAGAATCACCAGCGTGGAGCGTCCGGCCAGCTTGCGGCGGCGGCGCGCGGGCACCGGCAGCGGCTGGGGCGCGGCGGGGCGCGGAGCGCGATCGGCTTCAGGCGGCCTTTTTGCCGCAGGGCGCCGCGGCCGATCCGGTTCGAGCGACCGAGGGCCGCGCAGAATAGGATCGTGGGCCTCGACGGGCCGATTGGGGGTGCCAGCCACCAGTTGCACGCTCTTTCTTTGAACCTGTGAACCCCGTTTCTGGGTCGATGTTGCGCACAGATTCCCGCGCCTCGCAGTCGGAGGCGGATCATGGTTAAAGGCTAGCACCCAAAAAGTCCGCCGGAGCGCGCGATCGAAGAGCCGGAACCATGCAGGGCAAGAGTGGGACGGGCGGGCAGATTCGGGAGGGTGAAAGGGTAGCGAGTCGGCAAGTCGGCGCTTGCGGGTTGGCGGGCTCGCAGCCGGATGGCTCGGCTCGACCGCTGGTCGAGCCATGCTGCCTATGCGCCCTTGGCCTTCAGCAGGTTCAGGGCCTTGTTGAGCATCTCGTCGCCGTTCGGTGGCGTTACGCCTTCGTCCAACTCGTCCTGCGGCGAAGCTACTGCAACGTTCGGCGTAACCGCCTCATCCTGAATCTTCTTTCCGTCAGGGCCCTCGTATTTGGCCACGGTGAGGAAGAGCGCCGCGCCGTCGGGCAGGTCGATAGTGCGCTGCACCGATCCCTCGCCGAAGGTTCTTTCACCTACCACGTCGCCGCGCTTCAGGTCTTCAATGGCCGCGGCCGTCAGCTCCGCCGCGCCATAGGTGCCGCGGTTCACAATCAGCGCCACCGGCGCATCGGTGATGACCTTCGCCGGGTCGGCGCTGAAGGTTTGCGTGGGATAGGTCTGGCCCTCGAGCGTTGCCAGGGTGCCCTGCCTGATGAAGAAGTTGGCCAGCCGCAGTCCCTGCTGCAGATCGTCGCCCGTGCAGTCGCGCAGGTCGAGCAGAACCTTGCGGCCCTTGCCGGCCTCTTTGATCTTTGTGGCGATCTCGTCAACCCGCGCCGTGGTCAGCACGCCGGGCTTGAGGTAGAGGATGGTCGAATTCTCATACTCCTGCACGTTCAGGGCCGGTGGGGCAACAACCGCACGCGTGAGGTCGACTTTCTCCGGATCGGGTTTGCTGGGGCGAATCACTGTCATTGAGATCGTGGAGCCCGGCTTGCCCTCAAGTATCATCCGGATCATGGCCAGTGGAATGTCGTGCGTCGACTTGCCTCCGATCGATTCAATCACGTCGCCATCCGCCAGATGTCCGCCATCTGCCAGCTTCTCCTTGTCGGCGGGGGAGCCAGGAATCAGGTTGACGATGGTTGCGTAACCGAAGCGCTTTGAGACCGTCATGCCTTCCTGCGCGTCGCCGCCCGTGGGGCGCTCTTTGTAGAGCTTGTATTCGTCGGCGGTGAGATAGCTCGAATCGGCATCGAGGGATTCAAGCAGCCCATGCAGCGCGCCCGTCGTCACCTCGTTGATGTTGGGATCGGTCACATAGTCGCTCTGGACCTTTTGCAGTACCTCGGCATAAACGCGCATCTGGTTATAGGCGCCCTCCTGCTCGTTGCCGGCGTGCACGCCGAACCAGCCGAACTCGCCAAGGGCAAACCCCAGGCCGAGCGAGGCGAAGATCGCCAGGGAAAGGAGGAAGACGAGACGCTGAAAAAATCGTGACACTGACACCACCAAGGCAGGCCTCAAGGGGAAGCAGGCCGCACATATCTATAGACGCAATGATACCTGAACCGGTGCTCTGCCGGGCCCAAATTGCGGATTACGGGCGGTATCTCAGGCCGAAGCCATCACTTCCGCGGCGATTTTGCGCAGTTCCGGCAGGATATTGCCGAGCGCAGCGGCCGGAGCCGTGCGCGTGCCCAGGGCGAAGTAAGCGGCGCGGTAGAGCGGGTAAAGCCGTTCGCAGGTCGCCGCGGCCCTGGGGTCCGGAGTAACGGTGGCAAAGTCGAGGCAGAGAGCCGCCTGCGCATCTTCGACAGTGGAAACCGCGCCCGAAGCAAGCAGCGCGAAGATGCCCGACCCCAGGCTGGTGGGAACGCCCGCCGGAACCAGCACCGGCTTGCCCAGCACGTTGGCGTAGACCTGGTTCAGCACCGCGTTGGTCTGCGGAATGCCGCCCCCATTGATCACGCGGTCGACGGAAACCTTATGTTCCGCCATCCTTTCGAGAATGATGCGGGTGTGGAACGCCGTTCCTTCGATCGCCGCGAAGAGTTCGTCCTGCGCGGTATGGACCAGGTTCCAGCCGAAGGTGACGCCGCCGAGCTCGGGGTTGACGAGCACTGTCCGGTCACCGTTGTCCCAGCTCAGGCGCAGCAGGCCGGTCTGGCCAGCGCGGTAGTTCTCCAACCCCTGCGAAAGTTCAGAGACTTTTGTGCCGGCGCGCCTGGCAATCGCCTGAAAGATGTCGCCGGTTGCGGAGAGTCCGGCTTCGACGCCGGTATATTTCGGATGCACGCTGCCGGGCACAATGCCGCAGACACCGGGAATCAACTCGGCCTCTTTGGCCATGGCGACGATGCAGGTGGAGGTGCCGACGACGTTGACCACGTCGCCCTCCTTGCATCCCGCGCCCAGCGCATCCCAATGGGCGTCGAATGCACCCACCGGGATGGGGATTCCAGCGCGCAGCCCCATCTGCTCAGCCCAATACGCTGAGAGATGGCCCGCCAGGTGGTCCGAGGTCAGGTACTCGCCTTCGAGCTTGTCGCGGACACCGTCGAGCAGCGGATCGACTTTGGAGAGGAATGACTGCGGGGGAAGTCCGCCCCACTTGCGATTCCACATCCACTTATGGCCCATGGCGCAGACGCTGCGCTTCACCTTTTTTGGATCGGTGATGCCGCAAAGCGTTGCGGCCACCATGTCGCAGTGCTCGAATGCCGAGGCGAACTGCGCGCGCTTGCCGGGATTGTGGCGCAGCCAGTGCAGCAGCTTGGCAAATCCCCACTCGTGCGAATAGACGCCGCCGCACCACTGGATGGCTTCGAGGTTTTCCTGGTGCGCAAGAGAGGTGATCTGCTGCGCTTCCTCCTTGGCGCGATGATCGCACCAGAGGTAGTACTCATTGAGGGGTTGCATGGCGGCGTCGACCGGAACCACGCTCGAGCCCGTTGTGTCGAGCGCGATAGCCTCAACCTGCCGGCCGTCGATGTCCGCGTCGGCAACGGCCTTTCGGGTTGCGCCCACAAGCGCACGCATCTGGTCCTCGTGCGCCTGTGTCGCGTAGTCGGGGTCTTCGCGTTTGCGGTGCAGCGGGTACTCTTCCACCGCGCTTCCCAACCGCCCGCGCCCGCTGTCGATGATCGATACCCGAACGCTCAGAGTTCCAAAGTCGACTCCCGCTACGATGGCCATCTTTCTTTCCTTTTTCTCGTTGGTTCTTGACTTTGCTTCTTACAAGGTGGTGGTCTCCCACCCTTTCCCGCAAAGATCGCGGGAAAGGATGGGGCACGGAGCTTTGGTTACTCTTCCGAGTTGTGGTGGTAGCTTTCCCAGCCGAGGTAGTTGGTGGCGGCTTCGTGGACCGCGTTCGACACCGAGCTGAAGTTGGCGGCGGTGTGGTGTTCGAAGCCCTCGCGGCAGATGTATTTGAGCAGTCTCTGCAGGTGCGGGATCTCTACCACGCCAGCTCCGCCGAAGGTCTCCAGCGGATCGTCGGTAAACGCGCCCGCGCCGGTGTAGCCGCGGATGATGCCAATGCGGTCGTCGGTGGAGTAGCGGGCGAACGTCATCGCGCCCGGCTTCACACGGCCCACGCAGGTGCCGAAGGTGTTCAGCTTGCCCACCGTGCCGGCGATGATCTCCTGGTAGTCCATCTTCACATCGGTAAAGAAGTGTTTGGGCAGGTTCGAGCAGTGAAAACAGACGCACTTGTTGGGGTCGGAGCCGTAGTTGTTGTTCCAGTCGAGCAGGGCCGAGGGCGTCTGGGAGGCCAGCGCCATCATGTACATGCTCAGCACGCCGGGCACGTCCACCTCGCAGGCCGAGGGGATGAGGTTGTTACTCATCATGCTCATTACCGTGCAGGGCACCACGCCGAAGTACTCTTCCATCGAGGTCCAGCACTGGACGGCCGAGATGGTGCAGTGGGTCTGGTGCATCCAGGTCTCGATGACCGCGCCCAGCTTGGCCATCTTCATCAGCGCCTCGTCGGGAATCCCCTCCGTGGTGACGTATTGCTTGATGGCGGCGAGCTTGGCCTGGGCCGCGTCGTCGGTGTCTTTCATGCGATTGATGCGGCCGAAGATCTCACTCAGATCAATCGGTTCGACCGAGATGCCCGCGGTCTCGAGCAGCCGCTCGGAGTAGCGCACCGTGTTGAAGGCCGCGGGACGCGCGCCGATGGCGCCGATGCGCAGGTTCTTCAACCCCTTAACGATGCGGCAGACCTGGCCGAACCACTCGAGATCCGCCTTGAACTCCTGCGAGGCCGGGCTCTCAGTGTGCAGCGTGGTGAGCGAGTAGGCGATGCCGTATTGCATCAGGTTGTTACAGGCGCTCATCTTGCCGCAGAAGCTGTCGCGCCGCGTGGCGATGGTCATGGCTTCGGCGCGGTCGGGCGTGGCCTGGATCAGCACCGGAACCTTCAGTCCCGAGAGGCGCAGCGCGTCGGCCACGCCGCGCTCGTCGCCGAAGTTGGGCAGCGTGACGATGATGCCGTCGATCGACTCCGCGTGCTTCTTAAAGAGCTCGGCGCAGCGCGCCGCCTCGTCGTACGTCTCCACCGCACCGTACTTCGACTCCTCGGGCGAAAGGACGATCGGTGCGGCTCCGGCCGCCTCAACGGCGGCGATCATCTCTTCGCGGCCGGTCTTGGCCAGGTGGTCAGGAAAAAATCCGCGATTGCCTACTACGATGCCGTATGTCATCTTGCGTTGCGCTGTCATCTCATTGCTCCTTTGTGGCGCCGGCCTCCAGGCCGGCTGTACCGACGGCGTCCACGCCGCCGGGTTAGAACTGCTTAACTCAACAAGTGCAGGTCTGGAGACCCGCACTACGGCCGGTCAGAAGACCGGCGGTACGTTTCCGGCCCCCCAGACCGGCGCTGCGTTTCCTACTTCGCCGCCTTGCCGGGGCGGAAGTTGATTACGTAAAACAAGCCCAGAATCTCAAGCATGCCGCCCCACCAGATGGGCGCGTGCAACTGGTTCAGCTCCACCCCGGCCGGGTAGCTAGCGGTTGCCCACTCCGTCAGGCCTGCACCCAAAATCATGGCGCCGTACACCACCAGCAGCAAGCCGATGAAGAACCAGATCGATATCCGCGATCCATGCATACTCTCTTCCTCTCGTCAGCTCTTGGGATGCGGAGCCAACAGTCAGTAACCAATAGCCAATTGCCAATAGCCAGTAGTTAAAAGCCTGCCTGCTTGCCGGCCATGCTGACTCCGCTCCCTCAGTCCCTTAGTCTCTTAGTCCCTGCCTTCCGCTACCAGAACGTCACGTTCAGTACCACAAAGATGACAACCACCAGGATTGCCCAGTTCCACTCGTTCTTGTAGAACGGAACCGGCTCCGGGGTGGGCAGCTTGGTTGCGCCGTAGACCAGGCCCTCAAGCTCTTCTACCGGCCGGGGCTTGGTCAACAGGCTCACCAGCACGATCACGATCGCAGCGAACAGAAACGCCCACAGCGCGCGGAAGACATTTTCCGCCATCGGCTTGGCATCGGGCGACAAGGCCACCGTGGCCAGCGCCGCCGGATTCATCTTGACCCACACAAACAAGCTGGCCGAGAAGACGATGCCCAGCAGCAGCCCCAGGAAGCCGGCCAAACGCGTGGCCCGCTTCCAGAACATGCCGAACAGAATGGCGGCCAGCAGCGGCGCCACGAAGATCGAGAACAGCGCCTGCACGTAATCCATGATGCCGTGGAACTGCTGCACCAGATACGCCGCCCCGATCGACACCAGCACCCCGATCATGATCGACATTCGCCCCACCAGCACGTAGTGGCTGTCAGTGCCCTTCTTGTTGATCAGCGGCTTGTAGATGTCGTAGGTCCACACCGTAGAGAACGCGCTCACGTTGCCCGCCATGCCGCTCATGAAGCCGGCGATCAGCGCCGTGATGCCCAGCCCCAGCAATCCCGGGCCCATGTAGCGCACCATCATCAAGGGCAGCGCCTGGTTGTAGGTGTGCAACTCGTAGTTCGGCGCGCCGGCCAGAACCTTCTGCTGGTAGTCGGGCGTCAGGTTGGTCTTGGCCATGGCCGCCGAGCAGCCCGCGGGATCCGCAGGCGTGCCCGCCGATGAGGCCGTGCAGGCTGCGGTCACGTCTTCGCCCACCAGCTGGCGGCGGCTGCCGTCGGGGTTCTGCAACAGCACCAGCCCCAGCAGCCCGGGCAGGATTACGATGAACGGCACCGCCATCTTGAAGAATGAGCCGATGATCGGCGCCATGCGCGCCGCGCGCAGGTTCCGCGCCGCCAATACCCGCTGCACCACCAGGAAGTCCGTGGTCCAGTAACCGAAGCTGATCACGAACCCCAGTCCGAAGACGATCCCCGTCCAGTGCACGCCCATCGGGTTGGCCGCAAAGTGGCCCGTGTCGCGCCACAGGTGAAAGTAGCTGTCGGAGTGCATGTTGGCGACGATCTTGGCCTTCAGTCCCGCTGGACCGCCGGCCTGCATCAGTCCCAGGATCGGCACCAGCAGCGCCCCGCCCCAGATCAGTACGAACTGCAGCACCTCATTAAAGATGGCCGAACGCAATCCGCCCAAGCCGACGTAGAGAGCGACCGCAACCGAGCTCACGATGATAGAGAAGTGCAGACTCCAACCAAGCACCACCTTCATCACCACGGCCATGGCGAACATGTTCACCCCGCTCATCAGGATCATCTCCAGAGCGAAGGCGATGGCGGCCACGCTCCGCGCCTGTTCACCGTAGCGCAGATTCAGGTAGCCGGGCACCGAGTGTGTCTTGCACACGTAGTAGAAGGGCATCATCATCAGGCCCAGGAAGAGCATCGCCGGGATGGCGCCGATCCAGTACCAGTGCGTGGCCAGTATGCCGTACTGGTAGGCCGAGCCCGCCCAGCCCATCAGCTCCAGCGATCCCAGGTTGGCCGAAACGAAGCTCAGCCCGGCGATCCAGGCCGTCATCTCGCGTCCGGCCATGAAAAACTCTTCGCTGGTGTTCGAGATACCCTTCAGATAAAAACCAATCCACAACACCATCGCAAAGTAAATCGCGATCACCGCGATGTCCAACCCCCGCAAATGCGCCAGCGGCTCCGATGCAAAGGCGAGGAGTTGGGAAGAGCCTGCCGCCAGATGGTCAAACGAAACAAGCATCGTATCGATTCCTTTCGTATGCCGGGCTCGCGGAGCGCTCTCGAGAGCTTCTGCCGGCGCCCGGCTCGTGCAAATCAGCTTTGCCCGTAGGTTGCTTTCGGGCCGTGCTTGCGGAAGTAATGCCGGTCGAGGAGAGCCTTGGATACGCCGGCACACTCAGGATTGACGGACAAAGTTAGGATGGCCATGCGCGCCACTGTCTCAAGCACCACCGCGGTGTGCGCAGCATCGGCCGGCGAGGGGCCCCAGGTAAAGGGCGCGTGTCCGGCGACAAGGACAGCGGGTGTGGCCATGGGATCGAGACTGTCGCTTCCTTCGAAGAGACGGGTGATGGCAAGGCCGGTGTTCAAAACGTAATCGCCTTTGATCTCCTCATCGGTGAGGGGATCGGTGACCGGGACGGGGCCGCGGAAATAGTCGGCGTGGGTGGTGCCGAAGGCCGGAATCGGCCGCCCTGCCTGCGCCCAGGACGTAGCGTAGGTGGAATGGGTATGAACGACGCCGCCGATTGCGGGCAAGTGCTTATAGAGAACGAGGTGGGTATCGAGATCGGAAGACGGCTTCAGATCGCCCTCGACGATCTTGCCATCAAGGTCGGTGAGCACGATATCGGAAGGCTGCATGGTTTCGTAGGGAACGCCGCTGGGCTTGATGGCCACCAGGCCCTCATTGCGGTCGATTCCGCTGGCATTTCCAAATGTGTATAGAACCAACCCGGCGTGTACGAGTTCCAGGTTGGCCTTGAGCACTTGTTCGCGCAGGTCTTCCAGCAGCATGTTTTTTCCCTTTCCTCCCCCGACGGCAATTATGGCTCAGGCTGATGGCTCCGGGGTCAAAGAGAAAGCGTTTTCTCACCACATAACCCTAATCGCCAGCCCACTTAGGTGTCAAATGTGCCATCGATTCCGATCTTTCTGTGCGGTATGATGTAAACGCCTTCTTTTAGAATGCCGAGAGCTTGAATGCCGAAAACCCCCAGCCGAAGCCGAAAACAACGCGCATTGCTTGATATACGGTCTGTTGCCGCCAGGGCAAACGTCTCAATCGCCACCGTCTCGAGGACCATCAATCGCGTTCCGACGGTGAACGCAAAGCTGGCAAAGCGCGTGTGGAGCGCAATTCACGAACTCGGTTACGTGCCCAACACGCAGGCGCGCGCGCTGGGCTCGGGGCGGAGCGGAATGCTGGGCCTGGTGGTCTCCGAAATCACGAATCCATTTTTCCCGGAATTGATCCAGGGCTTTGAGGATGTGGCGATCGAAAATGGATTCGAGATTCTCATCAGCTCGACGAATTACGATCCCAAGAGAATGGAGGTTTGCATTCGCCGCCTTTTGGAGCGCAAGGCCGAGGGAGTGGCGATCCTCACCTTCGGTATCGAACAGCCTTTATTTGAGCAACTGGCCGAGAGAAACATCCCGCTCGTATTTGTCGACGCTGGCCCGGACCGTCCGGGCGTGAGCCTTTTGAAGGTCGACTACGGTCATGGGATACGCCAGGGAGTACAGCACCTGGCCGCACTGGGACACAGAAAGATCGGATTCATCTCCGGGCCGATGAGGCTGAATTCGGCACGATCGCGGTCGGAGGCATTCCTTCGTGCGCTCGAGGAGTGCGGCATCGCCGCAAGGCCTGAATGGAACGTTGAAGGGGACCACACTCTCGAAGGCGGGATCCAGGCCATGGAGAAGATTCTCGAGTGTGCGAGCCGGCCCTCGGCCGTGATGTGCTCGAACGACATGACAGCAATCGGAGTGCTGCACAAGGCGTTTCGAGTGGGATTGCGCGTGCCGGCCGATCTCTCGGTCATCGGCTACGACGATATTCAAATGGCGAAGGTGACAATTCCTCCGCTCACCTCAATCCAGATGTCCAGGGTCGATCTGGCCAAGGCTGCAGTGAAGGCGCTGAAGGCGCACATTATTGAAGGCGGCAATCCGCAGCGCGAGTACAAGATCGATACGCACCTGGTAGTGCGCGAGTCGACGGCTTACCCGCCGGGCGCCATGAACGATCTTAAGTCCTCGTGACGCAAGGCGACGATCGTCATTCGTTCTCGGCTGATTTTCGAATTGGCGGCTGTCTTGCGCCCAAATTAGCAGTTCCTGCTGGAAAGGTTCTTACTATGAGGCTTGGTCGTGATTTGAAGGTGCTTGCGGCTTTTGTTCTGGTTGCGTCGGCAGCGGTTGGCGCGTCGCAGAACTTCGTTGACATGAAACCAACGCCGCAACAACTCGCGTGGCAGGATCTCGAATTTGGCGTAATCGTACACTTCTCAACCAATACGTTTCTCGACCGCGAATGGGGCGACGGAACCGCGAGTCCGGCAACATTCAATCCCACTCAGTTCGATCCCGACCAATGGATGAAGGCGATTCGCGACGCCGGGGCGAAATATGTCGTATTGGTGGCCAAGCATCACGATGGGTTTTGCTTGTGGCCCACGAGCCAGACCGAATACAGCATAAAGGCCAGTCCGTGGGAAAACGGAAAAGGCGACGTAGTGGGCGAAGTGGCGCGAGCGGCGCGTAAATACGGCCTCAAGTTCGGCGTTTATCTGTCGCCGTGGGACCGGCATGAGCCGAAATACAAGAATCCCGCCGAGTACGACAACTATTACCTGGCAGAGCTCTCGGAACTGGCGCAGAACTACGGCGATCTGGTCGAGTTCTGGCTTGACGGAGCAGGCAGCGCCGGGCATGTATATGACTTCAGGAAGTACGTCGAGAGTCTGCGCATGTTTCAGCCGAACACGATTGTCTTTGCCGATACGGCACTGTTTGAGTACGGCGACGCACGCTGGGTGGGCACGGAGAGCGGAAGAATCCAGCTTGAGAACTGGAATGTAATCGACCGTCATGGCTACCTGCGCTGGCGTCCCGTTGAGGCCGATACACCATTACGCAACCTGCACTGGTTCTGGCATCCCAACGACGAAGGATCGCTGAAGAGCCTCGACGAGTTGTTGACTGTCTACGACCAGACGGTAGGCCGGGGCGGGCAACTGATGCTTGGCCTGGCGCCGGATCGCAGAGGATTGCTGCCCGATTCCGATGTGAAGCGCCTCGAGGAGTTCGGCGAGGCGATTCGCGAGCGGTACTCGCACAATCTTGCCCTGGAACACGCGCCTGCCGCGCCCAACGTCGAGGCGGCGCTGGATGGCGATCCCGATACCTTTTGGGAAGCTCCGGCAGGTTCGCATCAGGCTACACTCGAAGTGGATTTTTCGAAGCCCCCGACATTCGACCGCGCGCGCACGATGGAATGGCTGAACGACGGTCAGCACGTTGAGAAGTACTCAATCGAGGTGTGGACGGGGAAAACGTGGAAGATCGTGGCCGAGGCGCAGGCGATTGGTCATGAGAAAGTAGACTTGTTTCCCATGGTGACCGCAAGCAAAGTGCGGTTGCGCATTCTGTCGAGCTCCGGCCCCGCCGCGATTCGCGAGTTTCAACTGTTTAACGTTCCTCCAACCGAGGAAGAGGCTCGCCAAATAGTAGAGATGACGGGATTGCATTAGAGCGGATTAGGAATACACGTAGGGAATCCGCAGTGGCTCCATGCAATGGTGGCGGAGGACGGGATCGAACCGTCGACCTTGGGGTTATGAATCCCACGCTCTAACCATCTGAGCTACTCCGCCAGGAGGGGGGCGCGGCAAAAAGGCGCCAATATTGATGATACGGACCAATGAATTTGAGGTCAAACCCAGGCGCGCTCGCTGGCTCAGCGTGAGTGCGGTCGGCCCGCTCCTGTAAACTCGCCTGCATGAGCACGATGCGAATCGCAGCCGTCATTCCGGCGCGGCTGGCCTCAACGCGCATGGCGCGCAAGGTGCTGCGCGAGATTGCCGGCCGGCCCATGGTGGAGTGGGTGTGGCGCGCCGCGCATGAGAGCGGCCTGATGGATCCGGTGCTGGTCGCCACCGACTCCGACGAAGTGGCCGAGGTTTGCCGGAGCCGGAAAATCCCCGTTGTGATGACCTCGCCCGACTGCGCCAGCGGCAGCGACCGCGTGCGCGAGGTGGCGCGCCAGGTTGAAGCCGACATCTACGTCAACATTCAGGGTGACGAGCCTATGCTCACGCCCGATTTCTTTCCTCCCTTGCTCAAGCTCTTCGAACGGCCCGAGGTGCAGGTATCGACGCTGGCGGTGCGCTGCCCGCCGGAGGAGATTCAGAATCCCAACGCGGTGAAGGTGGTTACGGCGCTGGATGGCCGCGCGCTCTATTTCTCCCGGGCCACAATCCCTTTCGAACGTGACGCGGAGGGCGCCGCGAGCTACCGCAAACACCTGGGCATCTACGCATACCGCAAGGCTGCTTTGGAGAAGTTTGCGGAGCTGCCGCCGGGCTGGCTGGAGCGATTGGAGCGGTTGGAGCAGTTGCGGCTGCTCGAAAACGGGATCGATATCTATGTCGCAAATGCGCCGCGCGATACTATCGGCGTCGACACTGAAGAGGACCTGGCTCGCGCGGAAGCAATGCTGCGTGCGCGGCTGGTCGGGTGAGCCGTGTCACGGATGGGACCGGGCCGGACCGTTTTTTGGGGTATCCCCCCTCCCCCTGTCATTTGCTAAATTCTTGATTCCGTTTGGGTTGCTGGCGAAGTAGTGTGATCAGCAGCCGCAAAATCTTCAAATCAAAAGACTTAAAACGCAAAATCTTCATAAATAAAGGTTTACGGGCGATATTTTGCGCCATCAAGTATGCCGGAAGCGCCGCAGGACCTTGAGGAGCGACGGGACCTGGGGTGACTGCTGAACCCACAGTAGCGCAATGGTGCGAAATTCCACGCAATTGGAGTTGAAATAAATTTGGATCGGAGCGTGGCGACGACAACGGCGTTTGTCGATACCTATGTGCTCAAATGGACGCCAAGTTGCTTATTGACAATGGGTTGACCCACTGTGAAGTCCCATAATTCGTTCTCGCTGATTTGAAGGATACTGCCCGCTTCAGCGAGTGCCACCTGGCGCCATTCGGTTCAGGATCTCGGAGGGCAAATGCAACAGCAGCGGGTGTCAGTCAAGAGGCTCAGGCTCCAGGCCTATGTGATCGTTGATCGCATTCCGGAATCGTTGTTTGCACCCCAAGTACCGTTCCGTCGTCTGCACAGAAACGTGTCCCAACAGAAACTGAATCTGCTCCAGTTCACCACCAGCCTGATGGCACAGACGGGCGCAAGTCCTTCTGAGGTCATGCGGGGCCAGAGACGGGATCTCACAGTCTTTTGCTTTCTCCTTCACCAAACCCCAGATGACCTTGGGACTAAACCCGGCTCCCCAGATCCTTCCAGCCTTATTGATTGAGCGAAGGAGAGTGCCTGTTGTGATTCCGGAAGCCTGCATCCAGGAGTCGATTCCAGCTTTTACCCAATAGGGAATCGGAACGGTTCGTATGTGGCCGCCCTTTCCCACAAGATCAGCGATGACCCAATGCTCCTCGCGCTGCTGGATGTCTTCAACGCGCAAAGCAGTGAGTTCCGCGCGGCGTAGTCCACAGCCCAGAAGAATTGCCAGTGTGGCATAGTCCCGCTTGCCTCGGAGGCTCGCTCTGTCCGCCGTCAACAGGAGGCGCTTGCCCTGTTTCGCAGTGAGCCAATTGCCGACAGGCACGCCCAAGCGCCTGGCACCCTTCACCCGGCGAATACCGGCGGCTAGGTCCGCACTGAGGAGGCCACAATCGGCAGCCTCGTAAGCCAATCTCCGGACTGCCGCCAACCGCAGGTTGATAGTGGTTGACGCGTAGTGCCGCTGTTCCAGTGAAATGCGGTACCTGGTGACCACAGTCTTGTTGAAAGCAAGTCTGGGCTCCGAGCAGTACCACTCGGTGAATTCTCTGATTGCATGGTCGTAGGTTCGTTGTGAGCTTCGAGATGTCAGACTGTTCAATACGGCTGACTTCGATTGCTCAAGGTCCGGAAGTTTCAAAACATGCTTGGGTATCCGCTTGCGCTTTCCCTTGCTCATTGCCATCGGAACGGCCTCCATTTGCCGTGGCAAAAGCATGGATCCTGGTCGCAATTTCAGTCTGTTGCATCCTGACCCGTCTACCGGTACCTATCCTCCCGGCGGCGTCAATGTGGCATTGATTGGATTATCGGCGCGACAATTCACGAGTTAGCCAGGCTTTGGCGAGTTTCCAGTCTCGTTTGACGCTGGGAACGGAAATGTTCAACGCCTCAGCGGTGTCTTCCACGCTCAACCCTGCGAAGAAACGCAATTCGATTACCCGGGCTTTGCGCGCGTCCATGTCCTCCAGTGCTTTCAGGGCGTCATCAAGGGCAACCAGGTCCTCGCTGTTCTGCGGCGATGCATCCATCGACTCATCGAGGCGGACATGCTCGAAGTGCCCACCCCGCTTGTTCGCCAGGTGCGCTCGCGCGGCATCCACCAGAATCCGGCGCATCACCTGCGCAGAAACGGCAAAGAAGTGGGTGCGATCTTCCCATCGCACTCCCTCGACATCCGCCAAACGAAGATAGGCCTCGTTGACAAGCGCACTGGTCTGGAGGGTTTGTCCGGCAGGCTGCCGCCGCATATAGCGGTGCGCGATCTTGTGCAGTTCGGCGTAAACCAGCGGAGTGAGCTGATCGAGCGCCGCACGGTCGCCTTCACCCCAGGCGCGCAGCAGCCGCGAGATTTCCATCGAAGACGCTGGCACGGTATGATGGAGGGAATTATACCTTAGCCTGGTTTTTGGATTTGCGGCGGATCGTCCGCACGGAGCACGCCATGCGCCCGGATCGCTGGCGGCAGGTCGAGCAACTGTACCACTCGGCTCTCGAGCGGGAGGAGCCGGCGCGCGACGAGTTCCTTCGCGAGGCCTGCCGGGAAGACGAAGAACTACGCTGCGAGGTCCGGTCGTTGCTGGATCAGACTGAGAGCGGTCTTCTGGATCACCCTTTACAACTAGGCCCTTATCAGATCCTCGGCGTTGTCGGCGCCGGGGGGATGGGCACGGTCTACCAGGCGTGCGATACGCGGCTCAACCGCACGGTGGCCATCAAGCTGTCGGACGCGCGGTTCAGCAACCGGTTCGAGCGCGAGGCGCGCGCGGTGGCGGCGCTCAACCATCCCCACATCTGCACGCTGTACGACGTTGGGCCGAACTACCTGGTGATGGAATATGTGGAGGGCGAGCCTCTCGAAGGCCCCATGCCGGTAACCCAGGCGCTTCGGCTGGCGATCCAGATGGCGGATGCGCTTTCGACGGCGCATTCGAAGGGAATCATCCATCGCGATCTCAAGCCGGGCAACGTGCTGGTCACGAAATCGGGGGTCAAGATCCTGGATTTCGGGTTGGCCAAGATGGAGGAGTCCGCGCCGGAGGAGGAAACCACCCGAACGCTCCCACCGCGGACCGAAGAAGGCACGATCGTCGGCACGACCGCCTACATGTCGCCAGAGCAGGCGCAGGGCAAGCCGGTGGATACGCGCAGCGACATCTTCAGCTTCGGCGCCGTGCTCTATGAAATGCTGACGGGCAGGCGGGCTTTTCGGGGCGATACGAAGCTATCGATCCTGTCGAAGATCGTGAATGAGGAGCCGGAGCCGGTCACTTCCGTCCGCAAAGGGATTCCGGCGGAGTTGGGAAGGATCATTGCACGCTGCCTGCGCAAAGACCCGGACCGCCGCTTCCAGCACATGGACGACCTGAAGGTTGCGCTGGAGGAGGTCAAGGAGGAGTCAGACTCGGGCGCACTGAAGGTTGACGCAGCAACGCAGAGGAAGTGGCGGGGCTGGTGGCCATGGGCTGCGGGCGCGGCAGTTGCTGCGGCTGCGCTGCTATCAGTGGCGATGATATGGTGGTTGCACCGAGCAGCGCCGGCAGAGGATCTCCGGCCAGTCCCCCTGATCACAACGGGCAATTCATGTTGCCCGTCGTTTTCGCCTGATGGAACCAAGGTGGCCTTCAGTTGGACTGGGGAACAGGACGTAACGGCGGAAGCGGCCGCCGGAGGAGCACACTGGGAAATCTACTTGAAACAAATTGGGGCTCCCGGCAATCCCACCAAGCTCACTACGAACCCATCAGGGGTCCGCTGGGCGGCCATAGAGCCCGCATGGTCCCCTGACGACCGTTGGATCGCCTATCGGCGCAGTCGGCCCGACGGGTCTGATCTGATGCTGATTCCGCCCTTAGGCGGGCCGGAGCGCAAGATCGCCGACCTGACAGGAACCGCAGATGTCGCGGCGTGGACGCCGGACGGTAAATGGCTTGCGTTTCCACAGATGGACTCGTCAATTTCCTCCAACATCTGGGCACTATCAATCGAGACAGGCGAGCGGCGTCGGCTTACTACATTCACAACCAGCACCGGCGGAGCCGGATACGGTACTGGCGGGTGGGACCGAAGTCTCGGTGATAGCGCGCCATCCTTTTCGCCGGACGGCCGGAGCCTGGCGTTCTGGCGGCAGGTGAGCGACTCCGTATTCGAGCTTCGAGTGCAACCCGTGACCGAAGATCTGCGGCCCGCAGGAGAATCGAAGCTGGTCGCTGGTCGAGTACCCGGGCTGCCCGATGGTGGCGCTGCCTGGACTTCCGACGGTCGGGAACTCGTGTACTCGGCTGGCTACCCTGAGTTTCTCTGGCGAGTGGCGGTTTCCGGGTTGCAAACGCCACGAAGACTGAGTTATCCTGCCGCTGCCTACGAAGTCCACATCGCACGTAACCTGCCCCGGTTGGTTTATCCGTGGGGTGTCATTAACACTAATTTGTGGCGCCTGGACATTCACACGGGAGTGCGGAAGCCCCTCATCAGCTCTTTCTCTTCCATGTGGGGCAAAAACAACCATCCGCAGTTCTCGCCTGACGGCCGCAAGATAGCTTTCGATTCCGATCGGACCGGCGACAGAGAAGTCTGGACCTGCGATGCAGACGGCGCGGTCTGTCAGCAGCTCACAAAGTTCGGCGGGCCCATCGGCGGAAATCCGCGCTGGTCCCCCGATAGCCAGTGGATCGCCCTGGATTCCCGGGCATCGGGTAATCCCGAGATTTACGTGATAGCGGCGGACGGGGGCGCGCCGCGCCGCCTGACCACCAGCCCCTATAACAACATGGTTCCGAGTTGGTCCCGCGACGGCCGGTGGATCTACTTCACTTCCGACCGAAGCGGACGGTACGAAGTCTGGAAGATGTCCAGAGACGGCGGCGAAGCGATCCAAGTGACGCACGCGGGCGGTTTTGCGACCTTCGAGTCGCCGGACGGCAAGTATCTCTACTACACAAAATTCAATCCGGAGGGACCAACGCCACTATTCAGAATGCCTGCCGGTGGTGGAGAGGAGGTAGTGGTCGTTCCCGCCGTCGGGTCCTGGGAATTCCTTTGCGTGACTTCGAAGGGCGTCTACTTCGTTCCTGAGGAACATGGTGCAAAAACCATTCGGTTTCTCGACTCTGCGAGCGGCAAAGTGCGCACGCTGGCAACGCCGGATCAGCCCCTCGAAGCCGGGCTGGCCGTCTCGCCGGACGATGCCTTCGTGGTGTGGTCGCAAAGGGACCGTGAGACGGTCAACCTGATGCTGGTGGAGGGCTTCCGATGAGCGAGCGAATGACCGGCTCGCTGCGGCTGTGTGCGCCGCAGCGAGTCATGCAGGAAGCGGTCACTTCCAGTCGAAGCCGCGCCAGTCGGCGCCGTTCCACTCGAAGCCGTGCCAGACGTAGTCGCTGTCCTCGTAGAAGCCAGCGACCGTGTACCCAACGATGAACTGCGGCACAGTACCCTGATGGAACTGGTCGCCCCCGTTCGGATCGTCGAAGTAGGTGAACCTGCCATCGGCAGAGCGCCAATAGCCATGATGCACGCCGTTGGCATCGTTGTAGAACCCGGCAACTGTGCCTTCGTCGTTGATGGCCTGAGGCATGGTGTTGGCGCCTGCTGGTGCACGCGGTGCGTCAAACATGGTGATTTTGCCGTCAGGGGTGCGCACCAGGCCGTGATAGACTCCATTGCCATCCTCGTACGTGCCGGTGGTTGTTCCGGCTGCGTTGATGGCATAAATGTTGGTACCCTCTCCCGACCAGGCGGTGAGGTCTTGGTTCTGGTTTGAGTCCACGTACGCGAACGTTTCGAATTTGCCATCGGGTTTGCGCACAAAACCGATAGATTGGCCGTTGCTGTCAAAATAGGCTCCAGCGACCGCTCCTGCCGCGTTGATGCACTGGGACCATCCGGTCCAGGTAGTGCCAATCCCGTCCGGCGCGTCGAACGGGGTCGTGGCGCCGTCACGAGTGCGCAGAAAGCCGTGACTTCCACCGCTCGCGTCCACGTAGTAACCCGCGATACTGCCTTCCAGGTTCATGTTGGTGGAAAATGTTCCGGCACCGGGTTCTGTGCCTGCGCCTGGAACAGAGAACGAGGTGAATGCACCGTGGGGAGTGCGCACGAATCCGTAGGCCACTCCGTTCGCGTCGACATAGTATCCCGTTACTGCGCCCATTGCGTCGACGGCAGCTCCGTATGTTCCGGGAGCGTTGGTGTTGATCCAGGAATCCGGAGGCGAGTAAGGATCATCCGAATCGGGAAGGCTGTAAGGAACGCATTGTGTGGTCTGGCCCGCGGGGCACCGTAGACCGTCGAACGGAGTGAGCTTGCCGTCAAGCGTCCGCACGTAGGCGTGCACGATATTGTCGTATCCCACGTAAAAACCAGTGGTCACTCCCGCCGGGTTCATAGCCTCGACCTCGGTGCCATAACCGCTGCTGCCGCCCGCGAGCCGGGCATCGATGGTGGTGAAAGTCGGCTGATGTTGCGCAAGGGCCGGAACACCCAGAATCAAAATCAGTGCGCAGACGGCTGGGAGGATCGTCCTCCAAGCCTTGCAATCTCGTGTGGTCATATCGCTCCTTTCGGAAGGCTGCCAGGCACGGAATTACCCGGACGGTTTCTGTGTACTGCCGCCAGCTCTGAAGAATGGAGGTTAGCGCCGCCATCCCTGGCAGGCTGCGGCATTCACCGAGGCCTCCCTTACAGGGCTAACCGGAAAATCGATCCAGAAAGGATAATTGGTTCGAGAATTTATTTGGGCCGAGATTGCGATCAATATCCGTGCTGCTTTGCAAGCGTGAGCAATCACGGGGTCGGGGCTGCAGAGTTCCTGAAGCCACGAGCCTTGATCGTCGAGGCACAGTTGGCTCACGCGTGAAGCGTGATTCAAATGCCCGGCCTTTCGAGTTGGATGTTTGTATATCTGTCGAATGTCGGTCTCAAGGAGACGCGCGCGATGGACAGATCGGAGCGTGTAGTTGGCTTTCCCGAAGTCTCGACAGTTTCTCCTACACTTTGCGCGCATTGCGATTCGGGTGCCCGCTTTAGTCCCCAAAAGTCAGCAAGTGTCATGGAATCCTGAGGCTGAGTCTGGAATCGATGATCCCGGGCGACGAGGGCGTTCTCACTAGCAGTCATGTCGACGGCTCTCGATGAGTTCAAGAAAACATGAATCGTCGGGGATGCTTAAAAAGTGATTCTGCATGCGCCAAAAGCAGCAGGGGCTGAAGCCCGATTTTGATACTGGAGCGTTTGCGGCGCGACGCAACAGGCTGCGGAAAAACTCATCAAGCGGAGTGAAACGCTCGAAAGCATCGCTCAGGGGTTAAAACCCCGACTCATTTTATGCGGTCTATTGGCACGGATAAATCCGTGCCCTTTCAAAACCGTGGGCGCCATGGAGTTTTTCCGCAGTCTGTAAAGCCCACGCTCATTTTGGGCGCGTTGCGGCACGACTAAAGTCGTGCCCTTTCAAAACCGTGGGCGCCATGGAGTTTTTCCGCAGTCTGTAAAGCCCACGCTCATTTTGGGCTCGTTGCGGCACGACTAAAGTCGTGCCCTTTCAAAACCGTGGGCGCCATGGAGTTTTTCCGCAGTCTGTAAAGCCCACGCTCATCTTGGGCTCGTTGCGGCACGACTGAAGTCGTGCCCTTTCAAAACGGCGGCATCAATCGACTTTTTCCGCAGCCTGTAAAGCCTACGCTCATTTTGGGCGCGTTGCGGCACGACTAAGGTCGTGCCCTTTCAAAACCGTGGGCGCCATGGAGTTTTTCCGCAGTCTGTAAAGCCTACGCTCATTTTGGGCTCGTTGCGGCACGACTAAAGTCGTGCCCTTTCAAAACCGTGGGCGCCATTGAGTTTTTCCGCAGTCTGTAAAGCCCACGCTCATTTTGGGCGCGTTGCGGCACGACTAAAGTCGTGCCCTTTCAAAACAATTCGAAACTGAGCGACTACCGGTGAAACCGCCTCCTCGTCGTCTCCGCTATACTACTTCTCATCCCCGTCATGAAGCGCCACGTCCTCATCTTCGGTCTGGTTGGCGGCCTCCTGATCGCCACCCTCCAATACACTGAATACCGCTTCGTCGTCATCGAGCACTCCGTGGAGCTCTATAGCGCGCTCGTCGCCATCCTCTTCGCGGCCTTCGGCATCTGGCTCGGGCTGCGCATCACGCGCAAGCGCGAGATCATCCGCGAAACGGTGGTGGTGAAAGAAGTGCTTGTGCCCGCCGAGGCCCCCGCACCCTTCGCTCCCAATACGGCCCGGCAGCAGACCCTCGGCATCACGGCACGCGAGCTCGAAATCCTCACTATGGTCGCCCGCGGCTTCAGCAATCGCGAGATCGCCACGCAGCTTTTCGTTTCAGAAAACACCGTCAAGACTCACTGTGCCCGGGCCTGCGATAAATTGGGCGCAAAACGCAGAACGCAGGCGGTCCAATTGGGCAAGGAGTTCGGGCTTATTCCGTGAAGACTTCGCGATTCTGTCGCCCGAAGGAATGATTTTCGGCCCCAGGCAGCAAAATCATCCGAAAGGATGACGACATCCGGCCCCGAACCACCGCATTGTGACTCCATCGCCGCTCGATCCCCATTCGAAACAGGAGCCAGCCATGAAGAAAACCGTCCTCACCTTCGGCCTCATCTCCGGCGTCATGATCTCCGTCCTTATGGACGGCTCGCTTCTGCTTGCCAACAAGATCGGCTCCGGCCACAGCATGATTCTCGGCTACACCATGATGGTGGCGTCGTTCCTGCTGGTCTACTTCGGCATCCGCAGCTACCGCGACAACAACCTCGCCGGCCAGATCTCCTTCGGCCGCGCCTTCGCCTGCGGCATCCTGATCGCCCTCATCACCACCGTCTGCTACGTCGCCACGTGGGAGGTCCTCTACTTCAACTTCATGCCCCACTTCATGGACAGCTACTTCGCCGCGCAGATTAACAGGGTCCAGTCCCTGGGACTTGACCCCGCCACCACCGCCGCGCGGGTGGCTGTCATACTGCGCTCTCAGCAGCTCTACCAGAACATCTTCGTCAACATGGCCTACACCTTCATGGAGCCCCTGCCCGTCGGCCTTATCATTACTCTCATCTCCGCTGCCGTCCTGCGTCGCAAAGCCCCGGCCGAACCCACGGGCGCTCGCGCAGGCATAACCACATAACTCAAAAGGCCGGGGCGTAAGCCCCAACCTTCCGTCTTCCCAACTGTCAAGTATTTCTCAAAGGAGGCAGCATGGCTTCAATCACTGGCTTTGGCGGAATTTTTTTGCGATCGGATGATCCCAAAGCGCTTTATCAATGGTACGAGCGGCATCTCGGTCTGGTGAAGTCCGAGGGATCATTCGCGTTTCCTGCCCCGACGCAACACCCTCACGTCGTCTTCGCCCTTTTCAAACAAGACAATGCATACTTCCCTCCGGCGCAGAAAGCAATGATCAATCTCCAGGTGGACGACCTGGATGGTCTGCTGGACCGTTTGATAGGCGAAGGTGTCACCGTCGATCCAAAACGCGAAAGCTATGACTTCGGAAAGTTTGGCTGGATCACCGATCCGGAAGGAAACCGCGTCGAGCTTTGGCAGCCTGTCGTAACTGAATGATGCCGAGGCCGCCATCCTGGGCAGGAAGAAAAGGCAGCCGGCTGAAGCTGCGGCTGCGGATTGGCGGGCTGCGAAAGGGCATTCAACGATGCGAAGCCACGCGAAAACATCCCTCAGGGGCTAAAGCCCATTCATTTTGGGGCTGTTTTCGGCACGACTGAAGTCGTGCCCTGACACAAGGGACATGAGCTCGGGATTCGTCAGACACCGCTAATTCGCTCCTTAATCCTTGCCCACCACAAGAATCTGGAATGAGTGCGGGATCATCGGCGCCCAATTGCGCCGCCAGGCAGGTGGAGGGCCTGACGGCGCGCCGCCTGATGGCGGGCCTTGAGGCGGCGCCCCTACAGCAGGCGCTGCGGGGGCCAAATGTACAGCCGGCTGGACAATTCCGGAAGGTGAACTGGTTGGTGCAGGCGAAGCCGGCGTAGGACCAAATTCGGCCGTGATCAGGTAAAGATTGCCGGTCTTGGTATCGAGCGTGTGGGTCTTGGCGCGCGCCGGGGTCAGAACCGTCTGCTCAACGGCGAAGTCTGTGGTCGAGTTTTCTTTGACCACGGTGAGCGTGCCGTCGCCCTGCGAGGTAAAGGCCTCCATGGTCGCGGGATTGAATGAAGCGCCATCGCAGCCCACGCCGATGGGCAGGTCGGTGATGATGTGGCCGTCGACGGCCGAGAGAATCACCATGTTGTTCTTTTCGCGGCAGGCGGCAAAGAGGATGCCGTTTTTGGCATCGAGCGCCAGGCCCGCGCAGCCCGCACCGCGGCTCGAGAGATCGTATTTCCCGACCATCTTCATTGCGACGGCGTCGATGACTGCGATGGCCGCCTTGTCCACAATGTCCACATAGATTTTGCCGTGGCTGTCGGTTGCCGCCTGCTCGGGCGCGCCACCAATATCGATGGTGCCCAGGATCGAGCCGTCCTTGTCGTCGATCACGGTGATATTGGGCGCCGAGTGGCTCAAAACATAAAAGCGGTGATTGTACGGGTCGTTCAAATAGCCGTCAGGATTGCCCTCGACATCGATCTTCTTGATCACCGCGAAGGTCCTGGCATCGAACATGGTGACCGGCTTCGAGGTCGCAAATCCGTGTCCCGTCGCCGAATCAACCGCCGCGCCATGGGCGCTCACGCCCGCCATGTCGCCCACCTGCGCAAGCGTGTCGAGATTGAAGACTCCGATGTGGCCGGCAGGGCCTGAGCGCGCAACGAAGAGATTGCGGCCGTCAGGATCCGCGGTCACGTAGTCGAATCCGCCGTCGCCGCCCACCAGCTGGATCTTTTCGACGTGATACGGGCCGCCGGGCTGCGGCTGCGGTTGTGCCACGCCGGCGATCGGAATCACGGCGATGAGAACTGTTAGAGCGATGGACTTTGAGGTCATGGCATTACCTGCAATCAAGCTGAGAGTTGGGCTGGCGAGGCCGGAGTCTTGATGCCCGAACGGCAGCATTTTCTCGTGCAGAGAAAGGATACACGCCCGTGCAAGCGGGCGATAGAGAACAAGAAGGACGGCTCGCGTAATCGGATCGTGCAAGGGGCTGGCTATTACCGGAATTGCACGCAAGATTCGGAGTGCAGCGGCTTGGGGCGTTGAGCGAATATCATTTTCATGAACACGAGCGCACAACCCGTCAGAGCCGATTTCGACTTGCCCATCACCATGCCGACTGCATCGAACCGCGCAACCAACCCGATCTCAGCAACCAATGCGCCTCTCGACCAAGAGGCCGCGTGGCGCCAGGTGCAGGCGCGCGACCGCGAAGCCGGATTCTTCTACGCCGTCACCACGACCGGCGTTTTCTGCCTCCCCTGGTGTGCGAGCCGCA
>Ga0326727_10008228_pt1 | contig 26671 bp, 24 predicted proteins | sample MB2enrmetagenome_FD_207643 | JGI IMG/M metagenome (GOLD analysis project Ga0326727, IMG submission 207643) | Lab enriched peat soil microbial communities from McLean, Ithaca, NY, United States - MB29MY | ecosystem: Environmental > Terrestrial > Soil > Wetlands > Peat | place: USA: New York...
GCTCGATCGGCGAGAAAAAATTCAAGAAAAATTTGTTCGAGATCATGATGGCGCATCGGATTGCATATTGCGCTACCGCCAATCCGGCCTACTTGCCCGATTTTCTCAATAAGGTGGAAAAAACGAAAAACACCGATGGGCCGTCCTTCCTGCACGTTTTCGCTCCCTGCCCGACCGGCTGGGGTTTTCCCTCCGACCAAACTTTGGCTATCGGCCGGCTTGCCGTCGAGACTCCCCACCCGAGCAGCAGCAGATTGCCGTAATCGGCGTTGTGATCAGAGTGCTGGTGGGTGATAAAGAGGGCGCGAATGGAGGAATACTTTAGCTTGGCCAATGCCATCTGCCGCGGGGTGCCGTTGCCCGCATCGATCACGTAGGTCTGCCCATTTACCACTATGACCTGAGAGGGCGCGGAGCGATTGAGCTTGGGAGTCGGACCTCCCCCAGTGCCCAGCAGAATCAGCCGGGATTTCGCCGGGCTGGCATTGGCTGCGGGGCCGGGTGCCATTTGAGTTGCCGACGCCAGCCACGGAGGCAATGCGGCGGACGCTAACAGCCCGGCCGTTTGGCGCACGAACAATCGCCTCGATGTGGGCGGCGGGGATGTCCTGCTCATGGGGTAGCCTCCGGCTCAAAAGATGGGGAGCAGTTTACTGATAGAGATTACAGATGTCCAGCCGCCGACCTTGTTCTTAGTGCTGTTTTTGCCCATTGACGCGCTGAAGCGATATTGCTGCGCAGCCGCTGGCCGGCAAGTGGAGGAGCTGGATTTCTAAACTAAGAGGCCTGGGAGCTGGTTCGCTGCCCGGGCTCTTGGTTGGTGGCTCTGCCGTTCCGCGCTGGGTGTTAGCCGCCGCGGACACCAATCAATATCCCACTGCTGCTCCTGCCGGCCGGCGATCATCATTTGCGCCATAGATAAAGCCGGGGCGCACCCGGCCCGAAACGCCAGCGCCAGCACCCAACGAGCGGGTGTCTTGCACTGAAGCTCCAACTGTGCCCATCTCGATGAGTTCCGCCGCGCCCCAGGGCACCTGCTCGGTCAGCTTGTAACCCATACCTTGCAGAATTTTCGCGGTGTCCGGCGAGAGGCCGTAAGGTTCATAGAACACTTCATCAGGAAGCCATTGATGATGAATGCGAGGTGCATCCACCGCCTCCTGCGGCGCCATGCCGTAATCGACGATGTTCATGATGGTTTCGAGGGTAATGGTAATGATTCGCGAACCACCAGGACTGCCGACCACCAGGAAGATCTTGCCGTCCTTGGTAACCAGGGTTGGGGACATGGAGGAGAGCGGCCTCTTGCCGGGCGCTATGGCGTTGGCTTTGCCCTGAACCAGTCCGAAGAGATTGGGCACGCCTGGCTTCACTGTGAAGTCGTCCATCTCGTTGTTGAGCAAAAAGCCAGTACCAGGCGCAACTACGGTCGCTCCGAACGAGTCGTTGATGGTGTAGGTGACGGAAACCGCATTTCCCTCGGCGTCAACCACAGAATAATGTGTGGTTTCGGTCTTCTCATGAGGCTCGATACCCGGCTGAACCGCTTTCGACGGTATTGCTTTCTCTGGATCTATCTTGGTGCGGATGGCGGCTGCGTAATCCTTCGACAACAACCGGTCCAGCGGGTTGGTTACGAATGCCGGGTCGCCCAAATACGTGTTGCGATCCATAAAGGCATGGCGCATGGCTTCCGCCGTTAGGTGAACCGATTGCGCCGAGCGAAAACCCATGGCTTTCAAGTCGTAACCCTCAAGGATATTGAAGATCTCGCAAATCGTGGTCCCACCCGAACTCGGGGGAGGCGAAGAAATCAGGACGTAGCCTCGGTAGCTGCAAGTCAGGGGCGGACCTTCTGTCACGGTGTATTTGGCGAAATCCTGAGCGGTCAGGATACCGCCATTCGCCTTGCTTGCCTGTTCCACCGCCGTGGGGATTGGCCCTTTGTAGAAACCGTCCGGGCCCTGTTTGGCGATCAACTCCAGGGTGTGCGCCAGATCCTTCTGTATCAGCCGGTCTCCCGGTTGGAACGGTTTGCCGTCGGGCCGTAGGAAAATCTTCGCAGCGGCAGGGTCCTTACTGAGCCGATCGACCTTGGTATCAAGAATATCGGTATCGGCGCGATTCAAAATAAATCCCTCACGCGCCAGCTTGATGGCGGGAGCCATTACCTTGGCGCGTGGCAGCCTGCCGTATTCGGACAAAGCACGATCGAGTCCCATGACCGTCCCCGGAACGCCGGCCGCCAGATACCCGTACAGACTGAGATCCTTGATGGGATTTCCTTGCGCGTCAAGGTACATGCGCTCCGTTGCGGCTGCGGGCGCCATCTCGCGGAAATTGAGAAAAGTGTTGCGTCCATCGGCGAGGTGGATCGTCATAAACCCGCCACCCCCGATGTTGCCGCAGCAAGGATTCACTACCGCGAGAGCGTATCCCACCGCGACCGCGGCATCGACAGCGTTGCCGCCGTCCTGCAGGATACGTGCCCCCACCTTTGAGGCGTAATGTTGGGACGACACCACCATGCCGTGCTGCGCTTCAACCGCAGGTTGAGAGGCGGCCCGCGCCAGCGTCGAAAACCCGATGGCTATCAGCGCCAGCGCACAAAGCAGGCTCCGAGCGATGTTCATAGTCATGACTCCTAGGTGATCGAGTATGAGCCGGAATTGCCTTTTCGAAATCGAAAACGGCAGCATTCGATATTACATTTCGATTCCGCTTCTGGCACCAATTCCTTTTTGATAATAGTGTTTGACTTCTTTCATTTCGGTGACGAGGTCGGCGGCCTCAATGATCTTGGGGTCGGCTCGTCTGCCCGTGATTACCAGTTCCACCTCCGCAGGTTTGGCGGCGATGAAATCAAGCAGGTCCTGCACGGGGAAAAGATTGTAGTAGGTCGCGATATTGGCTTCATCCAGGATAATCACCTGGTACTTTCCCGAACTCATAACCGATCGGGCCTCTTGCAGGCCGGCACGTGCCGCCCTGACATCTTCCTCCTGGGGCGCGTCTTTGATGAAGCAGTTACGGCCATATTGTTTTACGGTGATCTGCTCTGACAATTGCTGCAAAGTAATCAGTTCGCTGTACTTCATTCCTTTGACGAACTGTGCGATATACACCTTGAGGCCGGCGCCCACCGCACGCATAGCCAGGCCCAACGCGGCGGTGGTTTTCCCTTTGCCATCGCCCGTATACACCTGCAGATATCCCTTCATCATCGCCTCGAGCAGTATGCGGAGTTTGTGTGTCGCGCCGCAAAACGGAGAACGATTGTCGATTGCGATCGATATCGCAGCGACGACGCTTCTACCTTACACCGTGAAAACGTCTAGTACCAGCGCGGCAATACCGCCGCCACGGTTGGAGAGAACAGAAAATAATCAGCTGTTTCGCAGCAAGCGGTTCCGCAGTAGTACGTTGCCTCCCCAGTTAACAGCCAATCCCCACATGTACCGAGGGAACTTGCAGGCTCGGAACCGGGCAGGTACCGTCCATCAAGTGTAGAGCTCCGGAGTTCGCGCCTTTCCGGCCATTGGCGCAATGTCGCGAAACCTATGGCGCGCTGGTGATTGGCTTCGAGCGGGCCAGACCTGTGGAGGAGCGCAACATGGTAGAGAACTGGCAGGAATGGGAAAACCGGGTCTTCGATGAGAGATTTCATTTGCTCCGTTTACTCGGCGCTTCCGACAGCGGCGCCGTCTTTCTTGCCGAGGATGAAGACCAGGGACGCCGGAGGGTCAGCATCAAGTTGGTCCCGGCGTATCTCGACCATGACCTTCTTCCTCGCTGGGAGCGGGCGGCAAGAGTGTCTCACCCCCGCCTGATTCCGATTCTGGGAACCGGCTGGGCCAAACTGGAGGGCACACCGGTGGTGTATGCCGTTATGCAATACGCGGAAGAGAATCTTGGAGAGATTCTGGAGCAACGGCCTGTCGATAAGGAGGAGACCGCCGAGGTGCTCCGCGCTGTCCTTGAAGCCATACGTTATCTGCACCTCCGCGGGCTGGTTCACGGCCACATCAAACCCGCCAACATCATGGCCTGCGGTGATGTTGTTAAGCTGTCGAGCGACGGAATCGTGGTTGCAGAAACGCCGCAATATCCTTCGTGGCCGTGCAGTGTCTATCATGCGCCGGAAACCAAGAACGGAACCCTGACCCCGGCCTTCGACTTATGGGGGTTGGGCATCACCCTGGTCGCCATGCTGACCCAGCGTTCGCCCCGATGGGAAGGTCCGGGTGGGGGCGCTCCGCTGGTTCCGGAAACGCTGCCGCAACCTTTCCAGGATATTGCCCGGCAGTGCCTGGAACCCGATTCACGAGCTCGAGGGACCGCGGCCGAGGTCCTTGCTCGGCTGCAGCAGCCGGCTATGGTTCTGCCTGTCGCTTCCCGGCCTCGGCCGGTTTGGCCGACGGCTTCATTGGTGAGGAGGCGTTACGCAACGGCGGTCACAGCGGTCCTGGCGCTGGCTATGACACTCGGTTGGCCGAAGTTGCGCGATCATTTCCGCCAGCTTCAGGCCGTAGCGGCGGCGCCGTCACAGCCGCTGCCTGCGCCCGAGACGCCTAGAACGGTTAAGCACAGAATTACGCCCCTTACTGCGGCCAGCGTCATGACCTCCAAATCGAAAGCGTTACAGGAATCCGCACCCGAAGCATGGTCTGCGCTTCCGCGGTCTGTGACGGCTGATGCGATGGCCGCATCTCCTCCGGCGCCGTCCTCCACTGCGGCAGTGCCTGCCAAAGAGCTGGTGGCAGATCAGGAGGTGACAGAAAGGATATTGCCCGAAGTGCCGCAGAAGGCCCTGGAAAGCATTCACGGCACTCTGCGCGTTAACGTGCGGGTGGAGGTCGACCGATCGGGTAACGTTCTAGAGGCGACCGTGGATACGCCTGGACCAAGCCGGTACTTTATCGGCCTGGCCTTGCAAGCCGCGCGAAAGTGGAAGTTTCGTCCCGCTGCCGGCGGACTCGACACACGCGAGGGGATCTTGCAATTCGATTTTCGAAGCAGCGGAGCCACTGTGGCGCTGGTTCCTTCCAGGGTGCTGAAGGCCAGAGCCGATTATCCGGAGCCGGTCAGACCGGCTAACTAATCTGAAGACAGTCGACTAGAGCGCTTCGCCGCTTGCCGAGAGCAACCGCGCAACCTGGCAGCCGACAACTCAACGACCTTGCCACCTGACCAGATATAAACTGGCAGCCCCTCGCGGGTTCGCTCAGTGATAGCCTTCTTTTTTACTGCAGCTTTTAGCGCCAGCAGGGCACGGCGTTCCAAAGGCAGATCACGTACGTTTTTGGGCAAGCTGCTCATCTTTGCTGTCCGTACTGCATAATCAGCTCGTCGAAAAGCTGCCTGTGTATTATACGGCGACAAGTTGGACGACTCGGCGTAAATAAAAGCGAATCAGTGTCTTAGAACAGTTCGAATCCGGTACAATCGCGAGGGCGGCCGGAGGACCGGCAATGCAATTACGTTTGCTGCGCTACTTTATTGCTGTATCCGAGGAACTCAGTTTCACGCGGGCGGCCGAGCACCTGAATATTGCGCAGCCATCGTTGAGCCAGCAGATCCGCCAGCTTGAGGGCCTGATTGGCACGCCGCTTTTCACGCGGAACAAGCACCGCATTGAACTTACCGAAGCCGGCCGGGTTTTTCAGCGGGAAGCGCGCAACATATTGGCGGCGATGAACCATGCGGTGGATCTGGCCCGGAAAGCGGCCCGCGCGGAAGCCGGCGTCATGACCATTGCCCTGGTGCCCGGCCCGGAAGACAAAATGTTCTCTACCGTGTTTACCCGCCTTCTGCGCAATTACCCAAATCTTCAGATCGTCTTGCGGAGCCTCACTTCGCCGGAGCAGGTGACGGCTTTGAAGAAGGGGGAAATCAACGTTGGCTTCCTGCGCGGACCGATTGAGGACAAGGACCTCGGCTCGAAGGTCATAGTCCGCGAAGATGTGATCGTACTGCTGCCGGCCCGCCACGCTTTGGCGCGGCAGAAGCGAATTCCAGTGCGAAAACTGGCGAACGTACCGCTCCTCCACGTCTCCCGTAACGTTGCTCCCGCCCTGCACGACATGATTAATCAGGTAGCCGCGGACGCGGGCGTCACCTTCCGCACCATCCTGGAAATGGAAAGCCTTACCGCCATCTTGAACGCCGTGGCTTCCGGTCTCGGGTTCAGTCTCCACGGCGAATACGTGCGGCGGATTGCTCCCAAAGATGTCGCCGTCAGAGAGTTGGACGCCAACCCGCTTCCCAAGCTCGAACTGGTGGTCGCCTACCGCAAGGACGATAAGCTGCCCGCGTTGGCCGCCTTCTTGGATTTGCTGCGCAAACTTCATCGCCTGCCGTAACAACAGTGGCCAGTGGTCGGTGGTCAGTTTCGAAAGATAGTTCTCAGTTCTCGGTTCTCAGTTCTCAGTTGTGCACCGCGAGACGTCTTGGCGTGTACTTTGAGAGTTAACCGCTGAGGAAACGGGTGACCGGCGAGCCACTGACCACTGGCCACTGATTACTGATTACTGAGACTGAGAACCGCGGAGATCGGTGCTGTTTTGGCTGATCGCTGATTGCTGAGTGCTGAATGCTGAATGCTGAGTGCTGGGTCGCCGCTGGCCACTGGCCACTGGTCATAGGCTGTACCTTTCAGATCCAGAGGAAGAAAGTATTATCCCTCGCTTGCCAAACGTTATAAGCTCACCGCCATTCATTCTCCGGAATTCTGCGCATAATTCGGCGGGCGTGGCGTGTCTATTGGACTGCCCAAGGAATTAATAAGGAGTGCAGGTGATCAGGAAAATAGGTGTTCTCGGCGCCGGAACCATGGGGCACAGCATTGCCGAAGCCTTCGCCATGTACGGGTACGAGGTTAACTTGTACGAAACCGACGCCCAGAGGCGGGCGGTGGTCAAGGAAGAAATCCGCCAGGAGCTGGAGCTGCTGGCCGAAGAAGATTTCCTGCCTGCCGATACGATTCCGGCGATCCTGGGGCGCATCCGGCTGTTCGCCGATCTGCGCCCCGCCGTCGAAGACCGGGATTATGTGATCGAGGTGGTTCCGGAGATCCTGAAGCTTAAGCAAGAGCTGTTCAAGACCCTGGATGAATATTGTCCAGCGCACACCATTTTCGCCAGCAATACGTCGAGTCTGTCCTTGAATCCCATGATGGAACTGGTGAGTGCGGCACGCCGGCAACGGATGACGGTCAATCACTGGTACAATCCCCCCCACCTGATGCCGATCGCGGAACTCTCGTTCTTCGGCAACATGCCGGAAGAGATTTACCGGGAAGTCGAAAAGCTCTACCAGTCGATCCAGAAACAGACGGTAAAGGTGTTGAAGGACGTTCCGGGTTTAGTGGCCAACAGAATCCAGCAGGGCGTGGCGCGGGAGGTCTTTTCCATCATCGAGCACGGAATCGCAGCGCCTGAGGATGTGGATAAAGCCCTGAAATTTGGCCCGGCCTTCCGCTATGCGACCACGGGACAGTTGGAGGTTGCGGATTTTGGCGGTCTGGATATCTGGTGTATTGTCGGAGACAATTTGTTGAAAGTAATGGATAATTCACCCTGCGCCAATAGTTTGTTACGGCAGAAGGTGCAAGCGGGAAAACTCGGAGTGAAGTCCGGCGAGGGCTTCTTTAAGTATGATTCCGCTAAAGTTCCCGAAATTAAGCGGCAGTTCATGAAACGGCTGATCCATCAACTAAAGGCGTCAACCTACTACGCCTAACCTCAGTCACTGGCATGCCGAATGTTTAGCAGGAGACAAGATTATGACCAGCGCAAACGAAACCACAAGCAGCAACCCCACGGTTGAGAAACTTGGAAAAGCCCAATGGTTGAGCCTGGGCGCGGCCTTTTCCGGCTGGACTCTGGACGCCATGGATTGGATGATGCTGGCCCTGGCCCTACCGCTCATCAAGACCAGCTTCAACTGCACGCTGCCTCAACTTGGCCTGCTGGCCACCATCACCTTACTTGGCGCCGCCTTCGGTGGAACCCTCATGGGGCTTCTTGCGGACTACTTTGGCCGCGTGCGGATGCTGATGATTACAATGATCTGGTATGGAGTGTTCACGGCGGCTTGCGGTCTGGCGCAGAGCTACGAGCAGTTACTGGTTCTTCGACTGTTGACCGGCTTCGGTCTGGGAGGCGAGTGGGGTGTAGGCGCAACGCTGGTTTCCGAGTATTGGCCTGATCGGCATCGCGCCAAAGCCACCTGCTTCGTTCACAGCGGCTGGCCCGCTGGCTACGGCTTCGCTTCCGTAGCGTTCATGCTGATTGCTCCTTCCTACGGTTGGCGGGGCCTGTTCTTCGTCGGCATCATCCCTGCCTTCATCGCCGTTTGGATTCGGACTTCGGTTCCCGAGCCCAAGGTCTGGGTCGAATCGCGCAAGCAAAAGGCGCTGGGTACTCCAGGACAACCGGCTACGAAATTCCCGTTGGCTACGCTCTTCTCCGGCGAGTATTGCCGTTTGACGGTCGTCGCCTGCGTCCTAAGCGCCGGAGCCTTGATGGCCTACTGGGGGAACGCTACCTGGTTGCCTTCTTTCCTGGCCAAAGCCCGGGGACTTAACATCATCAGAACTGGCACTTTCCTCATCATTCTGAATGCCGGGGCGTTCCTCGGCTACCAGTTTTTCGGCTGGTTCGCGGATTTGAAAGGGCGCCGGCTCGCATTCGGCTCGGGCCTGATCGGGTCGGTGATCGTGACGTTGATATTCGTAGCGATCAACAACGAGCAAACCCTGTTGTACTTCGGGCCCATCTTCGGTTTTGTCTCTTATGGCTTTTTCGGGATTTTCGGAGCCTTTATCTCCGAACTGTTTCCTGCCAAAGCTCGGGCAACGGGAACAACCCTTGTTTTTAATGCCGGCCGGGGCATGTCGATGCTATCGCCATACATCATCGGCGCGGTGGCACAAGCGAAAGGCCTTGGCTTTGGACTGGGCACCACGGCCGTTTTCAATGCCATCGGTTTGATCGCCCTGCTTATGCTGCCCGAAACGGTGAAGGCCGGGGTGAGGCTGCACATTACGGATGTGCCCACTAAGTCGGCAACAGCTTCCAGCAAGTAGGGAGAGCGAGTTTCCCGTTTCCACAGCTAAAGGCTAGTGCATAAGCTTTCTGCAAACCAGAGACTGCAAACTCGTTTGTGGGAGGGGCTTATGAGAATTGCGGTCATGGGTGCGGGCTCCATCGGCACCATCGTCGGCGCGTTGATCACCAAAAGCGGACGCGACGTCGTGCTGATCGACATCGACGAAAAGAACGTTGCCGCCTTGAATGCCGAAGGCGCCACGATAACCGGATTTCTCAAACTCAACGTTCCGGTCAAGGCGATCACCCCGGCCCAGATGAGCGGCAACTACGACGTCGTGCTTCTCACCACCAAGCAGACCTATAACGATGCCGCGCTGAAGCAGCTTCTGCCGTACCTGGCCGACGAGAGCACGGTGTGCACGCTGCAGAACGGGATCCCGGAGGAATCAGTGGCGTCCTATATCGGCGCCGAACGGACCACGGGCGGCACCACCGGCTTCGGCGCCACTTGGCTGGAGCCGGGCGTTTCCGAACTGACTTCCACCGTGGCAGTCCTGGAAAAATATGCCCTCGATATCGGCGACCTGAAGGGCCGGATCACGCCCAGGCTGAAAAAGGTCCAGGAGGTTCTCTCCGCGGTTGGGGGCACTACAATCGTGGAAAACTTCATGGGCGTCCGCTGGGCGAAGCTGCTGATGAATGCGACGTTCAGCGGCATGTCGGCCGCGCTGAACTGTACCTTTACCGACGTGCTCGCCAATGCCGAGGCCATGCTGGTGCTGGCTCACATCGCCGACGAAACCATCAAAGTGGCCCATGCCTGCCGCTACCGGCTGGCGGAGATCCAAGGCGTCGACATGGAATTCCTGGAGCTTCAACCCGGCCAGACTCCGCAGGACAAAATGGAGTTTTACCGCCGGGTGTGGGGACAACATCCCAACAAAGCGAGCATGCTCCAGGACCTGGAGAAAGGCCGCAAAACCGAGATCAATCACATCAACGGCCACGTCGCCAGCAAGGGACGGCAGAAAAACATTCCCACGCCGTGCAACGATTTCGTGGTCAAGGTGGTTACGGCGGCGGAAAATCAGCGAAAATTTCCCGACTTCCAAACGAATCTGGAAATTGCCCGGCGCACTCTGCTGGCCATGAAGGCCGCGGGCAAATCGTAAGGAGACTTTACTAATGGCAAAACTAATCGTAACGGCAGCCGTGACCGGCGCAATCCACACCCCCAGTCTTTCTCCCTACTTCCCCTGGACGCCGGACCAGATCGTGGAAGACGCCGTCGCCGCGCACGCCGCCGGCGCGGCGGTGGTGCATGTTCATGCCCGCGACCCCCAGACGGGCAGACCCAGCAGCGACTTTAATATCTTCCGCGAAATCGTCACCAAGATCTCGGCGCGCTGCGACGCGGTCATTTGCGTCACTACCGGCGGCAGCCTCTTCATGTCGATGGAAGAGCGCGTGCGTCCCATCAGCGTCTTGCAGCCGGAGCTGGCTTCGCTGAACTCCGGATCGATCAACTTCGCGATTTATCCGCTGGCGGCCAAGATTAAGGAGCCGCGCTTCGACTGGGAGATCCCCTATTTGCAGTCGACCGAAGACCTGATCTTCTCCAACACCTTCAAAACGCTCAAGTACTATGCCAAAGCCATGAAGGAGGCCGGCACCAAGCCCGAGCTGGAAGTCTATGACGTGGGCATGATCAACAACATCCGGCACCTCCTGGATCTGGGAGTGATGCAACCGCCGATCTACATGCAGTTTGTCCTGGGCATTCTCGGCGGCATACCGGCCACCACGCAGAACCTGGTGTTCCTGTACGAAACCGCGGTGCGCGCCATCGGGGAAAAGAATTTTGTATGGTCGGCCTGTGCCGCCGGTAAGACCCAACTTCCGTTGATGGCGGTCACCATGACCATGGGCGGAAACACCAGGGTCGGCCTGGAGGACAGCCTCTACGTCGGCCCCGGCCAACTGGCGAAGAGCAGCGCCGAGCAGGTAACGCGCGTAGTCAATATCGCCAACCAGCTCAGTTTTGAAGTCGCCACCTCCGACGAAGCGCGCGCCATTCTGGGCCTGAAAGGCAAAAGCCATACAGGCTGGGCCGAAACCGCTGCCGGAGCGAGGTAACTCAGCACTCAGCCAGAAGCAGAGGCCCCCGGCTACGCCTCGGGGCAGGCCTTTTGGCTGAGTGCTGAGTGCTTGCTCGTCTGCCAACGCAATCATAAGGAGCCGTGAAATGGAAACGCCAACCGCACAAGTAAGCGAAAAATACTACGTTGGCCTAACCCATACCTACTCCCAAGTGATAGACGACAAACTGGTCCGGGGTTTTGCCGAACTAACGGGCGATCGCAATCCTATCCACCTCGACGATGACACCGCCAGGAAGAGCCGATTCGGACAGCGCGTGGCGCACGGCGCCATTCTGTTCGGCATGCTCTCGAAAGTCCTGGGCATGGACATGCCCGGCGTCGGCACCGTTTATCTGAGCCAGACTTGCAACTTCAAGCTGCCGGTATTCATTGGCGACACGGTCACCCTGGAAGCCAAAATCGTCGAGATCCTACCCAAGAGCGTGGCGCGAATTTCAACGGTTATCCGGAAGCAAACCGGCGAAGTGGTAATGGACGGCGAAGCCCAAGCCAAACTGCCGGGATGGCTGTTTAAGTAAACCAGCAACAAGCTACAAGCCAGAGACCAGAAGTTAGAAATCAGAAGTCGGAAGTCGGAAGTCAGAAGCCAGAAGCCAGAAGCCAGAAGCCAGATCAGAACCTTCCAGCTTCTGGATCACCCGATCACCGAACCACCCGATCACCCGATCTTCCCTTCTGCGTTAATCAGCGTAGATCAGCGGCCGCTTCGTTTACTTTCTGGCTCTGACCAGGGCCAGTTGCAGGTTGTTCAGTTCCGCGTCCGATCCGTTGCCCAGCCGTTCCAGGGTGCGGATCTGGGGTTCGGTGTAGTCGAACCAGTTGCTGCGGTGGTGATACGGGCTCCTTCGGCGCTCGCGGCGGCCCGGGATCCAGGGACGCAGGAAGCATTCCCGATAGCGCTCGATCGACTCGTCGGCGGCCTCGCGGGTTTTATAGGGCAAGCTCTCCGCCTTGGTTTCATCGAACCAGTACCAGAAACCGTTTTCCTTCTGGTATGCATGGAATGGAACTTTCATCGAGCCTCCTGGCCCTGCTAAGCAGCACTCAGCATTCAGCACTCAGCATTCAGCCAAACCTGAATGACGAATGGTGCCCGCCCTCCCGGCCCGGCGCCCCCGCGCCGATCCCCGGCCTTCTCCCTCGTAGGCAATTTGCATACCAAGGCAGGGAAGGGGCCTAACTTCTTGGCAGAGAAGCTGTTTCCCGGCGGACCGCCCCCGGGAGAAGAAAAGGATTGCAGATGTGTGGAAATGAATTAGCAACAAGCCACAAGCAAGAAGTAACAAGCAACAAAAGGCAGCTCTCGGCTTTCGGTCGTCGGCTCTCGGCAAAACAGATATCAGCAACAAGCAACAAGCAGCAAGTCACAAGCCACAAGCTACAAGCCGCAAGCTGGCTCCGGCAGACCCGATCACCGGATCACCCGATGTTCCCTCTGCCTATTTCAGCCATTTATCGATTACCGCCTGATAGTCGCCGTTGGCCTGGAAGAGGTGCAGGAACTGGTCGACGTATTCCTGGAAAATCACGTCCCCTCGGGGCAGCATGTAGGCCTTTTCCCCGTACACAAACGGCTTTTCCGGGTGGACCGCGCACAGGCCCGGGTTGAGCTTCTGTTGCAACAAGGTTTCCGAGGCGTCGGTGACCATCACGTCGGCCCGGTGGGCAAGAATCTGCTTGAAGATGGTCACGTTATCCGGATAGACGGTGAGGGCGGCGTGAGGGAAGTACTGCCGGGCGAAACGCTCGTTGGTTCCGCCGGGATTGACAATGACGCGGGTGGCGGGCTGGTCGATCTGCGCTATGGTTTGATACTTATTCACTTCATTGCAGCGGGCGATCGGGGTTTTGCCGTCCAGCATATAGGGTTTGGTGAAAAATACCTCCCTTTGCCGGTCCAGCGTGGTGGAAACCCCGCCTACCGCAATATCGCATTTCCCCTTAAAGTCACTCAGCAGCTTGGACCACGAGGTTTGAATGAACTCCGCCTTTACCCCGAGTGATTTGGCAAGGGCTTGCGCTATGTCGATGTCGATGCCTTCAAACTGTCCGTCTGCTCGCAGGAACGAATAGGGACGATAATCGCCGGTCGTGCACACGCGCAGCGTCCCATGGGTGATCACTTCCTCAAGGCGGGATTGAGTCGTGGCATTCTGGGCGTAAGACGTGGCGGCAAGCAGCAAGATAGCGAGCGCGATGAAGGTTCTACGCATTTGGTGAAATTTAAACCAGCCACAAGCCACAAGCAACAAGCAACAAGCCGCAACCCAGAAGACAGAAGTCAGAAGTCAGAAGTCAGAAGACAGAAGCCGCAGCCACAGATTTACGCAGATAGCCGCAGATCAGCAACCTTCCAGCTTCCCGATCACCCGATGTTCCCTTCTGCGTTAATCAGCGTAAATCAGCGGCCGCTTCTTCTACAGCCCTTTCAGCGGTTTGCGCGCGAAGTAGAACAGCGAGCACACCAGCGCGACAAACGTCACTACCGCGACCAGCCCCGCCAGCAGTGAGGCTGGATTCATCAGGTGCAGGGCAAGGGCATTGGGCTTGATCTTGCCCGTGCTCTCCGCCAGCTTCAGCGCTACCCCGAAAAGACCGATGAGGCCGCCGGCGCCGATCAGTCCGCTGGCAAACAACGAGCCCGGACTGATCTCGCTCTCTTCGGGAGTTTCGCCCGCCCGCCGCGTCGCGCGCTCCACCAGCCAGTGGGTCATCCCGCCGGCAAAGATCGTCATGGTGGTGGCAATCGACAGGTAGGAACCGACGGCAAAGGGCAAGGAGCGGATGCCCAGCAGCTCGACCGCGACCACCACAAAAACGCCCATCAAAACCAGCCGCCAGGGCAGCCTTTGACTGAGGATACCGTTGATCACGGTAGCCATAAGCCGGGCCTGGGGAGCCGCGGCGCGTTCGCTGCCGATGCCCTGCACCCACTGTACTTCAATCTGGCCAGTGGCCGTGCGGTAGAGATATTTGCCGTCGGGAAGCACGGGTGAACCTACCGCATTCAGCACCAGGTAATCGCTGCCGGGCTGCGTCTCCGCTTGTCCGTTGGCGCGCTGCACCGTGATTTGCTGGCGATCAAAGGGCTGCGGAGCCTGCGAAACTCCCGCCGGCAGTTGCTGGAGGTCGATGGGCCGCCGCAATTCGCGGAAGCTCTCCAGGCCCCGGTTCATGGCGGTCAGAGTAATCCCGATCACGAACATCGACGTGATCACTCCGACCATCAAAGCGATCTGCTGTTTCCGCGGCGTGGAGCCCACCAGAAAACCGGTCTTCAGATCCTGCGAGGTATTGCCGGCGTTGGCTGCGGCGATGCAGACCACGCCGCCCACCGAGATAGCGAGGGCGCCAAACGCGGGTGAGCGCCAGCCCAGCAGGAGAAAGACCGCCGTGGTGGCCATGAGCGTGGCTATGGTCATGCCGGAGATGGGATTGGCCGACTGGCCGATCAATCCCACAATGCGCGAGGAGACGGTCACAAAGAGAAAGCCGAAGACCACCACAAAAATCGCCGCTAACAGATTCGCCAGCACGCTCGTATACGCCCCCGGCACCGGCTTCAGCGTCAGCATCGCCCACATGGCCAGCACCAGCGCCACCGAGCCGCCAATCGTCCAGGCGTTGCTCAAGTCGTTTTCGGTGCGGAGGGGCGCGCGCCGCTCGCCGCCGGCCCGCGCCGCACTGCCCTTAAGCGCGGCCACAATGGTGGGCATGGTCTTGGCCAGGGTGATGACGCCGGCGGCCGCCACCCCGCCCGCTCCCATCGGCCGAATATAGGACGCCCACAGATCGTTGGGAGACATTTGGGCAATCGGCATCGTGCCCGGATAAATGGCCTGCGGAAAGGCGGCGCCGAAAAACTTAATGGCCGGCATCATCACCAGCCAGGAAAACACGCCGCCGGCAAAAATCACTCCCGCCACCCGCGGCCCGATGATGTATCCCACCCCGAGATACTCCGAGGTGGTATTGGCGCGGAACGATCCGCCCGGCAACCAGGGTGGATTATAGGTGGGCGTGCTGGGCCAAAGGGCGCACAGATTCTCGTTCTGGAGCAAGGTGTAGAGGCTGCCCAGCCCCAGTCCCCAGAACACCCGGCTGGCAAACGAGCCGCCACGGTCGCCGGCGATCAGCACATCGGCGCACGCTGTCCCTTCCGGATATTTGAGGTTGCCGTGTTCTTTCACGATCAGTTGCCGCCGCAGCGGAATCATGAAGAACACTCCCAGCCAGCCGCCGATCAGCGTCAGCAGGAAGATGCGCGAGTATTCCAGCGTGAATCCCAGGAAGATGAGCGCCGGCAGAGTGAAGATGACCCCCGCGGCAATGGATTCGCCCGCCGATCCCGTGGTCTGCACAATGTTGTTCTCGAGGATGGTGGAGCGTCCGAAAGCGCGCAGAATGCTGATCGATAGTACCGAGATCGGAATCGAGGCCGAAACCGCCAGGCCGGCGCGCAGCCCGACATAGACCGTAACCGCGCCGAACAGCAGGCCGAAGAATATCCCCAGCAGGATCGCGCGCAGGGTAAACTCCTTCATCTCCACCTGGGCGGGTACGTACGGCTGAACTTGCTTCACGCTGCTGGTGTCCGGAGAAACCGCCGCTTCTTTGCTCATAAAAGTTCCTTCCTTGACGAGTTCCGGAATAGAAGCTGGCCCTTCAGCGGCCGAGAATTTCCAACCAACGCACGACCGACTCGATGCCCCGGTAAAAATTCGGGATGTGAAACTTTTCGTTAGGGGCGTGTAAGTTGTCGTCGGGCAGCGCGAAACCCATGAGCACGCTGGGCACTTTCAGGGCTTTCGCGAACGCGCCCACAATGGGAATCGAACCCCCGTTGCGGATGTAGACGGTGTCCTTCTGGAATACTTCGTGCAGCGCCGCGGTCGCTGCCTTGATGAACCGGTTATCCGTCGACACGACGATCGGATCGGATACAGACCAGCGCTTAATGTTGATCTGAATGCCCCGCGGCACGATGGATTTCACGTAGTTGTTGAAGAGCTTCCAAATCTCTTCTCCCCGCTGATCCGGGACCAGGCGCATGGAAATCTTGGCCGCCGCCTTGGCGGGAATGACCGTCTTCGCCCCATAGCCGACGAACCCGCCCGGCAAACCGTGAACTTCCAGGGTGGGACGCGCCCAAATGCGATGCAGCACGGGATATTGCAGTTCTCCGGTAAGCTGCTTGGCGCCCACCTCGCTTTGCAGGTATTTCTTTTCCTTGAACGGCAAGCGCTGCCAGGCTTGCAATTCCTCTTTGCCGGGCCGCTGTACGCGATCGTAGAAGCCGGGAATTAGAATCTTGCCCTTTTCGTTTTTCAGTTTGCTGATGATCCGGCAGAGCGCTTCCAGCGGATTGGGGGCCGCGCCGCCGTATATGCCCGAGTGCAGGTCGGTCATTGCCCCGCTGGCTTCGATTTCCGTGTAGCACAGCCCGCGCAGTCCCACGCACAAGCTGGGCAACTCGGGGGCGAACATCTGGTTATCGGAGATCAGCGCCACACTGCAGCGGAGGCGTTCCGGATGCTTGTTCACAAACTGGTCGATGGCTTCGCCGCCTACTTCTTCTTCTCCCTCGATCAGGAAGCGCACATTGACCGGCAATTTTCCGTCATGGGTCTGCATCAGCGCCTCAATCGCCTTGAGATGCGCATACATCTGGCCCTTATCGTCGGCGGCGCCCCGCGCATAGACGTTGTTATCGCGTTCGACCGGTTCGAAGGGGGGCGCCTTCCATTCTTCCAATGGTTCCGCGGGCTGTACGTCATAGTGGCCATAACAGAGCACGGTGGGTTTGCCGTCTGCGTGCAGCCACTCGCCGTAGATAAGAGGATGGCCCTGGCTCGGTATGACTTCCACTTTTTCCAGGCCCAGACGCCGCATCTCGGCGGCGATAAATTCCGCCGCTCGCCGCATATCTTCTTTGTGCTGGGGCAAGGTGCTGACGCTGGGAATTCGCAGGAAATCCTTCAATTCGCTGAGAAACCGCTGCTGGTTTTGGCGTGCGTAGTCGACGGCGGCGGAGGCCATTGCCGGTTCTCCTTTTCTCCGTAAGAAGTCGCTCTTTTATATACACCTTAGGCCGGGCCGCAACAACCAAAAGTTCCTGAGCGATTGACTTCCTTAAGACCTACCACAGAGACACCGAGGTACAGAGGGGAGAAGGGACGTGCGAACGGGAAACGGGCATCTAGGGCGCACCGCTATTGTCGCTTAGTATAATTCCTGTTTCTGGCTGTCTCGGTGTCTCTGTGGTGAATGCTTCCTGACAGCCCGGCTGTGCAGAATCGTGGCTATGCTCCTCGTCCCCTACAGACGGCAGACCTTCACCGCGCCGGCGCCGGCGGAAGTCTTGCGGCAAAGAGTGAGAGATTATCTGGCCAGGGGAATGTTCAAATGCAAGATGACAGATAAGGGCTTTCGGCTGCTCTACACAACCCCCTGGAGAGGAGAAGTGTACCGTCCGTGGGTGTTTGGACGGATTTCTGCTGCGGGAGGCGTCAGCCAACTGAACGTAATCTATACCCTCCACCCCTTTGCCCTCGTCATGATGGGCTTCTTTGTGCTGATGGCATGGCGCGACCATAGTTGGCGAGGCGTGTTCTTCGTGGCGATTCTGCATTGCGGGTTTTACTTCCTCCACTTCCTGCCGCTGGCGCGTCAACTGGAGCAGATCTTTCGCGCCATGATGGAGTCGCCCACTCATCGGGTGATCGGGTGATCGAAAGACAGACCCGTGCGTCTACTGCAGAAAGCGCTCCTTGGCGGCTTAGTCTAGCTAGAACTGGTTTCAAAAATGGCGTGGGGCCGAACAGCAGGTTCGTTCGGCTGCCCTCGGGGCAGGCTCTCTCCTTCGCGCCCGCCCCGACCCTCAAAAGAGGCGGGTCGGGCAAAAAAGGCGGCGGGCACTGCGTTTAGACAGGATGACAATTATGCGGTTATTGGTTGTTGCTGCCGCCTCCAGGTTCCGACACGTCAAACCTTACATATTGCAGCGTCTTATACACCGAAGCTAGGGTGAGGCGCAATGCCAGACGCGATGCGGCGGTCTTGACAATTGTACTTAGCGTCTGATTGTCGCCGATGGAAATCTTGGGGAGAGCGCCTAGTGGTATCGAAACTCCCCCCCATGTATTAGCAACTAGTGCCCCTACAGCAGCCGCTTGATTACTAGCCGCATTGGCGAGATCTTTCAGTACCCAGGCGTTATCGGTTGTTACACCGCAGGGATACAGTGTTCCGGGGGGCAAGGGATTTTGTGGTTTTGTAATCTCCACGGAGTTGTTAAATACTGTGAGGTATGTGGGTTTCGTTGATGAGTTGCCCGGATAATAGGTCGTCTTGGGATTCTTAGGATCAGTGTTGTCGGTATAGACCATAACCGGAGTATGGTCGATAGTGTCGAGCGCGAATTCCAACAATACAGTCTCGATAGCTGCGATCTCGGAGTCTGGTATCGTGGTAGAAGGCTTCCGTAGCCCGCTCCGACTTCTACGGCGCGATGTCGAAACTGCTGGCTACTTATGATTTCCTGCTGCTGCCCACCGCTCAAGTATTTCCCTTCGACGCCGAAACCCATTGGCCAAAGTCGATCAATGGCGTGAACATGGATACGTATCATCGCTGGATGGAAGTGGTGGTCCCGGAATCGCTGACTGGGCTGCCGGTAATTGCGTTGCCTGCCGGGTTTGGCAGAGACAATCTGCCCATGGGGTTGCAAGTGATTGGCCGGCACCATGCAGACTTAGCGGTGCTGCAAATGGCTTACGCTTACGAACAGGAAACGCAGTGGACGCGCAAGTACTTGCCGCCACTGCTGAAGGCCTGAAACAGGACTTTCAACCACAAAGGACACGAAGGACACGAGGGAGGAACAAAAAAGCAATCTTTCCAGCGCGGTAGGAAAGGTTCTCGTTTACTCCTTCGTGTACGTGGTGTCCTTTGTGGTGAAAAGGCGGTGAAGGCAAAAACAACCCGGACCAACACCTCGGCATCCATGATTGCGAGAGTCAGTGCAATCCCAACGGCATTGGCTCCCTGGGCTCTCGGCTATGTGAGGTCAATCATGCCGACGGTATGCCTGGATAAGCAGAACCCCGAAGTTCAACCCCCTCTTATAATACCTAGCGCTGCCCTGCCGGAAGACTCTGGTTTTGGCCGCTGGACAAGAACCTGCCCGCTTTGCAAGGCGGAGTTGTCGAAGCCTTACCCCTGGCTTTATGTGGTGTGCCAGTGCGGGCGGCAGTGGGAGTCGTAAGATATTTTGGATTTCGGATTTCGGATTTGGGATTTGCGAGGTAGTCCCGAGGGACCTAGCTGCTGGTTGGTCGGGGTGTAATCCCAAATCCTGGATTTCAAAATCACAAATCTCAATCTTCATTGTCCTCGTTCCTGTGTATACCTCTGTGTCCTCGAAGCTGGTCCTGAGCTTGTCGAAGGATCCTCAGCGGTGAAGAGGTCTACCGTTGCGTCAATCCCGCCGTGACTTTAGTCATAGCCCGCGTTGTAAGCTGCCTTTAGAGTCGCACTGGTAGCTCTAATTGTTAATAATTTTGAGGGAAGAAACGCATGTTCTGTTATCAGTGCGAGCAAACTGCGCAGGGACAAGGCTGTCAGCAGATTGGCGCCTGCGGCAAAGATGAAACCACGGCGGCGTTGCAGGATGTCCTGGTGGAGGTGGTGAAAGGCGTCTCCATGTATGCGCATCGCGCGCGCCAGGCGGGCTTGGCCGACCCAAAGATCGATGGTTTTGTGGTCGAGGCCCTCTTTGCCACGCTCACCAATGTTAACTTCGATCCGGAACGTCTGGCTTCTTTGATTGCCGGTGCGGTCGAGATGCGCGATGCCGCCCGGAAGTTATACGAGCGGGCTTGCAAGGCCGGTGGCACGTCGCCCGCAACGCCGCGGGGGCCCGCGGTCTGGCAGCCTGGATCCAGTGTCAATGAACTGGCGGCTACGGGCCGGCCGCCCATGATCCCTGTGCAGATCCAGGCTGACGGGGCGGAGACGGGGAACCTGAAGCAGTTGATTCTTTACGGGGTGAAAGGCGTTGCGGCTTATACCGAACATGCCAAAGTGTTGGGGTTTGCCGATTCGACTCTCTATGGGGGCATCCACGAGCTGCTGGACTTCCTGACCTGCCCGGCTCCGACGCTCGACCAGCTGCTGGCGAAGGCGCTGCGTACGGGCGAGGTCAACCTCAAGGCTATGGAATTGCTCGACCAGGCCAATACCGAGACCTTCGGCCATCCACAACCTGCGAAAGTACGAGTTCAGCCCAGGAAGGGCAAGGCCATCCTGATTTCCGGCCACGATCTGGCCGATCTCGAGGCCCTGCTGGAGCAGACCAAAGGCCTGGGCATCAACGTCTACACCCACGGTGAAATGTTGCCGGCGCACGGCTATCCCAAACTCAAAGCCCACAGTCATCTGGCCGGCAACTACGGTGGCGCGTGGCAGGACCAGGCCAAAGAATTCGACGTTTTTCCCGGCCCGATTCTGATGACCACCAACTGCATCCAGCAACCGAAGGACAGTTACAAGGCCCGGCTCTTCACCTGCGGTCCGGTGGCTTGGCCCGGCGTGCAGCACATCGCAGGACGCGATTTCAGCCCGGTTATCGCCGCCGCCCTGGCCGCGCCCGGTTTCGAGCAGGACGGCACGAACGAAGAGATCATGGTGGGATTCGGCCGCCAGGCGGTAATGGGTGTGGCCGGCAAAGTGATCGAGGCGGTCAAGGCAGGAGCTATCAAGCGGTTCTTCCTGATCGGCGGTTGCGACGGTGCGCGCCCCGGCCGCGACTACTACACCGAGCTGGCGGAAGCGGTGCCTAAGAATTGCGTAATCCTGACCCTGGCCTGTGGCAAGTACCGCTTCAACAAGCTGGATTTCGGCGCCATCGGCGGAATTCCGCGGCTGCTCGACATCGGGCAGTGCAACGATGCGTACTCAGCCATCCAGATTGCCGTCGCCTTGGGCAACGCATTCGGCGTGAGCGTCAACGACCTGCCGCTTTCTCTAGTGCTGTCCTGGTATGAGCAGAAAGCGGTATCGATTCTGCTGACGCTGCTTTACCTGGGCATCAAGAACATACGCATCGGCCCAACCCTGCCGGCGTTTATCACCCCGGCCGTGCTGAAAGTGTTGCAGGAGAAATTCAATCTCATGCCGATTACCAAACCGCAGCAGGACCTGGCTGCCATTTTCAACTAAGCCTCGCGTAGATGACTCTGGCGTCGCGTGATTGCGGCGCCAGAGCCTTGAAAGTGTGGAAAAATAAGCCTCTTCACCGCAGAGGACGCAAAGGACGCAGAGGAAATCTATGTCCGTTATTTTCATCGTCACGGTTCCTCTGTGTACCTCTGCGTCCTCTGCGGTGAAGAGGTTTGGAGAGTGAACCCGCATGCAGCGTTGGACTATTGTGCAGCACGTCCCTTGGGAAGGTCCCGGCAGTATCGCCACCGAAGCGCGCGCCCGTGGCCTGACGGTCGAAAGTTACCGGATGGATCTGCAGCCACGCCTTCCGGCGTCCGACGACGTTGAGGGGCTGATCGTTATGGGCGGACCTATGGGGGTGTACGAGGCGGAACGCTATCCTTTCCTCCAGGACGAAATGAAGCTGATCGCAGAAATCGTGCGGCGCGGCCAGCCGGTCTTGGGCGTCTGCCTGGGCGCGCAGTTACTGGCTGGTGCGCTGGGCGCGCGGGTTTATCCGGGCCCAGCCCAGGAAATTGGGTTTAGCACTGTAGAACTCACGGCGAATGCCCGCCAGGATCCGATCTTTGGGGCCCTTGCGGACCCGTTGCCGGTGTTTCACTGGCATGGCGATACCTTCGACCTGCCCGATGGCGCGGTTCTGCTGGCGAAGAATGCAAATTACGGGCGCCAGGCATTCCGTGTTGGCAAGAACGCTTACGGGCTCCAGTTTCACGTTGAACTGGACCTGAAACTATGGAAAGACTGGAGGCCTTATCTGGCCGAAAATGCCGTGACCCTCACTGAGCAGCAACGCGCACAGATTGAAGGCGCAGGGAAATGCCTGTTCTCGCAATTTTTCGATCTTGCTCACGGCGGCACATCGCAACCGGCCCCACTAGCCAGTGGCCGAAAGAGCTGATTTACCGCCGGTCCAGCTCGGTCTGACTATGAGAAACAGAATCGTTAATGGCGGACAGGCATAGGAAGGCAATCCATGTCAATGTCTGGAGTCATGGGACGTAACTTTTTATTGCCGTAAAGTTTGTTGCCGGAAGCCGTGTACCTGAAAAACGGATGGCCTTCCGGATGGCAGGGAACTGCTCCGAAGGCCGCGAAAATAGTTCCGGGAGGAAAAGCGCTGTCTGCCGCAGTCGAACCGGCTGTGGGGAAGCCCGAGGAACATGAGTAGCCGCATAACCGTGGTGGCGGGGATATTGGTAGGTTTTGCGATCGGCTCGGGCCCAAAGGTCTGAAGCTCGACCAGATTGTTGCCTATGAGAACGAGGACAAAGTCGGCGAGTGGGTCCACAAAGACACAGGCACGTCCATGATGAAGCCGCGCCATCCCGAGTTTGAAACCTGGAGTCAGGGCATTCACGCCCGCTCGGGGGTGGCTTGCGCCGATTGCCACATGCCCTACATGCGCGAGGGCGGACTCAAGATCAGCGACCACAATGTGCGCTCCCCCCTGCTCAACATCAACCGCGCGTGCCAGACGTGCCATCGCTGGCCTGAGCAGGAATTGAAAGACCGGGTAGAGGAAATCCAGACGCGTTTTTACGATACGCGCAACCGGGCGCTGAACGCGCTGATGGACCTGATCCACGACATCAAAGCAGCGAAGGACGCCGGCGCGACGGATGCCGAATTGGCGCGTGCGCGTGCGTACCAGCGCAACGGCGGGTTCTATATTGACTTCCTGGTCTCGGAGAACTCGATGGGCTTTCACGCCGATCAGTACTCGGTGAAATCGTTCGCCGAAGCGATCGACATGTGCCGGGAAGGCCAGCTAGCGTTGCGTCGCGATGTGAAAACAGTCAGCGTAAATTATGCCGCTGCTCCGGCGGCAGCACAGGGTAAGTGAGCGGGGTGTGCCAATCTCGGCTGGAGTGGCTTAGTTTTCTCTAGATCTGGGTGTCCCACCCTCATCGCGCCTCTGTGGGCGCGATTAGGGTGGGGATTTTTGTCTGTTATCTCAAAATCCCCACCCTAACCGCCCAAAACCAGGGCGGCGAGGGTGGGGCACCGAGCAGCGGAACTTATCGAACCAAAGTGTTATGAGTTTATGCGTTGCGGAAGCGGCGCTAGGCATTCAACGTGCACGAAATCGTGTGGGGTGGACGGGGTAACATTGGAATTTCTAAGCGATCGATCGATTCGCCACGCGGCGCATACAGCAGGCGACATGTGGGCTGCCGGAAGTATAGAACGAAAAGGCTATAAGCCTGGCAGGTCAGTCGGTGCTATTGTGGACGGAATGGCGGAGATTGTGGATCTGCAAATCATGTACGGGTGGTAAGGTCACTTCTGGGTGCTGAGGTCCACAAGGTTTTTGAACCGCGGGTGGGCGCCGCTTGCCAGGTCTCGGGCCAGCCATGGGGACAACGCACAACTGGAGGTGCTGGAGTGATCTACGTCGGGCTCCAAGAAGACAATCCCAAGCAGCCGTATGTTACGATTGACAGCGGATCTGTCGTCGTGCGCCTTAGTCTGGAAGAGGCCGAAGATATTGCCACGAGCATCCTTCGGCTGCTTGGCCGCCGGCAATCAACTTCATCCCCGGAATTTTTTCCTAACGTGGTCAGCATCGCAGAGTTTACGGAAAGACTGCCGGCCAGCACACATAGTCCGGAAGGCGGCAGCAGCGTTGGTTAGCATGGGCGGTGATTTCTCCGGTCGATAGTTCGTCACGGGTACTTCCATCCAACAACTGAGCGGCGATAGTGCAGCCGTTTCCCGTTCTCCGTCTCCGGATCACTGAAACTGGAGTGCTTCGCGCCTTAACAGGAAACCGGCAACGGACCACGGGAAACGGCTTTTGAACCTTAGTGCGTTCCGCGGCATCTTATCGTGAAGGAGAGGTGGAACTTGGCTACGGGAATCAATATTGCTGCCGGTACACAATCAACCGCTACGGAAACGAAAGTCAAGGGCACTCTGCTTTCCGCTTTATCGTTGATCGGGGGCCTCATTCAGGGGGCGTGTGCGATTTTGGTGGCCACCAGTTCGGTGAAGCTGTTTTTGGGCGTCGCCAGCGTAGCGGCGGCGATGCAAACTTCGCGTTTTCATGCCGACATCGTCCGTGTTCCGATGATGCTGGTTTCGGCGCTGTTGGCGTGTCTTAGCCTGTTCACGGTGTGGAACGGCTGGCGCCTGCGCAACCTGCCCTCGGCCCGCTGGCGAAAACGTCCGCTCAGCACGCAGCGGAAGCTGGGCATTGCATTCACGATTGTAACCTCGGCTGCCGCCCTGGTATTGGTGATTGCGGAAGCCGTGGTACATCCGATTGCCCATCTTTGGTAGGCAGCCTCGTTGCTGCCGGGACTTGGCAGGGATTCCGAGTTGCCGAGCGGCTTTGCAGTGTGGCCTCAAGTAGAGAACAGGCCGCACAATGGTCGAAAGCGTATGCCGGCTACAGAAAGCTTACAACCTGCTGGCTTCCGACGAGCCGGCTGCTGGAGCAACCCGGCTCAGCCAATGGTTGGCCGAAAACCGTGAGCAGGTCGGCAAACGCTACGCCTCCGAGGTGGCGCGCCATTACACCAAGACGGCATGAGGCTCGTAACAAAAAAGCGACACCGGAAATCGTTGCGCGGCGCCGGGAGGAGCGCGTCGAGGGTATCCTCCGGTCTGCGCCACAGCCTGATTTACAGGAGAAGCCGTCTGTGGCGCAGACTTCGGAGGCTTACTTGAACAAGAGCATGGTTGAGGTTTGATTAATGTGTCCGAGGTATTCTTCGCCATATGTGCTGAAGCCCACTGCGGGTATGCCGGCGAAAATCGCCCCATATTCCGCGCAGCGGTGTTCGTTGCGCAGTTGCAGGGTTCGCAAAATGCAATGGAAATCGATCACGCCGGAGACATGCCCCATCTCCGCTTTTTTGGCCTCGAGCGCGGCCCGGGTGTCGGCCACGATATCGGTCGCTTGCAGCACCTGTAATTCCATGCCCTGCTTAATCTTGCAGTAGAAGTACATGCAGCCATCTTCTACGCGTTGGGGACTCCGTACGAACGGTTCTTTCCCCGCCATTAAACCTAGCGGGTACTGCATGAAGAGAGTAGCGGCCTCCGCGGACGGAACTCCCAGGGCTTCGGCATAGGCTTCCAAGGCAGGCTTGTGATTGAACTGGACAACCTTGCGCAAATTCTCGTCGGCCTGGGTGGCCAGCAGGCACTTGCCGGTGCTTTTGAAACTTTGGGTCTTAAGGATCTCGAAGCCCTTTTTTGCCTGCAACAACACCAGCACGGCGGCATTGGTATAAGCTTTGCCATTGGCCAACACATGGGTGGCTTTGAACTTCAGGTCATCGCCGGCCGACCCGCCGACAAAGAATATGTCGGTTCGATCTCCGATCTTCTCCATCAGGCCCTCTTCGGCCCCGCTCAGCCCGTCCACCAGAATCAGGCCGATGTACTTCTGAATGTCCAGGGAAGAAACCGGGGCCTGGAAATGGCGCTCGAATTCGGCGAAGGCCTGGCCAACACCGTCGCCCCCGCGCACGTCCTGCAGCACGGCCACCGCAACGTCGGCAACAACCTCCGCATCCAGAAACATCGCAACCACCGAATCGGTCAGCATCTTGTCCCCGACAATCTCTCCGGCCGTAGAGCAGCCGACTACGGAGGCGCCGGGAAAAGCCGCCTGCATCTCCCGACTAAGAGTAAAAGGATCATATTTGCTGGATGCAAAGCACAAAACTAGACACGGAGTACATCGTCCAGCTTGCGCTTTCAGATCTGCCACAGCCTCAGGAAGGGTCTTGGTGGAATATGCGGTTATGATCGACATGGTAGTTTCGCTCCTAGCGGCGCTTAAACATGGGTGCCGAGTTCGGCGGCAATCGCTTTGACCTTCTCAACTACGGCAGGATCATCAGGCGATGCGCTGTTGAATTTGTCGGGATCAAGTCCCTTAAGGGTGAGTTTGGTCTTGGTAGTCTGCATGAGGATTGGATTGCCTTTTGCTCGCTGATCAATGATGGAATCGAGCATACGTTTGATCTGTCCGGCCATGCGGCTGCTCCTCTTGCGCTCTGGCGCGTTGCTACGTTGTTTGGCCTTCGTTATCTTTATCGGCCACCTCCGGCAAAGCTTTAGGCGCAACGGGAGGCAGCACTCAGCATTCAGAAGTAGTCTCGAAAATAGGAATCGGATTCATCAACAGCCTGGCCCTCCCACAAATTGTCATTCCGAGTCCCGCGCCCGCCATGATCCGGACAGTTGCCATAACGCTAGGGCGCGGGGCGAGGA
>Ga0326727_10008229_pt1 | contig 26668 bp, 21 predicted proteins | sample MB2enrmetagenome_FD_207643 | JGI IMG/M metagenome (GOLD analysis project Ga0326727, IMG submission 207643) | Lab enriched peat soil microbial communities from McLean, Ithaca, NY, United States - MB29MY | ecosystem: Environmental > Terrestrial > Soil > Wetlands > Peat | place: USA: New York...
CGCCAGTCCGGCGGAAGAAAGTCCGTGAGGAATTCCCACTCCTCATCCAGTAGATTGGCGTGCTTCACCCCAGCTTGATAACACAGCCAGAACCCGATTGGCAATACTTAAGTTAGCGCCTATGGGGAGCAGCCCTTGGGGCGCCTCCGCTTACGGCCTGCACGGGAAGCGCTTCAATTATTCGTTCCACGACGGGCATACCGCCATTCTCAAGATCACCGACACCGTCGGTAGCGGGAAGACGACCGCCCCGAAGGGGATGTGGACCATGATCCCGGGGGATTGACCTTCGATCCCTGGATGGAGAAACCAGGGCAGGGCGAATGGTTCTGATGACAACTGACCCTGCACTAACCCTGTATATGACAATCCAATTAACTGAACCAGAGCTGAATTCACCCGCGCATCGCTGAGTACCTGCGGACGCGCAAAAAGCAATCTGTACCAGTTCTTAGATTCTGCTCTATTGCCCGTTTGATATCGGGCGCAGTCTTCACCCGCTGCGCCTCTCCTGTGCGCGAGGCGTGGCCGCGTTCCGAAGAGGGGTTTCCTTTTCCGCTCGCCAGCAGCCGAGGGGGGCCGCCAAGCCCCTTAGACGGCCCGGTGTCGAATTCCGTCCAGGCTTTGCAAGGGGGATGCAGTAACATGCGTTGACGTTTCTCTCTCGCTCGGGAAGCCTGCCGGTGCTAAGGGTAATCATGTTTGCATTTACAGAGGCAACTGCCACGCAAGCTGCCCGCAGGAGCCACGCAAGCAGAAACCGGTCAAACGGCCTCAAGCAAGCCCTCGAATTGCAGAATCTCACTCATCGAGCCGCGATTTCTGTACGCATTGAATCTTTGGTGCTGGATGTCTGTCTTGATCAAGCCGTTGTGGAGACCACCCGGATTGGGCAGGCGGATGAATTGGTTAAACTGGCCTCTTCCGGTGCTTACCGACTGGTTATTGTGGCGGCGGATAATCTCCTGCCACCACCGGGCTGCGCAAATCCTGGGCCTCCGCAGACGAGGCGGTGCGGGCCATCCGCGCAATCCGCGGCCGATGCGATACGCCGGTGATCGCGGTGTCGATCTTCCCAGATGAAGGGTCATTGGTGGAATCCGGTGTGGGATGCGTGGTGCGGTTGCCTTTCGAAAGTGAGAAACCGGAATCGGAGCTGCGGCGGGTACTGCGAATGGCCGATCAGGTGAAAGAGTCAAAGCCGGGCCGATTGTCTTTGAATGAGTTGGTTGTGCGTCGTTTTGGAACGGCTCTTCTCCAGGCAATAAAAAATGGCGGCTCAGTCTCCTGAACCGCTCCACTCCTTCCAGGCAACCTAAACCCAAAGCGGTTATCTTCGCAACCAGGAGGTGCCTGACGGGAGTCCGACCCAGAGAGCTGCGACAACTCCAGGCATTCAGGAGAGCAAAATCGACAGCCGGCTGTGGTTCCTTGACCGTGGCGCCTCGATGGAGCTCGGGGAAGAGGCTGTTCGCGTTGGCTCGCCGAACCGGGTTTTGACCCTGTTGTCGTGGGTAAATCACAGCCCCGATGGCTAAATGCTATTCCAGCCGAGTCGTATTGGAAGGGACAAACTCGCGCACCCAACCAGGAGCGCCGATGTCCGCCCGAAATCGAAGTGAGAGAACCGGAAAGGGGGACATCGGCGGGCTCGGGGTACGGTGCCACCGTTTGCCAGCCCCACGCTGTGCCGGTGGCGGGGATTGTTCTTGCTTGAACGGCGTGAGAAGCCCACAGTTGACGCACCGTGAAAGCGAGGTCGCCATTAGGCCCTGCTGGTCGGGTCAGCCGGGGGGACCGGGGAGGCAAATGAACCCACTCTGAAAGATTTTCCCATAACGCGTCCTGCGGTGGTTTTTCCCATAACGTGGCCGAACAGCCACATTATGGGAAAATGTACACCCCTCTGGTGGGGTGGTCGACGGGATTTGAACCCGCGACAGCCAGATCCACAATCTGGGGCTCTAACCAGGCTGAGCTACGACCACCAGAACCGGCCCCTAACCTAGGTTTCCCGGCACCCGCCGTCAAGCTTCCCCCCTTTCCCAAGCCTCGCACTCAAATGACTTTACCTGCGAGTCTTTTTTCCTAAAGTGCAGGCGTGGTCGCACTCGAAGCCAGCAAGCTCTTCTGCCAACTTAGCCCGCCGGAGTTGCGCGCTCTGCGCCGCGTCGCCCGCGAACGGGAGTTTGCCGCCGGGCAGGAAATTTTTAAGGAAGGCGACAACGGGGATGGCGTTTATGTGGTGCGCGACGGCATCGTGGAGATTGCGGGACGCGTGGACGGGAGTGCGCGACTGCTCTTTTCCCAGGTCGGGCCAGGCGACCTCTTCGGCGAGATGGCGGTCATCGAGGACAAGCCGCGTTCAGCCGGCGCGGCGGCGAAGGAGGACGTCTCTGCTTATTTCATTCCCCGCGCCGAAATGCTCGCGCTGCTCGACCGCTCGCCCGTTCTCGCGCTGGCGTTGCTGCGGGAGGTGAGCCATCGCCTGCGTGAATTCAACCGCCAGTACCTCCGCGATGTGCTCCAGGCCGAGCGCCTGGCCATCATCGGCCGCTTCGCCCGCTCCATCGTCCACGACCTGAAAAACCCGCTGAACGTCATCGGCCTCACAGCGGAGATAGCGGGCATGGAGGGGGCGACACCCCTGATGCGGCAACAGGCCGTGGAACGCATCTGCCTGCAGGTCGAGCGAATCACTGATTTGATCGGCGAGATCCTCGACTTCACCCAGGGCCCGCCGGCGGCCTTTGTGCTCGCCCCCTTTGACTTTTGCGCGTTCGTGACCCGGCTCCTGGACGAACTGGGCCCGGAGGCGGCCCTGAAGTCGGTAACGCTGGAGCTGGCCAATCCGCCGCCCTCAGTGGAAGTGTTCATTCATCCGAACCGCTTGCGCCGTGTGTTCTACAATCTCGTGCACAATGCGGCCGATGCCATGCCCGAAGGGGGTAAAATCCTCCTGCGTTTCCACGCCTCGGACGTCGAGGTCGTCACCGAAGTCGAAGACACCGGGCAGGGCATCGCCCCCGAGGTCGCCGGCCAATTATTCCAGGCCTTTGCCACGCACGGCAAAGAGCACGGCACCGGCCTGGGCCTTTCCATCTGCAAGCGCATTATTGAGGATCATCAAGGCTGGATCGCCGCGCGCAACGAGCCGGGACGCGGGGCGGTTTTTTCCTTCGGGCTGCCCCGGCGGCCAAGGCGGCCATGAACCGCATCCGCCTGCTGCCCGAGCAAGTGGCCAATCAAATCGCCGCCGGCGAAGTGATCGAGCGACCGGCCAGCGTTGTGAAGGAATTGGTCGAGAACGCCCTCGATGCCCAGGCCACCCGCGTCACGGTTGAAATCCAGGCCGGCGGACGCAGCCTGGTGCGCGTGGTGGACGACGGCTTCGGCATGAGCCGCGACGACGCTTTGCTGTGCCTGGAGCGGCATGCCACCAGCAAAATCCGGCGCGCCGAAGACCTGGCGGCCATCGCCACGATGGGCTTTCGCGGCGAGGCCCTGCCCAGCATCGCCAGCGTCAGCCGTTTCACCCTCACCACGCGCGAACATGACAGCGATTCGCCCGAGGGCACGCAAGTCATCATCAACGGCGGCAAGATCCTGGAGGTCAAGGCGGCCGGCCGCGCGCCCGGCACATCGGTGGAGGTACGGCAGCTTTTCTTTAACCTGCCGGCGCGCCGGAAATTCCTGCGCACCGAGGAGACCGAGTCCGCCCATATCCAGCACTACTTGACCCTCGCCGCGCTGGCGTACCCGGAAGTGGCGTTCACCTTTCAACGAGACGGCCGCTTGGTCTGGCAACTCCCCGCCGTTAAAACTGGGAGCGACGCGCCCGCGCGCCTTGCCGCCCTGCGCGAACGCCTGCGCGTCTTGTACGGCGGGGAGCAAAAACTGCTGAAGGTGGATTACTCTGCCGAAATCCGGTCACCGGACGAAGCCGAGGACACCTCCGGCGCCCCTGCGGACCTCGGACCTCGGACTTCGCACTTCCACCTCTGGGGTTTCCTCGGCGCGCCCGGGGTCTCCCGTTCCACCCGCGAAGACCAACACCTCTTCGTGAACCGCCGCCCGGTGGAGAACCGCGGATTGAACTTCGCGCTGCTCGAAGGGTATCACACCGCGCTGATGAAGGGCCGCTACCCCGTCGCCTGCCTGTTCCTGGAAATTGATCCGGCCGCCGTGGACGTGAACATCCACCCCGCCAAGCGTGAGGTGAGGTTTCATCGGGAAGCGGAGGTGCGTCGGCTGGTGGCCCAGGCGGTCCGCCAGACGTTACTCGATTTCCACTCAGCCCAGCCCGAACCTCGAAGTCCGACTCCCCCGGCCCAAGGCGAGCCTGCCTCAGTCGTCGTGCCTGAGGCAGGCCAGCCGGTTCGACCGGTCCAGCAGGACCCGTTGCCGAATTTCCCGGCTGCGCTTAAGCCCTCGCCAGCGCCCCCGCTAAAACCCTCTGCGCAGCAACCCCCCTTGCGCATGGGGTTCGCTCCAGTTCCAAGCCCTGCAGGCCAGACCGTTAGCCCCCCGGCCCGTTCGCCCGAAGCTCTCGTAACTGATGTAACCCATTCAACCCAAGTAACTCCGGCGCCGGCAGGCCTTGACGCCCATCCCGCTCTCCCCGCAACCGATTTGACTCCCCCGCCGTCACCCGCGACCCGCCCACCGCCGCTGGCCGAACCGGTCCCCCTGCTCAATGTCCCTCTGCGTCTCGTCGGCGTCATCGGCAAGCTCTACGTCGTCCTCGAATCCGACCGTGGCCTGGTGCTGCTCGACCAACACGCAGCGCACGAGCGCATTCTCTTTGAGCAAATGCTCAGCCGACTGGAGCGGCACGACCAGGCCCCCTCCCAAAGACTGTTGCTGCCCGAAACCGTCGAACTCTCGGCGCGCGACGCGAGTTTCCTGCGCGAGCAATTGCCTGTGCTTACGCGTCTCGGAGTTGGCCTGAGCGAATTCGGCGAGCGCACTTTCCTCCTCGATGCCTTGCCGCCCTTTGTCAAGGCCCCCGACGCTCGCCGGTTCGTGCTCGAGCTGGTGGACGAACTCAAGGCCGCCGGTCGGGAACTCAACTCCCTGCGGCTGGGCGAGCATACCGTCGCCAAGACCGTCTGCCGTCACGCCGTGAAAGCCCACGACCCCCTCGCCGGCAGGGAGTTGGAAAACCTGATCGAGGACCTGCGCCACTGCGCCATGCCCTACACCTGTCCGCATGGCCGCCCCACGCTCATCGAAATGAACTTCCGCGAACTCGAGAAGAAATTCGGCCGCACGCAGTAGCGCGCGGCGGCGCACTGACGGTAGAAGCCGCAGCCATCCTGACACTCCACAAGAGATCCGCTCTAGCTGCTCGTCCTCGTCCTCGTCGTCGTATTCGTAATCGGGCCTCCCACTATTTGCGATTACGATTACGACGACGAGGACGAGGACGTTTGATTCTTCAGCTCGGATTCACCCCTGACGCATCCGCCCCCACGTCCTCATATTTGGCATTCTGCTCCAGCAGGTCTATCACCTTCTCATTCATGACCTGGTCATAGACTTCGATCAGCCCATTGCGCTTCTGCAGGTCCTTGAGAAACTTGTCCGGCGGAATCTGATACAGCCCGGCCAGGTAGCTCACGCGGCGCCCAATCTCTTCCTGCGACACCTTGATGTCTTCCTTCTCGGCAATCTTCTGGAGCAGGAATTGCACCTTGACCCGCTCCTTAGCGTTGTGTGTCGCCGCGGAATAGATCTGCTCCTTCTGCTTCTCGATCACGTCGCGTGGCACACCGCGCTGCGCGTTTTCCCGCACTAGGTCATAAACCACATTGCGCGTCTCGTGTGCGACCGCCGTTTCCGGTAACTCAAAATTGACGCGGCCCAGCAGCGCGCGCACCAGGTCGTTGCGAATGCCCTTCTCCTGCTTGAATTTCAGCTCGTTCTCCAGGTCCCGCCGCACCCCTGCCTGCAGTTTCTCCAGGCTCTCCGCCCCGTATGCCTTCGCCAGCTCTTCGTCCAGGGGTGGCAGGACCCTTTCCTTCACCTCGACCACCTCTACCTCGTAGGTCCCCTTCTTGCCCGCAAGCTGGGGGGTCACGAAATCCGCCGGGAAGTCCACATTCACCGTCCGTTTGTCGCCGGCCTTCGCTCCCATGAGCTGGTCCGCAAACCCGGGGATGAATGACCCTGGCTTGGCTTCCACCCAGAAACTCTTCTGCTCGGTCAGCCCTTTGGCCGTCGGCGCAATCTCGATAACCGGTTTGCCCTCGCAGGTGCCGGTGAAATTAACCACCGCGATCTCGCCAGCCGCAAGCGGGCGTTCGACGGTCTTGAAGCTCACCCGCTGCTCCCGCAGCAGGGTCAGCGCCCGCTCGACATCCCCCTCAGTCACGCTCCGCAGCTCGCGCCGGACGGGCAGGCCCTTGTATTCGGGCAGCTCGAATTCCGGGGCCGTCTCGATCGTCGCCGCGAACTGCAACGGCTGGCCGCGGCTGAATTGGATCTCCTCGATGTCCGGGCGGCCCAGCACGTCAAGTTTCTGCTCGTCCACCGCCTTGCGATACGCCTCCGAAATGAGCTGCCGCTTCGTCTCCTCCTGGATCTCCTTGTCGTAAATGCGCAGCACCATCTCCCGCGGCGCTTTCCCCGGCCGGAAGCCAGGCAGCTTGGCCTCGCGCCGGAAATCCTTCGTCACCGACTCGAAAGCCTCATCCACCTTCTGCGCCTCAACTTCCACCCGCATCAGCTTTTTGCACGCAGCCAAACTTTCTACTGTCACATTCACAAGCAAACCTTTCCGTTAGTCGCTGAGAATGTCCAGTGGGCCAGAGAGAGTCCTGAGTTTCTGCCCCTCAGCGAGCGGGCAACGGTAGGCAACCGGCAGTGCTGTGTCAAGCAAGTGTCCTTGCTGGTGAAAACGCGCACGCTCCAACTTGACGAGCAACTCGCCCCGTGTTGCCAGACCACCGCACAACGTCTGCCGCCCCGTTCGGACTTCGGATTTCGGCTCTCGGCCTTCTTTCGGCCTTCGGGTTTCGGCCTTCGGGTTTCAGTCCCACGCTCCTTATCCCCACGCAGACCCACGCGAATGCAGCGCGCCCCCGGTCCTGCCTCGCCGCCGGAAAAAACAGTTGTATTCCCTTGCGCCCGGTCTAGCCTGCCGGTGTTGTCAATGAAAACATTCGCCGAACTCAACTTCCCCGGCCGGTTGATCGCCGTGGAAGGCCTGGATGGCTCGGGAAAATCCACCCAGATCTACCTCCTCAAGCGTTGGCTGGAGTTGCAAGACCTCAAAGTCTATTTCAGCGAGTGGAACTCTTCCGAGCTCGTCAAATCCGCCACGAGCAAGGGCAAGAAACGAGAACTGCTGACCCCCACCACCTTCAGCCTCATCCACGCCACGGACTTCGCCGACCGCTACGAACGCCACCTCGTGCCGCTGTTGCGGGCCGGTTACCTCGTCCTGTGCGACCGCTACATCTTTACCGCCTTCGGGCGCGATGTGACACGCGGCTGCCCGCCCGAGTGGGTCCGGGGCCTCTACAGCTTCGCCGCCCTGCCCGACCTGACCTTCTTCTTCAAGTCCGACCTGGAAGTCTCCCTCAAACGCATCCTCGAAGGCCGGCCACAACTCAAGTACTTCGAGGCGGGCATGGACCTGCGCCTCTCCACCGACCCCTATGAAAGCTTCCGCATCTTTCAGGGGCGTATCCTGGAGCAATACCTCGCCATGAGCACCGAGTTCAATTTCCTGGTCGTGGACGCCAACCAACTGGTCGAAAGACAGCAGGCCGTTGTGCGCGAACTGGTCGCGCAACAACTCGACCTGGCCCACTTCCGCCGTGCGGAGCGAGTCCCCGCCGCGGCGCCGTCTGACCTCCGCAAGAAGGCGAAAATCGCGGAGCTCGTCCCATGAAGAACGTTGCCAAGAACCACATCGTCGTTCCTCGCCGCTCCGCCAGGCGCTTCTACGGACACGGGATTCCCGGTGTTGATCTCGAGCAACTGGCCGGCAAACTCATTGTCGTCGAAGGCGCCGATGGTTCCGGCCGCTCCACCCAGATCGTCCGGCTGGTCCAATGGATGGAGAACACCGGCCATGCCACCGTCCAGGTGGGCCTCAAACGCTCCACGCTCGTCAGCGAGGAACTCGAACAGGCCCAGCACGGCAACATCCTCAGCCGCACCACTTTGAGCCTGTTCTATGCGACGGATTTCGCAGACCAGCTCGAGAACATCATCCTCCCCGCCCTCAAAGCCGGCTTCGTCGTCCTCGCCGACCGCTACATCTACACCCTCATGGCGCGCGACATGGTCCGCGGCATGGACGAAGCCTGGCTCAAGAACCTTTACGGCGTCGCGCTGGAGCCGGACATCGTCTTCTACCTCAACGTCCCCCCCGAGGAACTGGTCCAGCGCACCTTCGCCAAAAACGCCGCCCTGGATTACTGGGAAAGCGGCATGGACCTGGGGCTGTCGCGCGACATGTTCGACAGCTTCATGAAATACCAAACCACCATGCAGGCCACCTTCCGCCGATTGCAGGCCTCTTACGGCTTCACCATCGTGGACGGCATGCGCCCCCTGGACGTCGTCAACACCGAACTGCGGAAGAAGATCAGCGCCGTCGTGGCGGGGAAGTAGCGGTTGCACCCTCCGCCCCTCCCGGCTGGCGGCCGGGCGCGGCACCAGCGCAACACAGGCAGACCTGTAACTCGTTTAACAAGCCTATGGCCGAAGCAAACAGCAAAGCAGAATACTTCGTCGGCGTTGATTTGGGCGGCACCAAAATCCTCTCCGGCGTGTTCAAACACTCACTCGAGTGCATCGGCACCGCCAAAGCCAGCACCAAGGCCCAGCGCGGCGTCGAAGCCGTCATCGAACGCATCGCCCGCTGCGTCCAGGACGCGGCGGATGAAGCCGACCTCACCCTCAAACAGGTCGCCGGCGTCGGCGTCGGCGCCCCCGGCGCGGTGGACTTCGCCGAGGGCAGAGTCATCTTCGCCCCCAACATGGAGGGCTGGAAGGACGTCCCGCTCAAGAAGGACCTCGAAAAGCAGCTCGGCGTCCCCGTGTTCGTCGAGAACGACTGCAATATCTCCGCCCTCGGCGTCCACGTCGCCGAACTCAAAGGCAAACCCAAACATCTCATCGGCATCTTCGTCGGCACCGGCCTCGGCGGCGGGTTGATCCTCAACGGCGAACTCTACGGCGGCTTCAACCATACCGCCGGCGAAATCGGCCACATGGTCCTCGACGTCAACGGCCCCAAATGCGGCTGCGGCAACAAAGGCTGCTTCGAAGCCCTCGCCAGCCGCACCGCCATCTTCCAGCAGATCAAGGCCGGCATCAAAGACGGACAGAAAACCATTCTCACCGAAATGCTCGGCGACGACCTGGGCGACCTGCGCAGTGGCGACCTCCGTAAAGCCATCCGCCGCGGCGACAAGTTTGTTGATAAGGTCGTCGAAACCGCCGCCGAATACATTGGTATCGGCGTCGCCAACCTCGTGAACCTCTTCAGCCCGGAGGTCGTTGTGCTCGGTGGCGGTGTCATCGAAGCTCTTGCCGACGAGATGATGGGCGTCATTGTCGAAACCGCTCAGGACTACGCCATGCCCGGCACCATGAAAGGCGTCGAGATTATCGCCTCCAAACTCGGCGATAGCGCCGGCATCACCGGCGCCGCCGTCCTCGCCCGGCGAGAAGCCAAATAGACACCCAACCCGGGCGCGACAGATAAGTTACTGATTTAACAGTGACTTATAATAATGCCCGTCCTTCCCACCCCGCTGTAAACCCTCGAGCACTAGGCTTGTAGTACCCTAGCAACGCTCTAGTTCCCTAATAGCTCCCTGATAGTTCCCTGATAGTTCCCTAATAGATCCATAATAGTTCCCTGATAGTTCCATAATAGCTCCATGATAGTTCCAAGTTATCAGCTCCAGAACACATGGTTTGCGGATCGTAGCCTCTTGCCGTAGGGAGGGCAGGGCGACCCCCACGATTTGGCGGACGCCACGATCGGCGCTTGGCCACGCCGCTGAGCCCGGCCCTGTCTCTTTTTCAGTTGCTTGGAGGCACCTGGCGAGGCAGCATGGGGGTGGCAATGGAGTTTGCCTTCTTGCCCTGCGAGAAAACCGCCTGATCGGTTTCAGTGCTGATAACTCCTGCCGCCGCCACAGCTCGTGGCGGGGTTGGAATTATGCTCAACGCACATTCGACAATTGTGGGTGGCGGTCCTGGCAGGTTGGCGCTATGCGCTCTTCCCCGCTGGATACCGAACGCTTCGGGTCAGGCCCTTCGACGGAGCCTTCCCCCCGTAAACTCCACCGCGCATTTTGCCTTGCCGGCATGTGGCCCCGGCCACGTCCTGTTCGAGATGATGAAGGCCGGGCGCGTGATGCCAGAGAAGGCGCGGGTAATTGACTACCCGCCGGAACCAGCCCCCCCGAAGGTGCCGGAGATCTAGCCGGGTGTTTATGTTCGAGAACCCTTGGTCCATTGCGGCGGTGTGGATGGGGCTGGCCCTGGTCGCCAGCCTGGTTTCCATCCGCGTCGGCATCTCGGTGGCGCTGATCGAAATTCTCGTCGGCGTCGCCGCCGGCAATATCCACTTCGGCGACGGCCAGCAAATCCTGCGCTCCACTGACTGGACGAACTTCCTCGCCATGCTCGGCAGCGGCGTGCTGACTTTCCTGGCCGGGGCGGAGATTGACCCGGTATCGCTGCGGGCCAACTTGCGCGCAAGCGCCGCCATCGGCACGGCGGCATTTCTCCTGCCGTTTGCCGGCGTATGGGCCTTTGCGCAGTTAGTGCTCGGTTGGCCCATTCATCAAGCGCAAATCGCTGGCATCGCCCTCTCCACCACCTCGGTCGCCGTGGTCTATGCCGTGATGATCGAAACCCGGCAGAGCGAGACCGCAATGGGCAAGATGATCCTGGCGGCGTGCTTTATCAACGACCTCGGCACGGTGCTGGCCCTGGGCCTCATCTTTGCCCACTTCAACCGCTTGCTGCTGGCATTCGTCCTCGTGACCTGCGCAATGCTCTGGTTAATGCCTCGTTGGACCCAATTCATCGTCGCGCGCATGGGTGCCACCCGGGTGAGCGAGCCCGAGATCAAGTTCATCTTCTTCGTCCTGTTCTTCCTCGGCGGCCTCGCCTCTGCCGCCAAGAGCGAAGCCGTGCTCCCGGCCTACCTCATCGGGCTGGTGGTGGCCGGCGTCTTCCTCCGCGACAAAACCCTCGTGCACCGGATGCGCAGCATTGCCTTCGCCATGTTCACTCCCTTTTACTTCATCCGCGCGGGCTCCTTCGTTTCGCTCCCGGCGCTCTGGACCGCGCTCGGCGTCATCGCGGTCTTGCTCGCGCTCAAGATGGCGACCAAGTTGGTCGGTGTGCTGCCGTTGTCCCTCAGGTATTTCATGCGCCGGCGCGAAGCCGGTTACACCACCCTCCTCATGTCCACCGGCCTCACGTTCGGCACCATCTCCGCGCTTTTCGGCTTGCAAAACAACATCATTGACCAGAGACAATATTCCATTCTGGTCACCGTCGTCATTCTCAGCGCTTTCGTGCCCACGCTCATCGCGCAGAAATTGTTCGAGCCCTCCCGGCGCACGATGCAAGCGTGGGGGCGGCTGTACCAGCGGAAGATCAAGGGCAAACCGAATGCTCAACCTGCCACGATGAAAGGCTAATCCATGTTCAAGAAAATACTTGTGGGTTATGACGGATCGAAAGGCGGCAAAGCCGCCCTGCAACGGGCTGCCGTCCTGGCGAAGCAAACCAATGCGCAAATCACCGCCCTCTGGGTACGCGAACCCCTGCCGCGCCACTCCGATCTGCCCGGCGAATTCGAGGAGGAAGCCGAAGCGGCGGACGAGTACTTCAAGCAGCGCAAAGCGGAAGTGGCCGAAGCCGCAGCGCAATATGCCATACCCATCGCCTGCGAAACCCGCCGCGGGCATCCTGCCAAGACGATTGTGAAGGCTGCGGATGAAGGTCACTATGACTTGGTGGTGGTCGGTCACAGCGACCACTCGGAGCTTTGGGGACGCCTCCTCGGCGATACCGCGGACCGTATCAGCGATCACGCCGATTGCAGCGTGCTCATCGTCAAGCAGCCCGAACCACCGCAACCGAAACCGGGAACCACGAAGATTTAGCGATAGCAGGACAGCAAATTAACCAATAACAAAAACAAACTATGACAACCATCCAACAAGTCAGTGCACTGGAAATTCTCGACTCACGCGGCAACCCGACCGTCTCGGTGACGGTCGCCTTGTCGAACGGCATCACCGCCACCGCCGGCGTGCCTTCAGGCGCGTCCACCGGCATTAAGGAAGCGGTGGAACTGCGGGACAATGATCCCAAGCGCTACGGCGGCAAAGGGGTGCTGCAAGCCGTGGCCAACGTCAACAAGGTCATTGCGCCCAAACTCAAAGGCAAATCGCCGCACGCGCAAAAGGAGCTGGATGACCTGATGTGCAAGCTCGACGGGACCGACACCAAGGCGAAGCTCGGCGCGAACGCCATCCTGGGCGCCTCCATGGCCGCATGCCGGGCGGCGGCGCAGGACTCGGGCATCCCCCTCTACGCGCACATCCGCAAGCTCTTTGGCGGCAAAGCCAGCGCGCCCTACGTGTTGCCGGCCCCCATGATGAACGTGCTCAACGGCGGAGCCCATGCCACCAACAACGTGGACTTCCAGGAGTTCATGCTCTTCCCAATTGGCGCGCCAACCTTCGCTGAGGCCCTTCGGTATGGCGCGGAGACCTTCCACACGCTGAAGAAACTCCTCCAGAAGCGCGGGCTGGTAACGGCCGTAGGCGACGAAGGCGGCTTCGCGCCGAACCTCAAGACCAACACCGAAGCCGTGGAGGTCATCCTCGCGGCCATCCTCGCGGCGGGTTACAAGGCCGGCAAGCAAGTCGCCATCGCCCTGGACCCGGCAGCCAGCGAGTTCAATGATGACGGGGCTTACGTGATGAAGAAGTCGGACGGCTCGCGCAAGACGCCCACCGAGCTGGTAGCTCTTTGGAGCGATTGGGTGAAGCGGTATCCCATCGTGTCACTGGAGGACGGCATGGGCGAAGAGGACCATGACGGCTGGCTCGCGCTCACCAAGGCGCTCGGCAAGCAGGTCCAACTGGTCGGAGACGACGTGTTTGTGACCAACCCGAAGATATTCAGCGAGGGCATTCGTGACGGCCTGGCCAACGCGATCCTGATCAAACTGAACCAGATCGGCACCGTGTCCGAGACCCTGGAAACGGTGGCTATGGCGCAGAAGGCGAGCTATGGAGCGGTGATTTCCCACCGCTCAGGCGAGACGGAGGACGCATTCATCGCCGACCTCGCCGTCGGCACGGGCGCAGGCCAGATCAAGACCGGCTCGGCCTGCCGCTCGGAGCGCATCGCCAAGTACAACCGCCTGCTGGCGATCGAGCAAGAGCTAGGCAAGAAGGCCCAGTACGGAGGGCCACTGTTCCGGAAGGACAGGTGATTTGCCGCCCAGCGCGCGACGGTGACCATCATGCTGCACGCCGGCCGAGGCCAAGGGGACGGTGTGCAGCCGTCCATTGACGGGGTGCGTCCATTCATGCATTATTCGTGTATGAGCAAGACCATCACCATAGAGGATGATGTTTACGAGCTACTGGCCTCGTTGAAAGAAGACTCGCGCGACTCGTTCACGCGAGTTATTCGCCGACACCTGCCCAGGCGATGCGACACTGCCGGCGAACTGCTCGATGTTTACGAGCATGCGCCGCTCCCGAAAGTTAATTGGGATGTCCTGGACAAGCTTGCTGCCGGGCGTGGCCGGCGCTCTGGTGGGCGCAAGTGATAGCGGATTGCCGGCTTCTGCCGTTACTACCGCGAGCCGATTATCAGCCGCGACGTGGCCTTTGATCGCGTCCGCGGGCTGCGTCGCTTGGCTTAATAGAAGAGCCGAACCTTCAGCCGCGGTGACTGGGAACACCTGCTAGATCTGCCGAAGCTCGCGCTCCGCATTCGGGTTGACCCTTCCCCATTGCGCGGGCAACCTGTCCATGAGCGTGGCAATGGAGTTTGCCTGTCCCCGAGAGCGTTCGGGGGGAACCGTCCCACCATTGCGGGGCTGATGATTCCTACCGGGAAGACGATACGGTTCGCAACGGTAGTGAGTCATGGCCACGCCAAAATTAGAGCACCAAACCGGGCCAGGCGAAGCGCCAGCCCTGAACGCCTCCCGGTTCCCCTTCGTGGGCCGCAGCAGAGAATTGAAGCGGCTCTCCGACAGCCCGGGGGTATTCACCCCGCCTTTCCAAGCTGTCGCATCTTCGTCAAGGGTGACGTTGAGAAAGTCGGTTTGGAATGCCGCGATGACGCCCTGACCCAAGTCGCCCGGTTGTTTCTTCGCGGCCCTTCCTGCCGGGAGCCGCCCCGCCCACAACCCGCGCCAGTAACTCAACCTGCCAAGCGCGCATCACAGTCGTTGACGACCTGCGTGGCGGCGGGGTAAAACCAGTAATGCCGCGAAGAGTCGCCATCCGCCACTCGGCCCGCGCTGCCATCACATTTGCGGTGGTTGCGTTCCTGGCCGGGTGTGCGGGGCCTAGTGCGCAGCCGTTGACGCCTTTGGTCCGCACCGACCAGGTGGGACCCGTTGCCGCAAATCGTTTTGCAGTGCCAACCGGCCAGGTGCTTACCCCGTCTGGCAAGCAGGTGGGCCTTCCGAAGATGCGGCCGCAGGCCTTGGCGCTCAGCCGTGACGGTCGCTTGCTCGCCACCGCCGGCCGGAACAACTCGCTCGTCCTAATTGATCCCGCAACCGCGCGGGTGCTGCAAACGATTCCATTGTTCTTCATCAAGCACGGCTCTGCAGCGTCTGGGTCCGGGACGAACGCTGCAGCCTCCACCGCCAGCGGCGTCGTAACCAACACCGCGGAGTTGAGTTTCACCGGGCTCACCTTCTCGCCCGATGGCCGCCGATTGTATCTCTCCGCTGCCAGCGGCAACGTCTTGGTGTTTGCTGTAAACGGGGGCCATGTAGCCCCGTCACCGTCAGTGCTGCCTGTACCTGACGCCCTGGCCCCCAAACAAAAGCGTGAAATCCCTACCGGGCTGGCAGTGTCCCAGGACGGCAAGCGGCTCTACGTAGCGGGCAACCTGGGCGGGCGCCTTTACGAACTCGATGCATTCACCGGCACCCTGCTCCGCTCCTGGGACACCGGGGTCGCGCCTTATGATGTCGTGCTCTCGGGTTCCAAGGCCTATGTCAGTAACCTGGGCGGACGCTTCCCGCGCCCGGGCGAACTCACCGCCCCGGCGGGCAAGGGTACGACCGTTCTGGTGGACCCCGTGCGTTACATCTCCCTGTCGGGGTCGGTAACGGTGGTTGACCTGGCATCGGACAGGCTCAGCTCCGAAATCACGACCGGCCTGCACACCTCGGCGCTGGCCCTCTCCCCCGGCGGAAAATACGTCGTGGCTGCCAATACGGGAGACGACACCCTCAGCGTGATTGACACCCGGACCGACCGGATCGTGGAGAAGATCTGGGCACGGCAAACTCCGGCCGACCTCTTTGGCGCTCAACCCAACGCCCTGGCCTTTTCACCGGACGGAAGAAGGCTCTACGTCTGCAACGGCACCCAGAACGCTGTTGCCGTCATTCGCTTCGAACCGGAGCGCAATGCCTCGCAAGTCGTGGGACTCATCCCAGTCGGTTGGTTCCCGGGGGCCATCCAGTTCGACCAAGGCCGCAAATTGCTATGTGTCGCCAATATTAAGGGCATTGGCGCGGCAAAAGTCTTTCGCCCTAGCGAAAAGCCAAAGCTCAACACGAAGGACTTCTATGGCACGGTTTCCCTGGTGCGCGTGCCCGGTGAAAGACAATTGGCGATTCTGACCAGGACGGCTTTGCGGAACATGCGTTATTCCAAGGTGGCGGAGGCTTTGCTCCCGCCGCGTCCAGGCCAAGCCGCCCGGCCCGTCCCCGAGCGGGCAGGCGAGCCAAGCCGATTCAAACACGTCATCTACGTGATCAAGGAGAATCGCAGCTACGACCAAATGCTGGGCGACATGCCGGAGGGGAATGGCGACGCCAGTTTGTGCATCTTCGGCGAACTGCACACGCCTAACCAACACAAGATCGCTCGCGAGTTTGTTCTGTTGGACAACACCTATTGCTCGGGCGCCCGAAGTGTTGATGGACACCAGTGGACCGACAGCGCCATCGCCAACGAGTACGTCGAACGGCAGCTCAGCTCCGGCGACCCGCGCAGCTACCCAGGCGCGAAGAGCGCAGACGGCGTGGATGCCCTGGCCTGGGCGTCGTCGGGCTTTATCTGGGACGACGCCCTGGCCCATGGAAAGACCTTCCGCAACTACGGCGAATGGATGCTCACCCAGGCAGGCTGGAAAGATCCCAAGCGCAAAGAGAAAATCACATGGCGAGACTATTGGACTGATTTTCAGACGGGCGCTGGCGCGACCCAGCTCCGCAGCCGGGCCGGCCTCGAATCACTGCGTCCTTGCAGCAATACCAACACGGTGGGTTGGGACCTGAAGGTGCCGGATGTGGTGCGCGCGGCCGAGTTCATCCGGGAACTCCGGCGCTTCGAAACGAACGGTGAGCTGCCGGAGCTGGTTATTCTTTTTCTACCCAACGACCACACCGGTGGCGCTCGTTCCGAGTATCCCACCCTGGGAGCACAAGTCGCCGATAACGACTTGGCCTTGGGGCGCGTCGTCGAGGCGATCACCCGCAGCCGGTTTTGGCCGGACACGTGCCTGTTTGCCATCGAGGACGATCCCCAGGCCGGCTGGGACCACGTCAGCGGTTATCGCACCACCTGCTATGTCGTCAGCCCGTACACCAGGCGTCGGCAAACGATTAGCACCCAGTACAACCACTGCAGCCTCGTGCGAACCATAGAGTTGATCCTGGGTTTGCCGCCCATGAACCAACTGGACGCGGTTGCCACCCCGATGAGCGATTGCTTTGCCGCCACCCCGGATCTCACCCCTTTTATCAGCGTGCCCAACCGCGTCCCCTTGGACCGCATCAATCCTGACCCTAAAAAGATCGCTGACCGCGCCCTGCGCCAGGACGCCATTGTCTCCAACCGTCTGCCCCTCGATGAACCGGACCGCTGCCCCGAGGACGTGCTCAATCGTATCCTCTGGCGCGCCATGAAAGGTACCCACGCCCCTTATCCCGAATGGGCGGTTAAGACGGTCGGGGACGAGGACTAAGGCGCGATTAGGTGCCGTGGGGCCGCTGAAGGCTCGCGCCCCGCATTCAGGTTGACCCTTCCCCATTGTGCGGGCAACCTGTAGCTGAGTGTGGCAATGGAGTTTGCCCGCCCCCGAGAGCGTTCGGGGGAAACCGTCCCGCCATTGCGGGGCTGATGACTCCTACCGGGAAGACGATATGGTTCGCAACGGTAGTGAGTCGTGGCTACGCCCAAATCAGAGCACCAAACCGGGCCGCGGGAAGTGCCAGCCCTGAGCGCCTCCCGGTTCCCCTTCGTGGGCCGCAGTAGAGAACTGACGCGGCTCTGCGAACTGGCCGCACAGCGGAGCCATGTCGTTCTTCTTGGCCCCGCCGGAGTCGGCAAGTCCGCGCTGGTGGGGCAGCTTCGCCAGCGGCTTTCGTTGCTGATTTCAGCCAGGTCGGCGCACCTGGGTGAGGTCTGTGAGGGGCTCGAACCCCAGCTCGGACTCGACCCGGCGGGGCTGAAGCTGCTGGTGCGCAAGCAGCGATTGCGGGAAGCGCTGTCCGCAGCCGGGAGGACAGTCGTGTTCGATGGGGTCGGCTGGACGACGCCCAAGCTAAGTTCATTCTTTGAAAGCGTGACCGAGCGGGCGCCGGTCTGGATTTGCGCGCGCTCCGAGCGTCCGTGGGACATCGGCCACTTTTGGCCGCTGCTGGCGCGCTTCGCGCGGGTCGAGGTGCGCCCGTTTCACCCGAGCGAAACACAGGCCCTGGTCGAAGCAGCGGTGCACGCTCGCCTTGTCCCGCCCGAGACGCAAAGCATCGTGGATTGGCTCCAGCGCCGGTCAGGCGGAAACCCGCTTGTGCTGCGGGAACTGTTTGACGAGCTGGCAACCGGGAAGTACGACCTGAACAGTCCTCTGGCCCTCCGGCGGCTCGACCTGGACCGCCGCATCCACGAAGCTTTTCCGGGGTCCGGCCCTGGCGTAGCTGGGCCAAGCGGCAAGGGTTTATGAGTAAAGTGAGCCGGGCGTGATATGAACGAGAATCATGCGCGACATCTGGTCTCTACGTTTCGGCACATGGACAACTTGCTGTCGGAAGCCGAACACATACTGGCTACGGCGGATTCAAAGTCGCCGTTTGCGGAATACACACAGGACTCCACGCCGGTGCAGCGCAAGGTGATTCACGACTATATTGAGCGGGTGCGGCAGGCAATGGGCCGGGCGATGGAGGGGCTGGGTCTGCCGCGGCCCGGGCCGGTCTGCGGGGCGCTGTGGGCCGCGAGCGGGCAATTAACGTTTACGCAGATCGCCGTGGCCGAGATGGAGCCTCAGCGGATGCGCGGCTACGGAGATTTGAGCAACGAGGACATCAAGGCCATCAACGAAGTCGTAGCCGAGTTGAACGCAGCCATTGGGCGGCTCCTGGCTTATCTGAACAAGGATCCCGATGCCGACTTGCAAACCCGCTTCGCCCGACTGGAAAAAGCCACTGATGACGCCAGGCTGTTGAGGAAACTGGAACGTGTGATAACCGCTCATGGCATGATCGAGCTTCGCGGCGCGTTGGTAATGCTGTTGGAGCGGCTCGAAAACCACGTCTTTGAAATTGGCATGTTTGGGCGCGTTAGTTCAGGCAAGTCGTCGCTGTTAAACCACCTGCTGGGGAGCCAAGTCTTGCCCGTGGGCGTCACCCCGGTCACCGCTTTCCCCACGCGCGTGAGCTACGGCGCCGAAGCGCAGGCCATCATCGAGTTTGCCGAGGACAAGCCGCAAACGATCGAACTCTCACGCCTGACGGAGTTTGCGACGGAGCAGCAGAATCCAGGCAATGCCAAGCATGTCATGCGCATCCGCGTCCAGGTGCCCGCGCGGCGATTGCGCGAAGGCGTGACCTTTGTGGATACGCCGGGCCTGGGTTCCCTCGCCACTGCCGGGGCGGAAGAAACCGTGGCCTATCTGCCGCGGTGCGACTTGGGCATCGTCCTCGTGGATGCCGCCTCAACCCTGACACACGAGGACCTGGCCATTGTGCAGGCCCTTTACCAATCGGGCGGGCAGGCGATGGTGCTGGTGAGCAAAGCGGACTTGCTGGGGGCTGCCGAGCGCCGCCAAGCCAGCGATTACGTCGAGCGTCAACTTGCCACCCAGGCGAACCTGAAACTTCGGGCGCACCTCGTTAGCGTGCTGGGCGAAAGCGCTGCCCTCTGCGACGAATGGCCGGAAAAGGAATTGATGCCGATCGTCGAATCGCATCGCGAACAAGCCGCCGCTGCGCGGAAACGCAAAGTGGGCGCGTTGCGCCAGGCGGTTATTCAGGTTCTTGAAAGACGGCTGCAAGGCGGCCCACAGATCTCGACCGCGGGCGATCGGGTCGAAGATGCCCTGTCGGCCCTCCGCAAGGGCGAGGCGCTGCTCGAAGCGACGCTGCGAGAGGGTGAGGAAATCGTGGACGGTTTCGTGGACCTGGCCGGCGAGCTCATAGGGGTTGCGGGGGCCAGCCTGGCGAGAGTCTGGGTCTCGGCTGAAGGAAAAAGTGCAGACGCTGCCGGAACGGTCCTGGCTGCCGCCCATCGCGTGTTGGCCGCTCATCTGGCGGAGGTGGTGGGATCGCTCGCCACGGCGCGGTCACAGCTTGACCGAACGCTGCAACTGGCTCACGCGGTTCTGCCCTCGTCCCTCGACGTTCCCGAGAGGCTGCCGCTGCCAGCGGGAGCACCCGTGGCCGACATAGCGGCGCTGAGGCGGAACCTGGTCTTGGAAAGGCCCGTCTTCGTGACCGCACTGGGATTGGCCGTTTTGCGCCGGCACACCCGGTCGCGCCTGTCTGCCCAGCTTGGCGAGAAACTGCCGGAGCTTCTCAGCACCTACGGCCAGCAGGTCCGGCAATGGCTCCGGCAATCACTCGCCGACCTGCGGAATAGCTTTGCCGCCGGCGCTGGGTTCTGCCGGCTGCAGTTGGAACGACGGGAATCGGCAGTGGCGGCGGCAGGCGATGCCGCGAGCCTTGAGGCCGACTTGCGGCTTTTGAAGGAATGGCAATTCGCGGCGGCCTGACTTCATTCCCATTCCTTCCCCGTTCCCCCAGGCCTCGCCTCACACCGCACAGTCAACCTAGATCGCTTCATTCAAAAGACCCCGACCGCGCGCTCCAATCCAACTGTCTTGGACACGCCTCACGACCCCCGTGTTGGTCTGGGGGAGGTCTGGTACCACCCTGGATCCTCCCTAGTACCATAGAGGTATGGTAGAAGAGTCTTTTTCTGTCCCGTTGTGAGACACTGCGCCCCTCCTTTCCTTCCATTGTCAACCATACATTGCTCCATCAATTCCCCCGTTACTTGCTTTTCTCCCACTTCTTGTAGGCTGGTGAGGGTCGGCTTGCCAGTTGCTGCGCTTTGCGGAATACTGCGGCTGACATGAGCACAAATCGGTCACACCTCCAGTTGCCGTCGGCGCAGGTCGCGGAGTTTTGCCGGCGGCATCATATCCGCAAATTGGCCCTGTTTGGCTCGGCGCTGCATGGCGACGCCCGGCCCGGCAGCGACCTCGACGTGCTGGTGGACTTTGACCCGGGCCACGTGCCGGGCCTGTTTCGACTGGGGGGGATGGAACTCGAACTGTCGGCGTTGCTCGGCGGACGCAAGGTGGACCTTAACACGCCGCTGTGCCTCAGCCGGTGTTTCCGTGACGAGGTTCTGGCCAAAGCTGAGCCGGTTTATGCCGCGGCATGATCCCCAGGCGAGGCTGCGGCACATGCTGATTTGGATTGGCAAACCTGGTCGGTGAGCCTAAAGTTCTTGCATGAGCACAGTCACGGAGATCAGGGATGCTTTGAAGCACTTGCCGGTGCGGGAGGCGCAAAACATCGCCCGATGGCTGCAAGAATACTTGGAGCACCAAGGGGAGACGAAGACCCCATCGGCCAGCCAAACACGACTTAGGCTGCCGGACTACGCGGCCCGAAGACGAATGATTCTTGGCGACAAGGTGCTGCCCAACATGGTCCTGCTGGGCCGTGAACAGGAGCGCTGGTGAACATCTACGCTGACACCAGCGTCCTTTTCTCCCTTTACGTCACAGACGCCAACTCGCCCAGGGCGGATGCGTGGCGGCAGGCAAATCCGGTTCCCCTTGGTTTCACTGACTTCCATCGCGTTGAGCTCAGGAACGCGTTGAGTCTCGCCGTATTCCAGCAACGCCTGACTGTGGCGGAATCGCTAGCGGCCTGGCAAGAGGTCCAGCAGGATCTGGCGTCGGGCGTGTTGGTGGCCAAGCCCGCCTTATGGGGGAAACTGGTTCGGGAAGCGGAAAGCCTGGCCGAACATCACACCCCGGTCATCGGCGCCCGGAGCCTGGACATTCTGCACGTGGGCGCCGCGCTGGTGTTGGGCGCAGCAGAGTTCTGCACGTTCGACACGCGCCAAGGCAAACTGGCTAAAGCGGCGGGTCTGCATGTTCAACCATAAATTGCTCTCCTTGAGATAAACCGAAGGCAGACCGCCATAACGGGATTCGGAACGCTGCTGCCAGCGGGGTGCATTCCGGGTCCAGCGGGGTCGGGGCCAAACTGGGGCGGTTAACGGTGATCAGTAATCGGCGTATGCACTCCCAGTCCAGCCGGGTCGAGGCGGAACGGGCTGGGAAGGGCCCGAACGACGCCGGCAATCCAAGTCCCGGCGGGAGGCGGCTGCCTCTGGCAGGCTCGAAAGGGCCTGCGTATGATTTCTTGTCTGCAAGAAAGACCTTGCAACCTTTCGCCCGTCGGCGCTCAAATACCCTCATGCAATCCGGAGACTTTGCCAGAACCGCCCATCCCCACCCCACCCGGGCGAAGCTAATGAACCAGGAATTAATTCCCAGCTTGGGCTTTAATATGAACTCAGCAGAAGAGTTTCCCTGCTTATTGAATTAGGTGACTATGGAACGCCCAAGTCCAAAACAAGCCATCCTTGCGCGTTTCAACGACTTCACTATTTGCATTAAGATGTTACTCGATGCGGGACACACCCTCCCGGCGCTCGTTTTGCTGTACAGTGCGATTGATGTCTTCGCGTCACTGATGCGCCCGGAAACGGAACCTGACACGACGGGTGGCCACTTCAAGAAGTGGGCGGAGGATTACATGATCGGACGTTCGCGGCTCACGATCACATCGGCAGACCTTTGGGGCGCCCGCTGTGGGTTGCTCCACACCCATAGTCCATCGTCCAGGGACTCACGCCAAGCCAAGGCTCGCAAGCTTGCATACTACCGCGCGCGCACGCCTACCCCAGACATGCAGCGGGTGCTGGAATCTACACTGAAATTGGTACGGACGAGGGGTGAGCTACCGGCAGACGTCGATTTCCTGTATGCTGCTTTTGAAGACGGCGTCCGTCGTTTCCTCGCCGATATTCAGCGTGATCCAGAGCTTGAGAGGCGGGCTGTACACCATTCCTCAAAGCTCTTCGGAGTTCTGAATTATGTCGCCGATCAGTAGAGCGAACCGCTGCTTTGCTTCTTCACTCTGTGTGGGGTGGCAATTCGCACGCGCCGTTCACGCTCAACCCCGCTCACCTGCGGCGGCCGCTGGGCGTTCGGCACCTTCCCGATGAGCGCCGATCACAATTCAGCATTCCGAGAAGCCAACAAGGCGCTGAGTTATCTCCTTGCTCATTACTCGCCGATGGACCCAAAGCTGCAAGCTATCACTGATTCGCTTCCGAGGTTTGCGGATGGATTATATCGCGAAGCGCAAGATGCAGCGCGGACTTTGCTGCGGAGCAACACCCAAAACCCACTACTGCGTGCCGTCAGAGGCATCTCAGCCGCAATAACCGGCGCGAGCGCCAAGGAGACAGCACTCGCCAACAGCATCTTTGACCTCCAGCTGACAGTCTCTTTCACAGAGTTGAAGGAGCATCTTGGTGACAACGACATTGCCTCAGTTCTGGTGGATGCTTTGCTTTATCAGGCTACTGGACTTGAGGCAGGTTCTCCAACGGAGGAGGAGCTTTTATTTGCGGGGACACAGAATACGAGAGGCATTCACAAGTTCCAGGTGGCTCGCAAGAGCAAGCCACTCATCGGAGATGTTGAAGCATGGACGTTCGGGAAGGAGTATAGCGCAATTATTTCTGGCAGCCCGCTGGACATCGCATACATCGTATCAGTTTCCGCCTTCTCCTTGGTTGCGCGAGTTCGCGCACGGTGGCACATCAGGTATTTGCTTTACCGCACATCTCCGACAAAAGAGGACAAGCAAGCGTTGGAAGCGGCGCTCAAAAAACAAGAAAAGAGTATGCAGGAGATGATTGATGGATTTTCAAAGACTAAAGATGTCTAAGTGCGCTCCAGTGAACCGCTGCTTTGCTGCCCCGCCCAGTGCGGGGCAGCAATTCGGACGGTCCCCTCACACTCAACCCTGCTCGCCAGCGCCGGTCGCTGACCTGGCGTTAACCCCATGACACCCACGCGCGAGTGCATCTTCCGGGATGCGGCGAAGATGCTCCGGGCAGCCTTTGAGGACGCGAGGAACAACGTGCCCCACCGCGGAGAGGCTGGCGGTGAGGGCGAGGCTATAGTGCGCAAGTTTCTGACTGACCACATTCCCGCGAGATTCGGGGTGGCGCCCGGCTTCGTCATAGACAAGCGCGATAACGTGAGCAGCCATGTGGATGTCATGATCTACGATGCGCACAACTGCCCTGTCTATCGCACAAGCGACCGGGGGATGATTTTACCGAATGACAACGTGGCCTGTACGGTTGAGGTGAAGTTTCAGTTGACCACGACGACACTCGACGAGGCCATCGAGAAGTCGCATGAGTTGCGGAATTTGGAGAAGACGCCTTGCCCAGGACGCGAGTCGCCTGAATTCCAGGGACTCAAGGAGACTTACGGCGTAATCTTCGCTTTTGAGTCAAGCCTACAAACCCAGGTAGTGATTGACCGTTGGCGGCGCAAGTTGACCGGCACAAATCCGCTTCACCGCTCACTGACCACGATCGTTGTTCTGGACAGGGGCGTTTACACCACGTTTGTGCAGATGCCCGGCCGTGGTCCTGCACCCGCCATCATCCATGGAGTGTCCCAGCACGCTCCAGGCACAGCGGTCGGAGTGATGTTTTACGGGGCCGGAACGGACTCGCTTGATGTCTTTCTTCGGCTTCTACTAGGACACCTGACGTTCTTCCGCTATCGTGTCGACCATCCGGGTTTCGGATTCGCCTCAGCATCGCGAGTGATGGCGTGTCCATTCGGGCAATATACTCGTCCACAGGAGATCCGTTACGACCTTGAAAAGACGGGCTAACAATTTCCTCAGCGGAGGGCCCGAGTTGTCCGCCAAGCTTAGAGGGGCGCGCACGGCGAAAGACCGGGAAGCGGCTTCCGGCCCAGCCGAGAATGCGACGGTGCTTGTGGTCGCGGAATGACGTGGCTGGGGCGGAGCGGTTGGCTGCCCGGCTCTCTGATGGCCGCTGCATCGCCTCGGATAAACCAACATCAAGTTCAGTTCCCCGCTGAGTGCGATGGCGGTGCCCGACGTTGAAATTGAATTCTTGCACTTCTGGGAAATCCATTCAACTGCCATTATGGGCATTGCGGCCTGAGCGGATTTCACATCACGGATCACGGTTGAAAAGGTAAGGGAATTGACTTTCCAGGAATCTGAGGAATTTCTCTGTGTTTTCTACTTTTGAAATCTCGTTCTGCCCTACTTGCTTATGGTACGCAGAAAACTGTTCCTGAACGTATCGACGAGGGTCCGTTCTGTCCTTAAGTGGCTTGTATCCTGTGAGCGTTGGCCATGCGAGGTTCAAACAGAGTAACTCCAAGTCCGTTTTGCCTGTTTTCGTTGGCACTGGATACCGCACAAGGGGCATGCCGTCTGCGTTAAGCATACTCTCATCGGGAGCGATGGTGAGGAGAGTCTCGAACTCGCTTTCCGCTGTTGGATGAATTGCGCAAGCAGCCAGATCCAGGCTTTCGCCTAAGGTGTAGGCCTGGACGATAGGCTTGCCAGCAAAAACATTTTCTACCACTATAAAGTCCCCAAAAGCAATGGCTCCCCGAATCGGCAATCCTTCTTCGAACATAAGACGCTCAAGTATGCTTGCTATCACCAGGAACGATGCGGCTTGTCCTGGTCTCTTAGATCGGTCGCGGCCTTCCTCATACGAAGACCACAGCAGAATTGAATCGGATACAATTAAAGTTTTAACCCGGTCCAACTCCCACCGGAGATCACATGACGCCGGGTGATCCGGAGTGAAGTAATCTCCCATGTGCCCAATTACCGCCTTGTGAAGTTTGTTATTCTCGCTATCCCTCTTGGAAAGTCCACCGAGGATTTCGATTATCTTGAATGTGACGTCTGTGATTCCTGACTCCAGGAAGGATTTGTAACCCAGAATATCAAAGAAACCGACAAATCCAGTTTCTATTCCCCGGGCGTCCTCACTTGTCAGTTTGTTTTCCATGCCGCGAAGATAGCACGGGAACCGGCGGAGAACACCCCCCATTGGCGATCGGATTGGCCCGCCCTTTCCAGTGCTGTCCCGGCCAACTACGAGGCAGTTTCGGCGGGACTGCGCAAGCGGGTCCACGAAGACACAGGCTCGGCCAGGTCGAAGGAGGCAGGAGTCAGAATTCAGAAGGTGGAAGGTTCAGGCGCGCGTGATGACAAACCGTGGGAGAGGGGCGGGGAGAGAATGCCTGACAATTTGACGCGCTTTGCGCCCCTGAACTCCAAGGCAACGGAGGACCCCTCACCCCGGCCCTCGCCCCTCCCGCTGCGACGGCGCGACAGCGCGGCGAGTCGGAAGGGGACAGGGGGAACCGTCAGCAGATTTCTGGCGAACCGAGACCCAGGGCAGGGCCGGGGAGAGAACTCCCCGAACGGTTTTCGCGGCGTGCGCCCCTGAACCAGTGCCAGCCTCGGCCTGCGCGCCGGCGTTTTGGAGTGCGGTGGGTGAGGGGTGAGGGCACACACCGCTTTCGCTTCGACCCTCCGAGGCGTGCCAAAGCGGTGTCAGCCCCGTTCCCCGCCAGCCACCGCACTCCAAAACCTCGCGGCAATTCGGACGGTTCAGGGCCAGACGCCCCGACCATTTGGCGCGGGTTAGGCCCCGAACCCGGTAAGGACGCGTTCCATCGCGTCCCTGGCTTCGCCCGGAATGAATGGGACTCCGTGGAACGTGCCTCCCCGCACGGCATTCGGGGAATTCCTTGCCCTGGAACACGTGCGTTGTTTAGACTCCACGCATGGGCACGCTTTATTGCGGTGACAACCTCGACCTCCTCCGGCGTTACATCAAAGACGAGACGGTGGATGTCGTCTATCTCGACCGGTAAGGCGAAAGGATTGACGAAGACGCTGACAGTCGCGCTGCTACAGAAGGAAGCTGCTGCTTTCGCGGAAGCCACCTGAACTTGGCTGCCTGACGGTGTCAAACGCGCTTCAGTGGCGGTTGCAGTATGG
>Ga0326727_10008230_pt1 | contig 26666 bp, 16 predicted proteins | sample MB2enrmetagenome_FD_207643 | JGI IMG/M metagenome (GOLD analysis project Ga0326727, IMG submission 207643) | Lab enriched peat soil microbial communities from McLean, Ithaca, NY, United States - MB29MY | ecosystem: Environmental > Terrestrial > Soil > Wetlands > Peat | place: USA: New York...
CCTACGTCTTCGTAGCCCGGCGGGTGGGCGGGACCTTCCTATTCCATCTGCTCAACGCCACACTTCTGATTGCCAACTTCGGTTCGGGAATGGCCGCGCAGTTTGGCGCCGCCCGCCTGCTCTACGGGATGGGCCGCGCCAATGCCTTGCCCAGCCGCATCTTTGCGGCCATCGATGCCCGCACCGGAATTCCCCGCAACAATGTCCTCGTCGTCGGCGTCGTTACGCTGCTGGGCGTCTTCATGTTGACTTACCAAAGCGGGGCGGAGTTGCTCAACTTTGGCGCGTTCATCGCCTTTATGGGGGTGAATGCCGCGGCGCTGGTTCACTACAAATTCCGCTCCAAAGAAAAGGTGTTTCTGCCCGCCGCCATGCCCTTGCTGGGCTTCACAGTAAGCGCGTTCATCTGGCTCAATCTCAATCACAAGGCGCAATTGCTGGGTACGGCGTGGATCATCGTAGGCGTCGCCCTCTACTACATCATGAGCTGGGCGGGCGCCGGTCCAGACAAACGCCTGGAGATCGACGAGGCACAGTAGCGCAATTGATCGATATGTCAATACCGCGGTAGACTTGACCGCGCTGGACTTGATGCCGAAAATCGAAGGCTGCCCGCGAGAAGGAGAATGCGATGATCGAAGAGACTAAGCAAGGAACAGGCCGCCGGACCTTTGTCAAGCAGGCCGGAGGAGCGATGCTGGTGGCGGGAATGACCGCGAAATCCTACTCGCGCGTTCTGGGAGCGAATGACCGCATCCGCTTAGGTCAACTTGGCTGCGGCCAGCGCAGTCACGGACATGTGCATATGGCTGAACTTGCGGCCAAGCAGATGCCGGTCGAGACAGTCGCTGTCTGCGATTTATGGAGCTTGGCAAGGGAGCAGCGGGCCGCGCAGGTGAGGCGAGCCTTCAACCTGGAGCCGCAGATCTATAAGTATTCCGAAGAAATGCTGGCGCGCAAGGATATCGACGGCGTAATGATCGCCACCGGCGATTTTCAGCACGCCAGGTTGTGTGCGGAGGTCGTGAAAGCGGGAAAAGACTGCTATGTGGAGAAGCCGTTTGCCAACGTGCTCGCCGAGGCCATTGAGACGCGCGACCTGGTCAAGCAATCCAGGCAAGTTGTCCAGATGGGCACGCAACATCGCAGCCAACCCTATCCCCTCGCGGTGCGAGATATCGTTCGCTCCGGGCGAATCGGCGACATTGTCCATATCGAACAGGAATGGAATGTGAATCAGGAGCGATGGAGATTCACGCCCATGGACACCGGCATCCCCCCGGAAATGCGGACCGACGCCGGGACGGAGTGGAAGCAGTGGCTTCATGGCCGGGCATCGAAGCTGCGCGAGGAAGACACAGACTGGAATCGGTGGCTGCTGGGAAAACCATACCGCCCGTTCGATCCTCATGTGTATCTCGAATTCCGCTTGTATAAAGACTATTCGGCGGGAATCTTCGATCAGTGGTTGAGCCATGGCTGCGACCTGGTGCACCTTTGGACAGATCAGGCGTATCCGGAAAGCGTGGTGGCTAGCGGAGGAATCTTCACCTGGAAAGATGAACGCGAAAATCCGGATACGTGCGTCGCGGCACTCACTTATCCCAAGGGTTTTCTCTACACCTATAAGACAACGTTTGGAAACAGCTATCGGAGCTTTTCCAGGATTCAAGGGCGGGACGGCACTATCGAGAATTATGGCGGCGAGGGCGCATCCCTGTTCCTGGTCACTCGCGAAGGAGGAAGGCATGAACCTGAGCCGCCCATCTACACAGGGGTTCCCATCGCCGGGTCCGCAAAGAACCAGGAAGAGATTGTGCAGGTTCCCGGCGCTCCGCCGCCCAACTCAGAAGGTCCGAACGATGACGATGCCGACCATCTGCTGAACTGGCTCAGGGCCATGCAAACGCGCACCCAGCCGAACGCCACCGTCGACCATGGTTTCTCGCATGCGATCGTGTGCATCATGGCGGCGCAGTCGTACTGGAGCGGCAAGAAGCTGTATTGGGATCCTCGCATCGAGCAAATCGTCGATCATCCGCTTTGAGCCTGCGCCGCTCCCGAGCGAGGCTGCGGCTTTCCATGATGCGAGGACCGTGCATGAGACATTCCGGACAGATTCTTCTAATTGCGATTGCCGCTCTGGCCGCAACCGCCATTCATGGCCAGACCAGGCCCGAGACTCTGGCCGGCGTGCTTGCGCAGCCAGTGCAATCGCCGGATGTGACCGCTTTTCAGTTACAGCAATATCTAAGTCGCCGCATCCCGCTCCTGGCGTCTCCCAAAAGCGCCAACGAGTGGACAGAACGGCAGCAGCAATTGCGCCGGCACATCCTGAATGACATCGCCTTTCACGGATGGCCCCGTGAATGGGTGCAATCCGCCCCGAGTTTTCAGCAGGTGGGAGCGACTGAATCGCGCAACGGTTACCGGGTCAGCAGATTTCGCTACGAGATCGTGCCCGGCTTCGACGCAACTGCCCTTCTGTATGAGCCGGAAAAGGCGAGTGGGCCTGTGCCCGCAATTCTGAATCTTATCGGCCATCACCCCATGGGGGAGGCGGCGGAAGAAGAACAGAAGCGGTGCATCAACTTTGCCAAGCGGGGCATCGTCGCTCTCAGCCTGGGATGGGTAGGCTTTGGCGAACTGGCATTGAAGGGCAACGATCACGATGATGCTGCCGCCCTCGACCTGATTGGATCCAATGCCCTCGGCCTGTTTTACCTCAGCATGCGCCGTGGCCTGGATTATCTGGCGCAATTGCCGCAGGTCGATGCCGCCCGGCTGGGAGTTACCGGCTTATCAGGGGGCGGATGGCAAACGGTCATGCTGAGCGCAACCGACGACCGCGTCGCGGTCAGCGTGGAAGTCGCCGGCATTGGAGCGCTCCAATCCAACATCACCCACCCCATCGATACCGATGAGATCGAAGAGAACGCCACCGATCTGAACCAGGGAGAGGACTACCCGCTCTTTGTCGCTATGCGCGCGCCCCGGCCCACCTTGCTCATCCATAATGCCGAAGATACCTGCTGCTTCCGCGCAGCCCTGGTCAAGCCCTATATCTACGATGAGGTGCGGCCTTTCTTTGAGCTATACGGCAAGCCCGACGCTCTCGCCTGGTACGAGAACACCGATCCGGGCACGCATAACTATCAAATCGTGAACCGCGTGCGCGCATACAGTTTCTTCACCGAACACTTTCACATGCCCGCCGTTAACGATGAAATTCCCAGTTCCATCGAGGTCAGGACTCCAGAGGAACTCGCCGTTGGCATTCCAGCCGGCGATTTGACCATCATCGGTTTAGCCAAAAAGCTAGCTGGGACCATCGTCAGGCCTTCAGTCCCGTCCGATGCCAATGTTCGCGGCACATGGGCTGCCGTCCAGCGGGAGAAGCTCAAGGAAGTCACCCGCTATGCGCCCGTCTCCGTGGAGAATGCCTGGAGAATGAGCAACAGCAGGCGCATGGCGATTCGATCGCTGTCCTACCGGTTCGACCTCACGAATGGTCTGAGCGCCACCGGCATCTGGTTGAAAGCGGACGACGCGGGCGAAGATGCTCCAGCGACTATCGTCTTGAACGATAACGGGTATCAAGCGTCCGGCGAGATCGTATCCAGGCGCGTGAATCACGGCGAGCAAGTCCTGGCTCTCGATCTGCTCTTCAATGGAGCCACTCGACCCCAGATTCCGGATTCGACGGATTGGGAAACGCTGGTTGCGAGCACCGGCGATCGTCCGCTTGGCCTGGAGACGGCGCAGTTGCTGGCGGTCGCGCATTGGCTGAGCGCCAACAATGCACACAAACCCATTGAGGTGGAGACAGACGGTATCCGTTCCGCGGTGATTGCCGCGGTGGCGGCGGCCATCGATCCGGGTGCATTCTCCGTGATCACCAGCCGCCACGCGATGAAAAGCCTGAGCTATCTCCTGGACAAGCCGGTGGCATTTCGCTCCGCGCCCGATCTGTTCTGTCTCGATCTCTACAAGTACTTTGATATCGACTCAATCACGGCGATCGCGGCGCCGACGACCCTCCGGAATGTAGCATCTGCCGGGGAACTCCCGTAGGGATGGAATTGGAATATCGAGATGAATAGGGATCCAGGAATTGCCGCGGAGCAGACGGAGGCCTTGCCCAACCCTGCGAAGATTGGCCGGGTGCGGTGGTGGATCGTCTGGACGCTTTTCCTTTCCACGACCATCAATTACATCAGCCGCCAGACCTTTTCCGTTCTCTCGCCGTTGATCGCGGCTCAGTATCATCTGAGTCACGCGGACCTCGCCTGGATATTCGGGGCGTTCCAGATTTCCTATGCCCTCACATGGCTTCTCGGCGGCATCATTCTTGACGCCGTAGGTACGCGGATTGGGCTGGCCCTGGCCGTCGCCTTCTGGTCCCTCGTCAATATCTTCACCGGATTCGCCTCATCTGTTTTCGGCTTCGCATCCTTTCGATTCCTCCTCGGCATTGGGGAAGGCTTTAACTGGCCCGGAGCCAGCAAGACGGTTGCAGAGTGGTTTCCCAGCCAGGAACGCAGCCTCGCGGTGGCGATCTTCGACAGCGGCTCCAGTGTCGGAGGAGCCGTGACGGCGCTGGTTATTCCCTGGATCGCATTGGCCTTTGGCTGGCGGTCCGCTTTCGTCTTTTCAGGGGCGCTGGGCTTTGTCTGGCTGCTGGTTTGGCTGCGCGTCTACCATCCGCTGGACCGTCATCCAAAGGTGACGCCGGAGGAGGTTTCGTTTATTCGCTCAGACCGGGATGTACGTGTTGTCTCCACGGAACGCGGCTTCCAGCGCTGGCTCCATCTGGCCCGCAATCGAAATGTCTGGGGCGTCGTCCTTGGCCGCGCACTCACCGATCCCATTTGGTGGTTCTACGTATTCTGGCTGCCCCAGTACCTGAGCGATGCGCGCGGATTCAGCCTGAAGCGCATTGCCCTCTTTGCCTGGATGCCATTTGTCGCTGCCGATATTGGTAACTTCACGGGCGGCCTGGTCTCCGGCTATTGCATTCGCCGAGGCGTCTCCGTGGTTCGCGCCCGCACATGGGTATGCGCCTTCAGTTGCCTGCCGATTCTTGCCGGCATTCCCGCCGCCGGCGCGCACAGTGCCTATACCGCCCTGGCGCTGATCTGCTTCGCCCTATGGGGATACGCGAGTTGGTCCACAATGGGTCTCACTCTGCCCTCCGACCTGTTTCCCCATGACGTTGTGGCCACCGTTACGGGACTCAGCGGTCTGGCCGCGGGCCTGGCCGGCGCGGCGTTCACCTTTGCGGTGGGGATACTGGTCGATCGCTATTCCTACGGGCCTGCGTTTCTGGCCGCGGGACTGATGCCGCTGTTCGCGACCGCCTCGGTCCTTCTCCTGGTCCGTGCGCCTGCGAACGCTGCGAAGCCATAAGCTCATGTGCCATCGCCTCCAGGGACTCTTCCGCGGTTCGGCTTAGCGCCTCACGCCATCGAGTATGGTGCCACCCATCCCCCGCTTAGCGGCCTTTAGCTGCTTGACTTTCCTTTGGTGAGCACTTTTGATTCTTCTTTATTTCTTAACCCCCGACATTCCGCGCATTTTGTGGAGAAGTCTGGCCCAGGAGTGGGCATGCGAGAAATCAAAAACAGGAGCGCGAAGAAGCAAACCATTTTTTATCAATCATTTGCACAATCCGCAGACGGCCGCTTATTTTTTTGTTGTTTTTTGCAGCTTTTAGCTTGCTTTTGATCTCTCGCGGAGTTATGATTCTCGGCGACCTTTCGATCACTGAGAAAACCGATGTCCAACAGCGAGAGGGGGGCCCAAGTTTGTAAGCGGGTCCCGTTTTGTAGTCGAACATGCGGCGATGAACCGCGGAAACGAGAGGACGGGGAAGATGGGAAGCATTGAATCGAGGCAGACGGCGCGGAGCATCGTGTGCGCTACTTTGTTCCTGTTGGGCCTTTGGTGCGTTTTTTCGGGACGCATGGCAATGGCCCAGCTTGACCAGGGAGCCATCAACGGCGTAGTGAAAGACCCTACTGGCGCAGTCATCCCGCGTGCCCAGGTAACCCTGACAAACACCGACACGAACTTTGTGTTGAAAGACACGACAGACGCGAGAGGACAATACAGTTTTTCTCCAATCAAGATTGGCAACTATATGTTGAGCGCGACAGCTCCCGGATTTGAGACTACGACCCAGGAAAATGTGCGCGTCAACATTCAGGACCATCTGAATATTGATATCGCGCTGAAACCTGGGGGCGTAAAGGAGACCGTAACCGTCACCGGCGCCCCGCCCATGCTTCAGGAGGAGTCGGCTTCAGTGGGCCAGGTTATGGACACGGAGACCATCAATAATACGCCGCTCAATGGACGCAACTGGGTGTATATGGCGCAATTGTCGGCGGGCGTGGATCCGGGGCTGACGGCGGGCGGCGCGCGTGGCGGCGGAACGGGTGACTTCTCAGCCAACGGCCAGCGCACCACTCAGAACAACTTCATCCTCGATGGTGTCGACAACAACGTGAATGTCGACGACTTTCAGAACGGCGCCAGCTACAACGTTCAGCCGCCGCCGGACGCGCTGGCGGAATTCAAAGTCGACACTTCAAATTACAGCGCTGAGTTCGGGCATTCTGCCGGAGCCGTGGTCAACGCCAGCATCAAGTCGGGCACCAACCAGCTCCATGGAGATTTGTGGGAATATGTCCGCAACAACAAGCTTGATGGCACAGACTGGAACGCTGAACCTAACCCCAATGATCCGACGGGAAAGAGTCTTCTCGTTCCCGCATATCATCAGAATCAGTTCGGAGCCACGCTGGGTCTGCCCATCTTCAAGAACAAGCTCTTCTACTTTGGAGACGTGGAAGATATTCGCATCGCCTATGCCAAACCGTACTCGGGTCTGAACGTTCCTACGGCCAGCATGCGCAAAGGGGACTTTTCGGAGCTTTTTGACAAGCGCAAAACTGGGCTGTCCACGCCTTGGGGCATCTTCGCGCCGAATTCTGCCGGTCAGCTACCCTTAACCACGGCCGGCGGCGCGGTTACGAACCCGGATCCGACGTGCATCAACTACTCCCAGACATGCGCCTGGAATAACTCGGTGCCTGGCGTCTATGGTTCCGGGGTCGGTCCGGCTACCACGAACGTTCTTAACCCCGCCGATCCGTCCCAGGTCGATCCTGTAGGAAAGGCACTTCTTTCTGCTTATCCCCTTCCGAATTCCGGTGGTTGGACCTCAAGCAATGTCAACACGCCGGATAGCGGAGATGTGTATAGCAACTACAGCGTCAATTCGCCCACCCATGACGATACCTGGAAGTGGGATCAGCGCGTGGACTGGAACCCGAGCGCTGCGGATCAGGCCTATGCGCGCTTTAGCTATATGCATGAGCAAGTGGGCCATGTACCTCTACTGGGGCCGATTATTGACGGCAACGACCCGGGCATTACGGGCGGTATTACAGGTGCAGGCGCAGTCAATAGCGATCTGGCAGAGAACTTTATGATCAGCGAAACCCACATTGTCTCTCCCACTCTCATCAACGAATTCCGCTTTGGATATAACTGGGGCGTTTTCTCGGTGACCCAGTCGGATGCCAATATTCCGGCAGACCAATTGATTCCTGGTATGGACGGCGTGCCTTTTACCGGATATGCCGGGCCGAATGGCGGCATCCCATACATAAACTGGGGTGGGACAGATAGGTATACAAGGGGCGGCGAGCATGACATCCCGTCTGTCGAGCGCCAAAACATTTATCAGGTTCTCGATAACGTGACCAAGACTCTCGGGAGCCACTCCCTTAAGTTCGGTGTGCAGTTTGAGAGTATCCGCACCGCCTTCGCTCAGTCCGTGTTCCCGCGTGGCAGATACTCGTTCAACGGCGTATACACCTCCAAACGCAATACTGGAGGCAGTGGAACAACGGGTACCGGAATGAGCGGCGCCGACGCGCTGACCGACAATTTGTCGAACGTGGGTCTCTCTCCGGGGTGGAATACCGAGTACTACCGCGATTATCGCGCCGCTTATGCTCAAGACGACTGGAGGGTGAGCTCCAAGCTGACCGCGAATTTGGGCCTGCGGTATGACTTTATTCAACCTCCCAGCAGCAAGGGGTATGAGGTAGCCAACCTCGTTATCCAGTCGCAAAGTCTCGTCGCCCCGGGTACGGGTACGGCGGGGTCAGCAGCTTCGGGAGCAGCCAACTATGTATTGCCTTCTCAGGATGCGAGCGCCTACCCGCTTTCGAATAGCTTCCAGGAGTCGATGAGCGAAAACAACATCAATGTTCGGTACACCACTGCCAACCCCAACTCCTTGATAGGCGTTCAGCAATTTAACTTTGCTCCGCGCATCGGCGTTTCCTATCAGATCGATGCCAAAACGGTCGTGCGCACCGGCTATGGCCTCTTTTATGGGTCAATTGAAGCGCCTGGAGGCGCCGAACTGCAGACGAACTATCCGTTCGCATATCAAGTGGTTCTTTACAACCAGTATCTTGGTACCGGTAGTTGCTTCCCATCCAGCCAGTCTGGGTACAGCAACGCAAATACTGCCTGCCCGTCTTCCGCTCTTGCTGACAGCCCTGCCACTTTGACGGCATTGGGTGTAACAGCAGCGAATTCTCCATTTCCATACGGTTCAACTCTGGAAACGGGAATGTCGCAGTATCTCTCGCATGGCGGCATAGGTGCTTATGCCGGCTCAAGCGGCATTGCCATGGCCGATAGCCAAATCAAGACCACCTATACTGAATCCTACAACTTGACTGTTGAGCGCGAGATAACCAAAGACATCGTTGCAACCCTCTCCTATGTCGGGAATGTAGGCAAGCACACCTTTGCGGGTACCAACCCCCTCGGGCCTCTAGCCATTACCAGCAGTAATAATCCCATGGGCACCAGTGCATTTCCGATAGGTTTAAGTTTGTCTTCCGGGAATGCCGAGCAGTGGATCGGCGCATCCATGTATAACGGGTTGCAGGCGAAGGTTCAGCAACGCTTCGCCAACGGTTTCAGCTTCCTTGGCACGTATACCTGGTCGCATGCTGAAGATAACGCTGGAAACCCCGGAATCTCGGCAGGACCGGCTTATCGCAACACAAACATCATCCCACTCCGGGACGAGATGACCAACTCCAATTTCGACACCCGTCATCGGGTCACGTTTAATGGTCTCTATCAATTGCCCTTCGGCAAGGGGCGCAAATACCTGGCAAACAGCGGAGTGATGGATTATCTCGTCGGCGGCTGGTCGGCGAGCGCAACCTGGACTGCGCAAACGGGCATTCCATTTACCGTTTATACTGGCGGCGGCAATTTCGTGGCGGCTAACGGCTTTGACAATGGGCCGAATGCAATCCGCGTTGGTGATCCGTTCAAGGGCGGTGGCACCGTGCCGGCGGCTAACCTCGACACTGGCACCACATGCCCAGCCAAGGTCAAAACCAAGACGAACTGGTTTAACCCTTGCGCATTTATCGATCCAAAACCTGGCACTAACATCGGTGTTAATCAGTATTTGACCGATACGGCCAGCGCCATTGAATACGGCGGCGGAAAGGCGAATCAGATTCATGGGCCGGGATGGGAGCGTGTCAACATGTCCGGGTTCAAGAACTTCAAGACTTTCCGCGAGCAGTACGTTCAGTTCCGCGCGGACGCCTTCAACCTCTTCAATACCGAGTCCTGGGGACAGCCAAGCGAGACCGATCTTGCGCCGTCCACCGGCCAGATCTCTAGCCCTCAGTCGTTCCAAAACAACACGCCCGACTCGCGGTTCTTCCAACTTTCCGCAAAGTACGTGTTCTAGAACGGCTGATAGCCTGCAGGTGTAATTGGGCCTGCAGTTTGGAAGGTAAGTCTCCCGCAGGCGTTGGAGCGCCTGCGGGAGATTTGGTTTTTGCAGTAATTGCGGGGTAGCATCTGTCTACGAACGGATTCCTACCCCGCGCGCGGATTCTAAGAGTAAGCTACGGTGTGCCATGGATGCCTCTCGGCGGAATCTCCTGAAAGCGGCCGCAATCCTGCTGGTAGACCAGTGGGCTGATTTGCATCGATGCGCCTTTGCAAACGAGTTCACTAACTCGGGGAAGGACGACCGGAAAGTCATCGTCGTGGCTTGCGGCGGAATACGCCGTGCCGAGACCTTTCACAATACCGGGCTTTCGAATATTCCCCATCTATACCGCGAACTGCTGCCTCGGAGCGTGTTTTATCCCTTCATCCGCAATGCCGGCGCAACATCCCACTACAACACCATCTCCAGCATTCTTACCGGGAATTGGCAACGGTTGGACGACTGGGGAGAGACATCGCCGGTCAACCCGACTCTGTTTGAGTATCTGCGCAAGCGCATGAGGCTTTCCCAGGACAACGCCTGGCTGATCTCCAGCAATAAAGCCCTTACCAGCCGGATAGGCGCCAGCTCCATGCGCGACTTCGGCCCCCGCTACGGCGCAAATGTTATCTTCCCCAAGCAGTTGCTCATCAACGCTGTGATTCGCGCGGCTTCGCAAGGTCACCCCGAACATAGCGCGGATCGGGCCGCCATGCAGCTCGAACTCGAGGCCATACTGCAGCATGCCGACAACTATGACGGGCTCGGTTGGTCTGTTTCCGGAAATGAGCCGGTCCTCGACCTTTCGATGCAAAGCTCCATGCAGAAGGCTATCGAGGACTTGGTGCGCACCAATGCGCCGGTCACGGGAGATGAATTCACTTTCCTGGTTAGTTCTGAAGTGATGCGGCGCTTTGCTCCCTCTTTGCTGGTGATGACCTTCTCCGATGTCGAGGTTGCGCATTTCGGCTCCTATTCCATGCACCTGGCCGGCATACGCACAATGGATCGCCTGGTTTACGAACTCTGGAATCTGGTGCAGTCTCTTCCCTCCTACAGTGGAAGGACAACGCTCTTTGTTCTTCCCGAATTCGGGCGCGATTTCGACGGGTCAAGCACCAATGGTTTCTTCAATCATAGGGCGATTGACGATTCCACCTGCCTGACATGGATGATGTGCCTCGGAGAGGCCGCCAGGTCCTCCGATGTGGTGGAGCGCCCGGTCCAGCACATCGACATCTGTCCCACGATTGCCGGCCTGTTTGGTATCAAGGAGCTGGATCTTCCGGGCAAGTCATTGCCCGGACTGTGAATACGATGGTGTCGCGATGAACAATAGCAGAGCACAGGCAGATGCGCCCGCTCCCGATACGTACCGACGTCTCATCGAGCGGCTGCCAGTCACGCTCCGGCCCTCATTGAATCAGCAGTTGAGTCAGTGGGGGATGCTCTTCCCGTTCGAGCGGAATCGCGTAGCTACTTTCATGAATGGTGTCGAGGCGTTGGGACCTTCTGCCCTGGATGCGCTCACTGCGCCGTTGCGCGCCCTGGAATTGAAGATGGGTGTCGGGCACTGGAGCTTCTCAGAAGACGCCGACACCATCGAAAATGCGTCCCTGCTGGCGCGGTCAGCATACTACGTCGAGTGGCGCCGGGAGGTAGAAAGGGTTTTTGAGGCCGTCAACGCCACGGCGCGCGACTCCACTCCAATTCAAACCGGCTCCACGCGAGTCATCCTCCTCTTTCTTCCCGCCAGCCTGCCCGTTGACCCACAGACTGTCTGGCAGCAATGGGATCCTCGCGGGCAAGAGATCAAAATCTCCGGGGACGCGGGAAGGATTTGCGAATTGGCGCTGCAAGGCCAGCCGGGCCTTGCAGGGATCGCGACCTTGCTGGCGGGGCAAACCACTCCCGAAAGCTCCGATCTGTGGCTTATCGACGCGGAGGGAAGGCTGAATGATATGCTCTCTTCTCTCGGCTCCCCGCCGGCCGCCTCTTCCTTGAGTTATGCGGCACTCAAGCCGTTCCGCGACAGGTTTCTCGCCGAGTTGAACAAGGCTCCCAAGAGCATTCAAGTCACCGATGAAGTCGTCGCCAACCTTCGCCGCGAATCCTGGGACGGCTGGAACCTCTGGCCCGCGGAACTTATCGGTCAGCCAAGGATGCGGCAGTTTGTGATAGACCTTTTTCTCAGCGGCAACGGCGCTCTCATCTTCTCCAACGCTTTCGTTGAGTGGGCGGCCTCTGAGGCGCTTCGTCGCGCTCGTCCCCGGGCGATCGTTGCCAGCTTCGGCATGCGCAACAAGCCCAAGGCTTTCACCAGCATTGCCATCTTTGAAAATCAACAGCGAATCAGCTCGCTTCCCGATGTGGCGGATCCTGAGAACAGTGCCGTCGATGCGCTCATTCTCGCCCGCTATGTCTGGCTTTCCGCTTCCAGGTATCCGGAGCATGAACAGACGATCTGCCTCTGCGTTTCGGAACTCCGGAATACCGCCTATTTGATCGCGCCTGCGGGAAGGAGTCCGGGGTGGAGTGCGGAGCGTTCGGTGGCTCCGGAGGATGTTTACAGATGGATTGCGGCACAGATCGTAGCCTGATGATGGAATGTGCCGTCTCAATCGACAAGGCAAATGCTTGAAGTGTGGCCAGTGGCCGCTATAATTCGGGCGAATCTGTGTTGAAAGGCGAATCGGCAATGGTAGAGAAGATTCGAAGGGATCGCCGGGACTTTCTGAAGCAAGCGGCTGGGGCAGTGGGCGCGGCAACGCTGCATGAGCATGGCGTCACGCTGGCAGCGGAGCAGAAACGGCAAGTCGGCGAAGAGCGGATTGCGGCGGTCGAGGATGTAGGTTATCCACGGCGGTTCCAAGGGCGGCACCTGCGGATGATTTCGTTTCCGCTGGGTGGAGTAGCTGCGGGCAGCCTTGGGCTGGGCGGGCGCGGGCAACTGGTGAATTGGGAGATATTCAATAGGCCAAATAAGGGATACCGGCCGCCTTATGCGTTTCCGTCAATCTGGGCGCAGGCTGAAGGCAAGAGCCCGGTCGCGCGCGTGCTTGAGTCGCGGATATTGGCGCCGTATGAGGGACAGGATGGCCTGGGGTCGAACAATGCGCCAGGCCTAAGCAGGCTTGAGTCGGCGACGTTCACAGGCGAGTATCCGCTGGCACACATCGATTTTCAGGACCGCTCACTGCCGGTGAACGTTGAACTGGATGCTTTCTCGCCGTTTATTCCTCACCAGCCGGACGACTCGGGATTGCCGGTTGCAATTCTGCGCTATCGCGTCACCAATCCTGGCCCCGCAACCGCTCAGGTAAGCATCGCGTTCTCCATCGATAACCCGGTGACCACGAAAGAAGGCAGTGACGGAGCCGCACAACAAAAGGAAAATCAGGGACGGCGGAACGAGTATCGCTCAGAAGCCGGTGTTGCGGGGTACGTAATGAGCAACCCAAGTCTGGCGGGGGACGACCCGATGGCAGGGGAGTTTGTGCTGGCCGCAACACCGGATTCGGATACCGATGTTTCGCACTGGGATGGATGGCCGCTGGGCCGCTGGTGGAATTCTCCGCTCCAGTTCTGGGACCGGTTTTCAAAGTCTGGCGATCTTGGCACTCAACCGGAGGCGCACAACACGGTAGGCGTTCTCTGCCTAAAGCGGACAATTCCTCCGGGCCGGGCCGCCGGCTTCCAGTTTTTGCTTGGCTGGCGATTTCCCAATCGAACTCCGGAATGGTGCGGCTGGTCGGCGCCACCGGGCGAGGCCAAAACCATCATCGGAAACTTCTATTCAGTCCGCTTTAAGGACGCATGGACGGCCGTCAGGTATGCAGCGGCAAATCTGGAGACCTTGGAAGCGCGCACTCGCATGTTTACCAGTGCCCTGCGCGAAAGCACGCTGCCGGCCGTCGTAAAGGAAGCGGCCAGCGCCAATCTTTCCACGTTGGCCACAACCACCTGCTTCCGCACTGCCGACGGGGAGTTTCACGGCTTTGAGGGCAGCGACGACACGCGGGGATGCTGCTTTGGCAATTGCACGCATGTATGGAATTACGAGACGGCGACAGCGTTCCTCTTCCCCTCTTTTGCCCGGTCGCTGCGACGCAATGCCTTTGGCTATTCGATGGATGATGCAGGCGCGATTCATTTCCGGCAGTTGCTGCCCGACGGCAAAGCGCGTTCCGGCTTTGCGGCCGCAGATGGCCAGATGGGCCAGATCATCCACGCCTGGCTGGATTGGAAGATATCGGGAGACGACGCTCTGCTGCGCAGTACCTGGCCGCGCGCCAGGAAGGCTCTGGAGTTTGCCTGGGTGCCGGGCGGATGGGACGCTAACCGCGACGGCGTCATGGAGGGCGTGCAGCACAACACGTACGATGTCGAGTTCTACGGTCCGAACCCGATGTGTGGAATTTACTATCTCGGCGCGTTGCGGGCCGGCGAGGAGATGGCGCGCGCCGCCGGCGACACTTCCTCCGCGCTGACCTACAGGAAGCTTTTCGACCAGGGGAGCCAGTGGATCGACGCCAATCTCTTCAACGGCGAACATTACATTCAGAAGGTGCGTGGATTCCGCCAAGATGAGATTGCCCGCAACCTGCGCAGCGACATGGGTTCGGACAACACGGAGACGCCCGAATACCAACTCGGCAGCGGCTGCCTTGTGGACCAACTTGTTGGGCAATACCTGGCCGACGTCAGCGGCCTCGGAGCGTTGGTTTCGCCGGACAAGATACGCACCACGCTGCGATCCATCTACCGCTACAACTACAAACGAAGCCTGGCCAGGCATGACAACGTGCAGCGTACATTCGCCTTGAACGACGAAGCGTCTTTGGTCATCTGCGAGTATGGCAAGGCCGCGCGCCCGCACATTCCTTTTCCCTACTTCGCCGAGACCATGACCGGCTTTGAATACACCGCGGCAGTCCTGATGATGAACTGGGGCATGGTGGAAGAGGGTTTGGAGTGCGTGCGTAATACGCGACTGCGCTACGACGGCGAGAAAAGGAATCCGTGGGATGAGGCAGAATGCGGGCACCACTATGCGCGCGCCATGGCGGCATGGTCGGCCATCCTCGCGCTCAGCGGATTCAGTTACGACGGCGCCAGGGCATCGGTAGTGGCAGCGCCACTTCTTCTACAACCCAGTTTTCAAAGCTTCTGGTCGACAGGCACTGGATGGGGCGTCTTTGGGCTGCGCAGCCGGAGTGGCGTTACGGTCTTCACAATGAAAGTGCTGGAGGGCTCACTCAACTGCCGCTCCTGCGAAATTGCCGCCGCTGGCGCTGCGGCTTCGGTCCTCATAGAAGGCAGGGAAGTGGAGAGTCGTGCGCATCGGCACGAAGATAGGATGGTAGTAACTTTCAACGACATCCTGCGCCTGACCGCCAACGGCGAGATCAGGATCGAGGTGCGCGCGTGAGCTTTGCTCCAAGCCGGCAAAGGCCATGGATTGTCATTGTGGGCGGCTTTTTGGGGTCGGGCAAGACGAGTCTGATTCTGGCTGCAGCGCGCTTTCTGGAACGGCGCGGATTGCGCTGCGCCGTTATTCTGAACGATCAAGGTGAGGAACTGGTCGATACCCGCCAGAGCGTCATGAACGGAGTGCTCGCGCGCGAAGTCACCGGTGGATGCTTCTGCTGCCGGTTCTCGCAATTGATGTCGGTAATCGAGCAACTGCTGGAGTGGTCTCCGCAAGTGATTTTTGCCGAACCTGTGGGCAGTTGCACAGATATCTCGGCCACGGTGTTAGGCCCTCTCCGGGAGCAGTTCGACTATTACAGGCTGGCGCCGTTCACTGTGCTGGCCGATCCGGCACGCGCTGCGGCCCTGTTGCGCGAGGATGCCGATCCCGATCTGGCCTTTCTCTTCCAGAAACAGTTGCAGGAGGCCGACCTGGTGTGCCTGAGCAAGGCCGATCTTTATCCGGACACTGCGCCCATTCCCGGCGTCGAGGCGCGGCGCTTGAGCGCAATGACAGGTCAAGGCGTTCAGGAGTGGCTGGATGAGATTCTGTTTGGATCCACCGAAGCGGGAAGTGTGACCCTGGAGATCGACTACCAACAGTATGCGCGCGCGGAAGCAGCGCTTGCCTGGCTCAATCTGAGCTTGGTTCTGGAGCAGCCCACTCCCATGTCGCCTGCCCATGCTGTTGGTCTGTTTTTGGAAGGGTTGGATGAGGCGCTGACGGCAGCAGGAGTTCCTATTGTGCACTTGAAGATCTTCGATCAATCAGCCAGCGGCTGGGTGAAGGCGGCCCTATGCGCCAATGGCGAGGAGCCAAGAGTCGAGGGGATTCTCGATGCATCGCCGGCAGGGATGCATGAAATGCTAGTCAATCTCCGCGCCAAAGGCGAACCCGCAATGGTGCGAAAGTTAGTTGAAGAGCAATGCCGGAAGCTGGAGGGAAGATCGCGTGTTGTGCGCCTCGATTGCTTCAGTCCTGCTGCGCCAAATCCGCAAAGGAGAGTGTCCAAACCGCAACTCTGATGGGCATAGTCGGATAAGAGCCTATCGCCGCCGTGCTGCGTGCTCCGGCCGAGACCTGAATCGGCGCCCGGCAACGCCGCAGCCTGCGGCAATCGGGTAGTACCCGCAACGACCGCAAGCCGGAGGTTAGAGCGGAACCAGGGATGCTGCATCTCGAAGCCACAGCACTCATCCGGGGTCCCCAACGAGCGATTTTTGATCGTTGGGGTGAAGGGATAGGCCTTCGTCCGTGGGGTGGAGCGAGCGGCGGCCTTGTACAAATCTTATCGGGACACGGTCACCCTGGTTCCGCTCTGGCTTTGTGTTCTACTGCTCTTTCGCCATCGCTCATGACCGGCGGCGCATCCTCCACTGCAATGTGACCAGGCAGCCAACGAGCGCGTGGATTGTCCGGCAATTGCGCGAGGCATTCCCTTGCGACTCCGCTCCGATAGTGCGTAGAACTGCAATACACCAATCTCGAGTGTGATTCGCGGCACAGACTGAGCTGACCGGGCATGCCGAGTATTACCTAGCTAGGAATTCGACGGAATGTCCAGGCTGTGTTGTCGATGCGCTCTGTTCTGGGCTGAGTTCATTTCAGGGTAGGAGCCAATGCAATCGAGCAGAGGCGGTGTTTGTCTTACGCGGCGGCAGTTTGTGGCAGCCGGGACCATGGGCGGCGTGGCCCTCGCCGTCGGCTGCACGGCCCACAACCACGGGAGTTGGGATTTCCTCAACGATGTCCAGGCCCGGACCCTGGCCGCGATCTGCGATCAGATTGTTCCCGCGGATGATTTTCCCGGCGCATCGCAAGCCGGCGTGCTCACCTACATCGATCGTCAACTCGCGCGGCACTACAGGCGCTATCGGAATAATTACCGCGATGGGCTTGAGCAGGCGGATGCGATAAGCAGAAAACGCTTTGGCCGTGACCTTGCGGAGCTGCCCACGCAGCAGCAGTTCGAGCTGGTAAGCGACCTCTCGCAGCAGAATCCAGGATTCTTCAACCTGGTGCGCAGCCACACCCTTGAAGGCTACTATGGCGCGCCGCGTCACGGCGGGAATCGCGAAGCTGTGAGCTGGCGCATGCTCGGCATGGATGAGCCGCCCCTTCTCGGACGCGCGCAGTTCGACCTGAGAAAGGGCCCGGCCTCATGAAGCGAGTGAATGCGGTTGTTGTGGGCGCCGGAGCGGCCGGAGGCATCGTTGCCAAGGAGCTGTCGACAGCAGGCCTGAGCGTCGTCCTGCTGGAGCGGGGCAAGTGGTACACAGCCAACGACTGCCGCAAGGATGACCTGCGCAACCAGCGCACCACGGTGCTGGGCAACGCCTTCGGGCCTGACGATGAAGGCAATCCGCGCGTCTTGTGGGATCCCAAGACCGGGCCTCGCATCCTGCTGCCCAGTGAAGGCGGCTACCAGAACAACGCCGCGTGCGTGGGTGGTGGAACGTTGAGCTATGGAGCCATGGCCTGGCGCTACATGCCCCAGGATTTCCGCATGCGTTCCATCTACGGGGCGCCCGCCGGAAGCTCGCTCGAGGACTGGCCCATCACCTACAACGATCTGGAGCCCTGGTATGAGAAGGCCGAATATGAGATCGGCATCTCGGGAGACTACTCGGGCAGTCCCTTTTTCGGCCCGCGCCGGCGTTCTCTGCCCATGCCGCCGCTTCCGCCCAACCGCGAGTTTCAGATTCTGGAGCCGGCGGCGAAACGCCTTGGTCTGCATCCTTTTCACATTCCCATGGCCCGCAACAGCGTGCCATACAACGGGCGCGGACCGTGCATGCGTTGCCGCTGGTGCGTCGGATTTGCCTGCGAAGTGGATGCCAAGAACGGTTCGCAGAACACGGTGATTCCCACCGCGCTGGCGACGGGAAATTGCGAATTGCGAACCGAGTGCATGGCCAAAGAGATTCTCACCGATGACCGCGGCCGCGCGCGCGGCGTAGCCTACTACGACGCCCATGGGCATTTGCAGGAGCAGCTTTCCGACATTGTCATCGTTTCTGCTTGCGCGATTGAATCGGCCCGCCTGTTCCTGAATTCCAAAAGCCGTCTCTTTCCCAATGGACTTGGCAATCGCTACGACCAGGTCGGCCGGAATCTGCAAGGCCACCACTACACCGGCGCCGTCGGATTCTTCGATTTCGATACCTACGACGATCTAGGACCCGGCGCCAGTATCGCCGTTGCAGATTACAACCACGGCACTCCGGGCCTTTGTGGAGGGGGCATGCTTGCCAATGAGTTCATCCGCCTGCCGATTCAAATGATCGATCGGATGCCCGGGAACACCCCGCGCTGGGGGCTCGCGCACAAAAAGGCCATGCGCAATTTCTACAAGCGCAACATCGCCGTCATGGGACCCACTCAGCCGATTCCAAGTGCCGATGCCAGGGTCACACTCGATCCAACGGTTCGAGACAAGTGGGGAATGCCGGTCGCGCGCATCTCCGGCAACGTCCATCCACACACCTTTGAGATCGGCTTTGTGCAGGCCCAACGTTCGGAGGCGTGGCTCAAAGAGGCCGGAGCGCTGAGCACACTCGTCAACGCGGGCAGGCCGACGACCGTATCTGCGGGCCAGCACCAGGCCGGCACCTGCCGCATGGGCAACGATCCACATGGCTCGGTGGTGAATCGCAACTGCCAGGTTCACGATGTGGACAACGTCTTCGTGATTGATGGGAGCGTGCACGTAACCAACGGAGGCTTCAATCCGGCGCTCACCATCATGGCCATCGCCTACTTCGCCTCTGATTCATTGGTCCGCAACTGGAAGGGTACGGGATTCCGGTCATGAAGCGATTCTTCAAGTTTGCGGCAATCGCCGTCGGGGTCGCGGCCCTGCTTGCGGTGGGCGGCGCCTATGGCGCGTCGTATTACTACACGTCGCAATACGGCCAGGGCTGCGCGAGTTGCCACGAGATGGCCGCCTATGTCAGCGTGGTGCATTCGGCGCCCCACCGGACAGAGGGCTGCATGGATTGCCACGAGGCAAGCCTGGCTACCAAGTTGCGCCACATGCGGATTCATATCTTCGGTTCCGTTCCTGAGAACATCCGTCTGCGCGACGTGGATGTGCCGGCCATGACGGCGAGCTGCCGGACGTGCCACCAGCACGAATATGCAAGCTGGCGCGCGGGCCCGCACAGCGTTACGTATAGCCAGATATTTGCCGATCCCGTTCACAACTCCAAACGCATGCTGATGGACGACTGCTTTCGCTGTCACGGCATGTACTTCAGCGGTTCTGTTCGTGACCTGGTGCGGCCTCTGAACACGAAGGGGCCATGGCGCATCATTCGTTCTGGATTTGCCGATCAGCCGGCGATGCCCTGCATGACCTGCCATCAGGTTCACCGCGAAGGCGCGCAGGAAACCAGGCCCGCCTCGCGCATTTCCGTCGCAGGTGCGGCCGTGCCCGCTTCGCTGGCCTTCTATGATCGCCGCGAAACCCTCCACTTTGCCGCCGCGGCGCTTTCCATTCCGCAACTGTATGATGGAGCTCACGCGGTGAGGATGAACGAGGACCCAAGGCAGGCGCTCTGTTACCAATGCCATGCGCCGCGGGAGCCGGAGACGGGCTCGATTGCCGCGACCAACGCCTGGGGACCGCAGGTAGGCTCGGGCGACGATCGCACCCCCATGGGCGTGCACGAGGGCATAAGCTGCATATCCTGCCACGATGGGCATAACGAGAATACGCGGGCATCGTGCAAGACTTGCCACCCGCAGATGTCCCACTGCGGAATCGACGTCGAGAAAATGGACACGACCTACGCCGGCGCGACCAGCGCGCACAACATCCATTGGGTCAAATGCACCGATTGCCACCAGCACGGCATTCCAAAGGCGAAGGCGCCCGCGGCAGTCAAGGCGAAGTTGTCGGCCACTCCCGGCTTTGAGGGTCGATAGCCGGCAATCAACAGAAATGTAAAAAAGCAGGGGCTTGAGGCAGCATCAATCGACGGGATTTTCTGTCGAGAGGCGTAGGCGCCGTTTTCGCGGATTCGCGGGTCGATGGACATAAGCGCCTCGCAGCTCAATCGATGCAGCGGAACCAGGGATGCTGTATTTCAAAGCCACAGCACTCAAGTTGACGCGACCATCGGGGTGCGCCATTTTCTGGGCTACCGGATTGAGGGGAGTCCATTGGCGATCGTCGCCAGGCTCAAGAATCAGAGCCTCTCCAATTACGCTCCCAAGGCTGCCAGGTGAGCCGGCAGCGCGGCACGCAGCGCTGCCGGCATACACCGCGTTTGGTTTTTCGGTTGGAATCCCGAAGAGGACTGGTTCTGGCGGGCCAGATCGAGCGGCTTTCCGGCAGCGGTGCCGCTTGCTGCCGGAGTCACCTGTTTTCGCGCCGGAGTAGCCGCTCCAGGAAAAGGAGAATTTGACAATTACGATTGGCGGTCTTTCGATTATCGATTGCGATAGTTTAGACTCAGCATCGGAGCCGAAATCGGAACCACCACGCATTTTCCCGAAATCCGATGCAGAGAGGAAAGACCAATGCGAGACCGTGTAGCACGTCATCAGGTTCGCGATGAGATTAAACGGCGAATCTTATCCGGCGAAAGCAAGGCCGGAGAGCGCCTGAGCCAGCAGAGCCTGGCCCGGGAACTGGGGGTTGCCCAGGGGACGGTCAGGGAATCGTTGATGGAACTGCACTGGCTGGGGCTGGTCGAGTCAATCGACCATCTTGGGGTGTTTGTCGGAAATCTGGACGCAACCCGTATCTGCCAGGCATACCAGGTTCGTGAAGTGCTGGAGGGCCTGGCGGCTCGGCTCTGTTGCGGCAATGCGGGACGCTCCGATATTGTCGCCCTGCGCGCTATTGCGGACGATATTTATGAGCTTGCAAAAAAAGGCAAAGAAGTAGAAATGGGAAAGCTCGACCGCGATTTCCATATCCGGATCATCATGTTATCCCGCAACAGTATCCTGATGCGGCTGGCGGAAACTTATCGCGCACTGGGCATGACGGTTCGCGCTTCCCGCATGCCGCAGGTCATTCATGAAGAGCACCTGCGCATTGTGGATGCCATCGAGCACGACCTTCCCGATGAGGCGGAGCGGCTGTCGAAACTCCATGTCGCGGAGGCGGGCCGCATGATCGAGGCCGATGCGCGCCAGGGGAAGTTCGTTCCCAAATGGGTGGAATAAGACGAATTTCGTCGCGGATTCTCCCGCCTCATATCGCGGCTTTCATGCGCAACTCCAGCGCGATACCGATCCAGAGGCAGATAGCAATTCTCATGCAATAAAAACTTGCGAAGGGGTCGAGACCCGTTGACTGAGAGAACATTGGGCACGAGCGGCATTTCCCGGCGGAAGTTCCTTTCGGGTTGCGGGGCCGCGGTTCTGGTCTCCGCGCCGGTGCTGGATAGCTGGGGCGCGAAGACACAGTCGGCGGCTCAAAAGAGCGGCCCGGCGCAGCGCGTCTTCTCGCTCGATCGCGACTGGCTTTTCGGCGGAAAACTGAACCCGGCCGCGCTCGAATCCGGTTTAGACGACGCGGCATTTTCACGGATCACGCTGCCGCACTGCGTCACTCCACTCTCCTGGCAGAACTGGGATCCGGCCGCATGGGAGGACGTCTTTCTCTATCGCCGCCGCTTTCCTACGCCGCGGGAGTTCGCAAATCGAAGGGTCTTTCTCAGCTTCGAAGGCGTCATGGTCGCTGCCGATGCCTCCATCAACGGCGCCGCGCTGCCCACGCACAAAGGCGGTTATCTGCCCTTCACCTATGAGCTCACTTCGTTGCTCAAAAACAGCGGCAACGTTCTGGAACTGAAGGTGGACTCCCGCTTCCAGAATGTGCCGCCGGAAGGTTCGCCGCGCGGCGCTCACGCCGTCGATTATTATCTGCCCGGCGGCATCGTACGCGGCGTCAGCCTTTACGCCGTGCCCCAGGTCTTCATCAGCGACGTGTTCGCAAAGCCCGTCGATGTGCTCCAATCCACGCGCCGCGTCCAGATCGCCTGTCAAATCGACGCGGTCGTTGCGCCAACCAGCCCGGTCCATCTCGAAGTCAAGTTGATGGACGGGACCCATGTCGTCTCGAGCGTGCTCAAAAGCGCCACCATCGTTCAACCCGGCAAAATCGACGTGGCATTGACACTGTCGGGTCTCGGTGGCGTCGAGCTCTGGGATGTAGATGCGCCACACCTCTATAGCCTCGTCGCCACGCTCATTCTCGACGGCGAACCGATACATGACTATCGTGTCCGGATTGGCTTTCGGGATGCGAAATTCTCCGTGGACGGCTTCTTCCTCAATGGCCGCCGTTTGCGTCTCTTTGGTCTCAATCGCCACGAAATCTACCCTTACGTCGGCTACGCCATGCCGCCGCGCGTCATGCGCCGCGACGCCGAGATTATCCGCAACGAATTTCACTGCAACATCGTTCGCTGCTCCCACTACCCGCAATCTGAGGCCTTCCTTGAGGCCTGCGACGAGCTGGGCCTGATGGTTTGGGAAGAAACCCCCGGCTGGCAGTACGTTGGCGACGCGGCATTCGAAGACCTCGTTGTCCAGAACGTCGGAGACATGATCCGGCGCGACCGCAACCATGCCTCCATCGTCATCTGGGGTGTCCGCGTCAACGAGTCAGGCAACGACCAGCCTCTCTACCGTCGCACCACTGCGCTCGCCAAGTCGCTCGATGACTCACGGCCCGACTCCGGTTCAATGACCAGTTTTAATAATTGGCAACAGGAGTGGCATGAAGACGTCTTCGCCATGGACGACTATCACCAGTCGCCCGACGGCAGCGTTCAGATCTATCCGCCCTTGCCGGGCGTGTCCTACATGCTTGCTGAAACCGTGGGCCAGCGCACCTACACCGAACCAGGATTCGGCAACCTCTACCGCCGCGCCGGCGATGTCAAGCTGCAGTGCACACAGGCCATCTATCATGCCCAGGCGCATGACAGGGCCGGCGCCTATCCTCGCTTTTGCGGTGTCATCGCCTGGTGCGCCTTCGAGTACGCCAGCCCGCAGAACTCGTACAAAGGCGTCAAGAATCCCGGTGTCGCCGATGTCTTCCGCATTCCCAAGCTCGGCGCATCCTTCTACCAGTCTCAGGTCAGTCCCGCCGTGCATCCCGTCATCGTCCCCAACTTTTATTGGGACTTCGGCGCAGCCACTCCTCGCGGTCCCGGCCAGGATGCCGCCATCTTCTCCAACTGCGACCGCCTTGAGCTTTTCGTCGACGGAAAGCATCACTCCACGCTTGAGCCGGACCGCAAAAACTATCCCAACCTCAACTACGCTCCCTTCTTCGCCGCTCTCGATTTCGACGCAGCCACGCACCCTGACCTGCACCCCGTGCTGCGCCCCGAGCTACGTATCGACGGCTACGTCGCCGACCATCTCGCCCTCTCTCGATCCTTCTCCTCGGACGCCGGCAAGGATCAGTTCCTGCTTGACGCTGATGATTTCGCCATCGTGGGTGATGGAGTTGACGCAACCCGCCTGGTATTCCGGATCGCGGATAGATTCGGCGCGCCCCGGCTCTTTGCTGGCGGCGACGTCACCTTTGAGCTAGACGGCCCCGGCATTCTGGTCGGCGACAATCCCTTTTCGCTCACCGAGAGCGGAGGAGCTGGCGCCGTTTGGATCAAGGCCCGTCCGGGAAGCGCGGGACGGATCGTCGTCAAGGCGACTCACTCCGCGCTCGGCGCCAAGTTGGTGGTGATTGAGGCTCAGCAGGACGTTGATACGCAAAGAATCTAGGAAGACTCAAAGCGGCTGTGAATGCGCAAAGCTGCGCGCAGCCGTCAGGATACCTGTGGCCCACTCTGGCGTTGCCAGCGCATGGAGATGCGTATAACTCGCCATTACATTCCGGAAGACAACAGAATCGCGGCCGGAGAAACATCCGGCGCCGCGCGCCACAGCACACGCTGTTTGCAGGGGCTCATCCATGCCCGCTACCCGCGAGTAATGGAATTCATGTCCGTGCAGAACCGTTCCAGCCGCGAAGAACGGATTGGGAGAGTCGACATGCAGTTCGCTGTATCCATGGCCTTGCGGTGCATCGCGGACTTCCACGTCGAAGGGAAATACATTCGCCATCGGATAGCGCTGTCCCTTCCAGATGAGGCTCCGCGCCAGAAGCATCAGGCCGCCGCACTCAGCGTAAATGGGAGGTCCGGTCTCGGCCGCGTTGCGCAGCGATTCCAGCAAGCCAGCATTCCTGGAAAGCTCCTGAGCGTGGGTTTCAGGAAACCCGCCTCCGATATAGAGGGCATGCAAACCTTGCGGCAAGGCGCTCTCGTGCAGCGCTGAAACCGGAACAAGCCCGGCGCCGGCACGCTCGAGTTCCTCAAGGTTCTCCGGATAGTAAAAACTGAATGCGGAGTCTATCAGATAACCGATTTTCAGGCCTCCGCCATCTGGAAGCAGCGACTGCAGCTCCGAAGGTGCTTCGAGCGGAGGCGCAGCACGGGCAATCGCGAGCAGCGCGTCCACATCCAGATTGCCCTCTACAATTTTGAGTAGAGCCTGTTCAATCCGCTCCATTCCACCGTGTTCCTGCGGTGGAACCAGGCCGAGATGCCGCTCGGGTAGCGGATTCGTCGCGCTTCTCGGCAGAGCGCCGAGCACCGGAATCGAGCAAGCGGATTCGATAGCCGCGCGCAGGATCTGTTCGTGTCTTGGCCCGTTCACGTGGTTTAGCACCACGCCTCGAATGGAATCGCGAGGATCGAGTTTCTGGCATCCCAGCACTAGAGCGGCGGCGGTGCGCGTCATCTTCGTCGCATCCAACACCAGCACCACGGGAGTGGAGAGCGTTTCGGCAAGGACCGCGCTCGAGTGCGTGCCGGCGGCATCGAAACCGTCGAAAAGCCCGCGGTTGCCCTCGATCAGATTCACTCCGTTGGGGACGCTGTTGCGTGCGAAAGAAGAAACCACGCCCGCTGCGCCCATCAGCAGAGTGTCGAGATTGCGCGCGGGATGGCCCGAGGCCCAACTCAGCCACGCGGCATCGATGTAGTCCGGGCCTTTCTTGAAAGCGCGCACCTCCACGCCCGCGCGCCGGAGCAGCAGCAGCAATCCGATCGAGACAACGGTTTTGCCGGAGCCGCCGGAGATGCCGGCAACGAGAACACGAGGCCTTGGATGTTTCGCGCTCATGGTGAGAACGGCTGCTATCTACAGCGCTTGGTCAATCCCTTCTTTCGGAGGGAGCTGAATGTAGGAGCCGCCGAGATAGCTGTAAATGCAGCGGCCGGAATCTATGAGCGAGCGGATTGCCTTCTTGCAATCATCCTTGCTGGCCTGCTCGCCATGCTTCGCGCTCATCTCCTTGATCAGATCGCCGGCCTTCAGATTCTTTTTTCCCGCGCACTCGGCCACCAGCTGATACATCTCTTCCGCCAGCGTCTCGATCGGGATGGAGTTGGTTTCGGTCATTTGCATGTCTCTTTCCGCTGTATGTTCGCAGCAATCAATTGTTGCAGCTTTTCCCGCAGCAGCACCACTTCGCCGACCACCAAAGTTGCCGGCGGTTCCACCCCGGCCCGCCGCACTTCGGCAGCGATGGTTCCCAGAGTACCAACGACGACGTGCTCGCCGTCCCAATACGCCATCTGGATCATGGCCGCCGGAGTTGTTGGAGAACGGCCCGCTGCCATAAGCTTTTGCGCAATCGTATCCACATTGTGTACGCCCATCAGGAAGACGGACGTATCGATCCTGGCCACGGCCTGCCAGTCGACACGATCGTTGTTTCCCTCTGCGTTGTGCCCCGTAACGATGGCCACTGAGGATGAAGCCTCCCGGTGCGTGACCGCTATGCCCGCGCTGAGGGGTGCGGATAGACAGGACGAAACGCCCGGAACCACCTCAAACGGAATCCCGTGCTCGGCCAGATATTCGACTTCTTCTCCGCCGCGCCCGAAAAGAAAGGGATCGCCGCCCTTCAGCCGGATCACGGTCTTTCCTTCCCGCGCCTTCTGCACCAGAAGCCTATGGATCTCATCCTGGAGCACGTGATGGCCCTCAGGCTTGCCCATGTAGATCTTTTCCGCAGTGGGTTTTGCGAGCGCGAGCACCTGCCGCTGAACCAGGCGATCGTAGACGATCACGTCGCCGCTGCCGATCCGCAGCACGGCGCGGACGGTCAGCAACTCCGGATCGCCAGGACCGGCGCCCACCAGAACGACCTTTCCCATGCTTGGCATCATGGTTCCCTTCGCGCTGCGCTCCACGCAACCCTTCACCCGTTGCTCACTTCCGCGCGAACCGAGAGAGTGATCTTGTAAAACACCGTGATCAGCAAGGCTCCAATGGCCCACACGCCGAACACGATGCTCCACTCCGGCAGCGTGGGAG
>Ga0326727_10008232_pt1 | contig 26662 bp, 24 predicted proteins | sample MB2enrmetagenome_FD_207643 | JGI IMG/M metagenome (GOLD analysis project Ga0326727, IMG submission 207643) | Lab enriched peat soil microbial communities from McLean, Ithaca, NY, United States - MB29MY | ecosystem: Environmental > Terrestrial > Soil > Wetlands > Peat | place: USA: New York...
GATTGGCTGGGGATGGCCGAGAATCACCGCTCAAGTACACTGGGAGCGGTTACAGTGCAACGTGACAACGAGCTGGGGATGGCCGAGAATCACCGCTCAAGTACACTCTAATGTCACCGGCTGGAAGGCCGCGATTGGCTGGGGATGGCCGAGAATCACCGCTCAAGTACACTGGGAGCGGTTACAGTGCAACGTGACAACGAGCTGGGGATGGCCGAGAATCACCGCTCAAGTACACTGCGTAGGCGGTGTACCACGTGGCAGGGTTAGCTGGGGATGGCCGAGAATCACCGCTCAAGTACACTCCACAGTATGACCCGTCCTACCTGCTCGCTGCTGGGGATGGCCGAGAATCACCGCTCAAGTACACTTCCGTGACGTGCAGACCGCTACCAGGAACGGCTGGGGATGGCCGAGAATCACCGCTCCACTGGAATGTCGATCAAGGGGATGGACTGTCTAGCTGGGGATGGCCGAGAATCACCGCTCAAGTACACTTAAAAACACTGCATTATCTGGTGTGATTGCGCTGGGGATGGCCGAGAATCACCGCTCAAGTACACTCGATCGCGGCATCCGCTATCGTGCCCGCGTGCTGGGGATGGCCGAGAATCACCGCTCAAGTACACTCGACCAACGGCGGGCAGCGCCGCATCGCCCGCTGGGGATGGCCGAGAATCACCGCTCAAGTACACTGCGCAGAGAGCACTAAGGGCACGCAGAGCAGCTGGGGATGGCCGAGAATCACCGCTCAAGTACACTACAAGCAGCGCCTCTCGCTGGTACGGGATGCTGGGGATGGCCGAGAATCACCGCTCAAGTACACTCTTGAATCGCTACCGCACGATCGCATCTCAGCTGGGGATGGCCGAGAATCACCGCTCAAGTACACTGGCCGATCAGGAAGCCGCCATCGAAGCCGAGCTGGGGATGGCCGAGAATCACCGCTCAAGTACACTCATCCAGGTCGGTACCAGTTCGGACGGCGCGCTGGGGATGGCCGAGAATCACCGCTCAAGTACACTGCATCCATGTACCGAAGTGCCTATACCCTTCGCTGGGGATGGCCGAGAATCACCGCTCAAGTACACTGGTTGGAGATCGCTTCCCTTCGCGCCACTTGCTGGGGATGGCCGAGAATCACCGCTCAAGTACACTTCAAGGCCATGCGAGTCAATCGCACAATCCGCGCTGGGGATGGCCGAGAATCACCGCTCAAGTACACTTGGATTCCAAAGGTGAAGACGCGCCGTGGGGCTGGGGATGGCCGAGAATCACCGCTCAAGTACACTCGCAGGGGGCGGCAAGGTACACTCCATTAAGCTGGGGATGGCCGAGAATCACCGCTCAAGTACACTTCCGGCTCCAGAGCCGCCGCTTGTGCCTGCGCTGGGGATGGCCGAGAATCACCGCTCAAGTACACTTGCCGATCGCGCTCACCCTTCCACCTCACTGCTGGGGATGGCCGAGAATCACCGCTCAAGTACACTAATCGAAGTACCTTTCCCGGTGGCTGACACGCTGGGGATGGCCGAGAATCACCGCTCAAGTACACTAAAGCAGAAAAGCTCGCATCCCTCAACCGGCTGGGGATGGCCGAGAATCACCGCTCAAGTACACTACGAAAAGCGAATTACCAGCGATGGCAGGAGCTGGGGATGGCCGAGAATCACCGCTCAAGTACACTAAGGATAGCGGCGGCACGTATCACATGTAGCTGGGGATGGCCGAGAATCACCGCTCAAGTACACTAGGCCGCCTGTAAGTGACAGTTTTATGGCACTTACAGGCGGACTCAATCTAGAAAAGCAGGATTTGCGCGGGCGGTTCTTCGGGTTCGCGCGGTTTTTTTCCATAGAACACTTCCATCTTTGCAAATTGGTGATCGGTAAGCGCAACCACCCGTACTTGTCCAAGTGGTGGAATTGCACTTTTGACGGTTCTACGGTGAACCTCTGCAGCTTCTTCGCTGGGAATGTAGCGTGCATATACGGAAAACTGCAGCATCATAAAGCCATCTTTTAACAGGACTCGCCGAAAGCGAACATAGTCGCGTCGGTTGTCCTTGGTCTCCACCGGAAGATCGAACATCGCAAGCAACCACATAGCGCGGTACGCGGAAAGATTCACTCTGTGCATGGTGTCAAATGGCTAGGGAGAGCGAACCGGACTTCATCGCCACATATTGCCGCTGCCAGTCCATCAGCAGAGCGCGCTAACAAATCAGGGAGTGTCCGCTGTTCGCCTTCCGTGAAGTATCGTTCAGTCAAAATTCCGAGCAGCCAGCCCCTCGCATTGCGGTCAAGTTGGCCTTCAGGATCATTTTCCTGAATCCACTCGAAGACGCGCCGGTCCACCACGGGGCGAAACGGTTCCATCAGATCGGCGGCGAGGCCGAATGCGTCGTAGCGGTTCTGGTGGCGGATTCCGATGGATGGGTGAAGTCCCACCGCACACAATGCGCGGGCTGTGAGTGCCCGTAGCACGGTGTAGCCATAATCGAGATGCCGGTTTTGATCCGGGCCAATTCCTCCACGGCGGAACTTCGGATTGCCGAAGATCAATGGCCAGTAGCGCCGAGCGGCAACGGATTCCTGATTCCCCTTGTCTCCGGACTGCACACGTTTGGACATCTCAACGAGGCCGCCATCATTTCCTTGAAGCTCCTTAAGCAGGCATCCTTGAGCTTGAATCTTCGCTTGGATGATGGTTTTCCAGAGCCGCTTGCGAAGAGGAGAAGTCATTTGTATCTGTTTTGCGAAGCGCTCGGATTGGATGTAGTGGGCCTGGATTGGGAGAAGCATGGACGCGGGAAGAAAGGTCTCGTCGCAGGAGACCACCGTCCCGCCGTTGAGCGCAATCCGCGATAGCACCGACTGCGTGAGCGTAACTCTCGGGTGAGCAATCAGCAGGACGCCGAGTTCCGAAAGCGGAGTGGATACGGGCGATGCCGTTTCCGTCGCAATCACGAGCTGGTCGAGCCGAATTGAAAGCTCCGCTGGGCTGGCGATTTCAACGATTCGGTCAGTCATTGGCTGGGTGAATGGCACCGAGCAGGTCAACTGCAACCTTTCTCGGTCTCAGCTGTCGAAGTGCATTAGGATTTTTGGACCAGCGTGTTCCGTCGCGCTGCTGGTCTTTGTCCGGCTGAGCGTTGTTAGCCCCGGCAAACCATATTGGCCCTGCGGAGTAGAACTTCTTTACGCGGAAAACTTCCCGTTGCCCGTTGTAGTTCATTTCCACCATGTCTCCCTTCATCAACGAAAAGAGAAACTCAGCGCTGGGGGCGTCCTCCAACTCTTTAGAAACAACAGGACGATTTCGACCATGACGGGAATAAGCTTCCATTAGAGTCACTGGATAATGTGTCCAGACTTCCTTGCGCCCTTCGCGCTGGACAAACAACTCAACGTGATGAATTTCGTCTGATTGAACAAATCGATTTCCACGAAGCTCAATAAGCGCGTCTGCGTTCTTGGTCTCCCGAACTCTTACCTTGCGAATCGGAATGCGCTCGCCCCGATTCGTGACTAAGTACGGAAGCGTGCTCATGTCCTCTGGATTAAACTTGCTGGAGTCTCCGCCATACTCTAAGAGTTTCGCTTCGACAGCTTGGCGCACCGCGACGTCGGGAATTTCCAATATCTGAGCTGGTGTAATGCCCTGAACTGGACGCCGAAGATTCACGACGCTCCGGCCCTCGAAAACATAGGGCTGACCGTAGATTGTTTCCTTGTGTAACGGACCACTCATCTTGTGTTCTGGTCGATGAGAGACGGTCATGTTCTGAACATGTGGACGAATGGAATCCACAAAATTAGGCCAGGGCGATTGCATACTCTGGAATGAACGTCTCCCCGATTGCCAAGACGGCGCGTTTGCAGCAGCAGCGCTCATACGTTGCACCATAGCCTGACTGGTGAGTGCAATCACGATTGCATCAACGGAATGGTGGCGATGATCGGTACGCGGCTTTCCTTTACTCTCCCCATTGTAAGAAGGAACTGCTTCTCGGAGAATCGCCTCTACTCCCCAAGAGCGCCGAAGTGTAGCCGTGACCATTCCGGTAGTCGCATGAATGACTCGGCGGCTCGTGCCATCTCCTCGTGGAATATCACGTCCACCATAAAGCGTGCTCAACAAGTCCACGGCGAGGTGCGTCGTGTAGCGCGTGTCGTTCATCTGGCGCTCGGTGAACTCACGGAGTTCCTCTTCACTGCGAAGCTCGAAGTGGCGGAACTTCGCAGGGTTACTGAATTTCTTTACCCTCTCCAGAATCTGCGCCCATCGCTCGTCATCTGCGCCATAAGCTTCCCAAGGTGTTCGTCCACCCTTCACTGAACGGTTTTCATGGTGATAGCAAAGTGTTTTGTTGAGGAATGAGTCATCTGGACATCTGCTTAACGGAATTATGTGTTCGATATCGAACTGAGAATCACCAAAAAGAGAGCTAAATTCGATAGTGCGTCCTGTGTAAGGGCAGATGCCGCCACATTCCTCGAACAGAAGAGCTTTTTCAACATCGGAGCGAGAAGGATTCTGAATACCGCAGTCTTTCAGAATTCTAGCCTTCGCTCCCTCGCGTTCCCGTTGTCGGCTTCGGTTGTGACGCGTGGATTCTTCACGCTCCTTGCGTGACTTTCGCAACTCGCGGGCCATTTCGATGCGGATTTCGTATGGTTTTCCGTATTGACGGACTATGGCATTGACGACTTTGCGGACCTCGGTAAGGGCGCGTTCAACGGCGGGATTACGAAGCGATGGAACCGCTTCGCGGACCAACGGCAGCAGGTTTTTGGGCTCATGTAGTAGTTCTGGATAGAGCTTTGGCCGGATTGCGCCATAGCTGATACCGTCCTGCATTAAAGGCAACAAGCGGTTCAGGGCCTTAAGAGACAAGTTGCAATAGCCATCCTCCGGCCTTATTTCGGCGAACCTGCTTGCAGCGTTCTCATCGAGCGCCCAGAGTTCACGCGCCCTCGCCGCGAGCTTCTCTTCCGACTCAGTTCTGTACCAGAGCGTTACGGCCTTGTGCTTTTCTTCCTCCGGCATTTCATCCCAGAAGACGCCAAAGACAGAACGCATGAATGAATTGGTGCGATTGCCACGAAGCCGCTTTTCCCCTCCCCTTTCGAGATTGAAGGTTGATTTCTTCAGCCCAAGCAATTTTCGCAACTCAGCAAACGACTGGTCGCCATCATTCTCCAGCTTTGCAAAAACTGCATCCCTTTCCTCTTGCGTTAAGGGACGCTCATCCAGCTTTCCGAACTCAATGACCTCCAGGTCATTCACCTTCTGGAGAAGGCGAAATCGTTGTGCTTCTAAGAACGCCCAAGGCGCACGACGCTCCTCCGGCTCCAATTCGCAGAAGCCAATCAGGTGTTCCTGTGCCGCGATGGGACGCTGGAAGAAAAGCAACCAGCCGACCTTTGATTTGAAGCCATCGTCTAGCACGTCTGCCCAGTATTGGTGCTGTGATTGCCAAATCTTTTCAAACTCCTTCTCATACATGGACCGCGCTGTCCATCGGCCACGGATTCTTCGCTCGTGAGCATTGAGTCCAGCAAAGTACTCGCCGAGCGTCCGCACTCCGGCAGATGTCATCTGAGCAGCCAATTCGGAAATACCTGCTTTTACCTTTCCGAGCTCATCATCTTTTCTTTCTTTGCCCTCCTTGCGATTGGACTTGAAGCCTCGACGCTGGATGAGATGGTAAAGGACTCGGCCCAATTCAAATGCGCTCAACTTTCGATCCAGTGCGGACTTGCGTAGGAAATATGGCAGAGATTCTTTTACTGGCCGCAAGTCGTCTGTTTTGGCAGTTCGGCAGAGGTCCGAGATTAGCTCGCGGTCTAAATCATTTAGAACCTGATGCCGCTGGTCTGACAGGTTGGCAGATGCGTCCGCAGCAAGCGGTAATAAACTCTTTTCCTGAAGTAGGAGAAACATATCTCGCTGTCTCGCGGCGCGTCGCCTAAGCTGCCGTCGATGAAGCCTTGCTTCACGGCGAGCCACAGCTTTTGACTGGTCCTTGCCCCGCTCGATATCCATTGTCGAGCCTTCAACACCCGGCTCAAAGATGCGAACACCCGCTCTAAGTAATCCTTGTGGTTTATGTAAGGAATCAAGAGCGATGAGAGCCCATCCGACAGACGCTGAGCCCAAGTCAAGCCCGAGAGTGTATTCGGGAACGTCAGTAGTCCAGTCCATGAGGAAAGACCTTGACAATCAAATTGGGGGAGGTGAAACTCACAACAGTGTACTTGAGCGGCGATTGCTTGGCTATTCTCAGTAAGCTTTTGTCGTAAGGCTCCGCTCAGCGAGCGACCTCTGAATGCCCCGGCAACGGGGCATTCGTATCTTGCAATCAAGATGCGGACAGCTTCTTAGTTGAATCGTGTCTTGGACTGCATCGGGTTTTCCGATTCGTGCTGTTTACAAATTTGGCTCGTCATACAGGCGGGTGTTCCCCGGTATTCCGCATTCCAGCCAGCGAAGCACTTTATCCGGGTTCTCGCTGAGGTGGCGGAGTACGGCGTCTTTGGACTTGGAACCTCGAAGTATTGTGACAACCTCTTCGGTCGAGGCCGCTGCCGTAAGCTTGCGGAAGCGGTCGTGAAACTTTCTTCGCAGATGCTCGCGATAGGCCCGGTATCCTACTGGGTGACAGTTGGCGGCATACTTGTGGCAGCGATTGAAAGAAGTTCTCACGCTAATTTCCGGCAGTCCGGCCATTGCTGCGGCCAGATTCCGGGGGTTCTGGTGGTATCGCTTGCTATGGATGAATTTCCAGCATTCGCTGGCGAATCGCTCCGGGGCTTTGACGAACGGTGGATAGAAGGTATGGGAATTCTGACGCCCGCTCTTGAGTACCTCTGCGACCTGTTGCTCGTTTTGTGCGACATTCAGCCCGCGCGAGATTTCCGGCCAGTTATCCTCTAGCCAAAAGACCAGACTCTCTGTCCGCACTTCCAATTGCTCGGGTGGAACGCCGCTTGGTCGCCCCCTCCCTCTCTTTTCACCAGGTGAGTACGGCGCTTCAAGTCCGTTTTCAGCGGCGATCCTTTCTAGGCGTTCGATGCGGCGGAGCGCTTCCCTCAATTGTGTGTCAAGGGCCGCCAAGGTTTTTCGTCCTTGAATTTGCTTCTGAGTTGTCGATGCTTTCCCCATAATTGTTTGGAGAATACCGCAGATTCCCTGAATATTGAAAAGCTATTACGAGGAGCATGCGTTGAATCTGAAACTTATGGTTAGGATGAGCCCACGATGCAGGGCAGAATCCAAACCCGAGGCGCTATTCCACCAAGGGAGAACTCTGCATCCGATACGGGCGAGCGGAGTGCGGTCGGACTAAATTCCGGGCCATCGGTTCTACCAGTCCGATCCGGGGCTGAGAGACGGCCAACACCTCCAGCGACAACTGGCCGAAAACCAGAGGCTCGCCCACCAGATCACCCACAAGCTTTTGGTTTTGGGGTTGCTTCTGAGCCCTGCGAAGCAGGGCTTCCATATCAGCGTAAAACTGGGCGAGGCACGGAGCAGAGCTCCGTTGAACATTTCCAGCACGAAGTGCTGGACACCGACCCAACGAGCGATCCCAGCGAAGCTGGGGCGCTCGATGCTCGAACCGCTGACGCCTTAAGCGAAGATGATCTTCAGCAGATCATCGAATTTTTCACAATCCTAGACCGCTGGGACCGGGAGGCACATGGAACGGAAACCATGTAGCCGTTGCTCGCAACCAGCCGAGTTTTCCCTCCTGCTAGTTCTCTCAACAGTTGGCATTACTCCGCGAGCGCAAAAATGTTCCCAAAGTCTCCTGCTCTGCAAATCTTGTTTACAAGCTTCCACGTCCCTTCTTGCTCCCTCACCTATGCTCGACCTTCAGGAGCGGCTCTCGGACGTGTTAACACGGCTGGAGGGGCATTCTGGAAAGCCCGTCGAGTACAAATCCGCACGCGGCGCAGCGGAAGAGGACCACCAAGACGACGCGGCTGATGCGAGTTCCCGGCCCTGTCTAACAGCCGGGAACTCACGTCACCATGACGAGGTTTCGAGACTGCACGATGATCGATAAACTTGACCTTCGTGCGCCTTCTTCTGGCGGGCTCCGCCCAGAAATCTCGCGCTACATTCGAGTGTTTAACCACGACGAACACTCGCATCGCGTGAAACCGAATGCTTATTACAGCGGCAGATGCGACCTGCGACCACTTGGCTATGACGCGATTCTCTTCCTGAACTGCAAATTTCAAAAGAGCCACAATCACAAATTGGAGATTCTAGACACGAGCAAGAAGTGTTACAGCGACTTTGTGAATCTTGCGGAGTCTGTCTTCGAGGGGAATCCGGATTCGCTGGGCATCATGAGAATCGACCTGACTGCCGACGTGTTTGATGTGCCAATGTCGTGGCTTAGGCCACGCACCAGAATCAAGTTCAAGCAGTTCAGCGACGAACATGGAAAGTTGGAGTACGGACAGTTTGGCCGCACGCAGGTGGAGACTCTGCGTGCCGGGAAAGGGGATAGTCTGTTCCGCATCTACGACAAAATTGCGGAATTGCAGATGCAATATCGTCGGCTCTGCCGAAAAGCTTCCAAAGATGCGGAGCCGCCAAATTTTGAGAGAGAGTTCGGCTATCGTCCCGATGCAGTTGTAACACGTTTCGAGCGGCAATGCCGTGGGCAAAGCGTGCCAGACGTGCTCGACTCTTTTGCGAAGCTGCCCTACGCTCCGAAATTCAATCCTTTTGACATAGTCGAGATCATGAGTTCCGGGAAGACTTCTCTTCCGACTATTGAGGAGTGTGAAACACCATCGGAATACTTTATCGGAAAAGGGCTGAACCAAGAGTGTAGGGAAATGGGAATGCAACGGTTTCGGCCTTGGCTGAACAAGAAAACGGGCGGCAATGCGGCCCGAATGTTGAAGCGCTATCACCGTTTCTTTCCAACTGAGGGCGGGCTAAGTCTGACTGGCGCTCAACTTTACGAAAAATATCGGGAATCAATGGAGCGGCAGCTTGCAGGGTAGTTGACGGCTCGGTATATACTGACGGCCTACGTATGGTGAAGCGACCGAAATTACCCGAAGAGGTACTCAAGTTTTTCCAGAAAACAGGACGGGCCGGTGGACTCAAGCGAGCGGCCAATTTGTCGGCAGAGCAGCGGAGCGAACAGGCACGTAAAGCGGTTCAGGCGCGCTGGGCGAAAGCAAAGCGAGACAAGGAACTCGGAGAATAGGTGAATACTATGAAACCAGCAGTCCTCTATGCACGCGTTTCCAGCCGTGAGCAGGAACAGGAAGGATATTCGATCCAAGCGCAGCTAAAGTTGTTGCGCGCTTATGCCGCGAAGAATGGTTTCGAAGTGGTTGACGAGTTCATTGATATCGAAACCGCGAAATCCATTGGCCGCAAAAGATTCGGGGAAATGGTCAAGTTCGTTGGAAAGTCAATGAATTGTCGCACCATTCTCGTCGAAAAGACCGACCGCCTATACCGCAACTTTGAGGATCAGGTGCGGCTCGAAAAGCTGGATATCGAAATCCATTTCGTAAAGACCGGAAATGTCCTTTCTAAGAACGCGAAGGCTCAAACGAAATTCATGCACGGTATCGAAGTCGCTTCCGCGAAATACTATTCGGATAATCTGAGCGAAGAGGTAATTAAAGGAATGCGCGAAAAAGCCGAACAGGGCATATATCCCGGACGCGCTCCCTTTGGATATCGGAATAATCGGCTGACTCGGACTATCGAAGTTCACCCGGAGAACTCGGAAATCGTAAAGCGGATTTTCGGATTGTATGCGACCGGGAAATACTCTCTGGATAGTTTGCGGATGCAAATCCGAGCAGAGTTCGGGAAGGCAATCAATCGCAGCTATCTGCACACTATTCTCCTGAATTCGGTTTACATCGGAATTTTCGGATGGAGAGAAGTGAAGTATCAGGGCAGCCACGAGAGGTTCATTTCGCCTCAATTGTTCAACACTGTTCAGGCGGTGATCCACGGACACCACAAGGGCAAGTACAGCAAGCATGACATTGCATTTCGCGGCATGATGACTTGCGCGCATGACAATCTCACCGTGACGGCGGAACTCAAGAAGGGCAAATACGTGTACTACCGTTGTAGCGGATACCACGGCAAATGCGAACTGCCACGCTTCCGGGAAGAACAGATTTCAGAGAAGCTGGGCGGGGTTCTGAAAGGCATCCAAGTTCCAGATGATGTTCTGGCACGAATCAGCAGCCGCCTTGAGCATGACCAGGAGCGCATGCAGAAGGACGCGGACGCCAAACGCGAGAAACTGGCGCAACGCTTGGATGCAATCCGCAACCGCATGAGCCAAGCCTACTCGGACAAACTGGATGGGAAAGTTCCGGAAGACTTCTGGCAACGGCAGATGAGCCAATGGCAGGAAGAAGAGCAGCAAGTCAAGCTCGCAATGGAGGCTCTAAAGGAGCCGAAGACAGATTGCGTGCTAAATGCGCAGAGAACTTTAGAACTCGCCAATGTTGCTTATTCTCTGTATCTTACGCAGAAACCCGCCGAACAAGCCGAATTGCTCAGAAAGGTACTTTTGAACTGCTCGATAGACGCGGTAAGTGTAACTCCCACATACAGAAAGCCGTTCGATATGATCTTTGAAAGGGCAAAAATGAAAGAATGGTCGGGGAGAGAGGATTTGAACCTCCGACCCCCTGGTCCCGAACTCTGAAACTAAAAACTCTAAGTGCTTTGCTTGGTGTCGCTTAGGGACGGCAAGACCATTCTATTTCATGCTCATTTGTACCGAAGTTGTACCGAACCTCTCGCCACGTTTCCTAGCCTGATGTCACCGGTATAGAGCCCGATGGTGAAGTTATCTGCGGGCCGAAGTCTCAATCGAGGAACGAGGCTGGAGCCGGTCAGTTCGGTGAGATTGCCGAAGCGAAGCGAGATGCCGTCACGTTCGCAGGCAGCGCGGGCTGTGAGGGTGATCTTTACATCTCCCGAACCGAGCACCTTGCGCGGTATGCCAGGTCCGTTCCAGTAAGGTCTGCTTGGCCAAACGGAAATTGGCGGACGGAACGAATTCTCGTGATCTAACTGAACGCCCTTCCCAACGAACTGCGCAACTTGCGAGTTAATAGCCGTCTGTCCTTAGGGGAAACGTATTCAGGATGGTGATGAGCGCCGGCGACGTTTCCGCCGAACTGGTTCAAGCCGAACGGAGGCTTCGCGGGGTTCAGTTATCGATCGGCGCAAGTGCGTCAAAAAGTCGTTACGTAGGCCCAATTTGCGAAAAAGCACACGAACTGAAGCTCGAGGTTTACTTCGCTCACACGCTTAAGGACTTGTGCTGCCGCGATGGCAATGGTCAAGACCTTTCGTTCCAACGATAGACTTGGTCTGTATGGTTCCGCTGGAATAATCCACTCTCCGGCGCTCGCATCTTGCCTTTTACGATGCGGCTGTATTTTCCTGGCGGACAATGGTAATGACAACCTTCCGGTTTTAGCAAAAGCGGGTATCCCCCCGGCTCTGCCGGGGGATACTTACTCGATGAACTCTCATGTATCCGTGCGAGAGATAACGTTCAGATGCCACGCGTTTGCAGCCCTGCGCCAAGAACATTCGCAACCCCTTTGCCATCACTGCAGGGATGACGGCACTCCTCGATAATCAACTCGCGACACGGCGTTGACGCTTGATAAATAAAAGCTGAAAGTACCCAGCGGTTTCGCATTTTTGTGGGGTTAGCAACCTGCAACCGAGAGTACAGCACCAAACGCTCCCGCGTGAGTTTATGTTTTGTTGCGCACTGACGCGCTGAAAGATAAGGAACAATATGTCGAAAATCATATCTGCAGATCAGGTCGTGAAGTTGATTCCCAATAGTTCGACTATCGGAGTTGCCGGATTCGCGATGATGGGATGGGCCGAAGAGATAGGTGAGGCCATTGAGAAGAGGTTTCTTGCTACTGGCGAACCCAAGAACATTACCGTCCTGCATGGCTGCGCTATCGGCGATTTCAAATCCCGCGGCATAGGAAAACTAGGCCACGTCGGTCTAACGAAACGTTGGATCGGAGCTCACGTTGGCGCTTCGCCGAATATGTCGAAGCTCGTGGCGGAGGGAAAGATCGAGGGCTACTGTCTGCCACAAGGCGTTATCGTTCAGCTCTATCGAGAAATTGCTGCACACCGCCCAGGGCTGATCACCAAGGTAGGACTGGGTACGTTTGTTGACCCGCGACTGGAAGGAGGAAAGATGAATTCCTTCACCAGAGAAGATATTGTCCGTGTCATTGAACTGGATGGCGAAGAGTACCTCTACTATAAGTCATTCCCAATTCATGTTGCCCTCATTAAAGGCAATAGCGTGGACGAACGCGGCAACCTAACCATGGAAAAGGAGGCTGTGCTGCTTGAGGCACTACCACTGGCACAAGCGGTAAAGAATAGCGGGGGAATTGTAATCGCACAGGCCGAGTTTCTCGCCAAACCGGGGACTCTGCATCCCAAGGACGTCAGGGTGCCCGGTATTCTCGTTGATCACGTTGTTATCGCCTCCAAGAGCGAGTTCTGTTGGCAGACCGAGGGGTTCTACCTCAATCCGGCTTTTTCTGGCTCTCTCAAGGCTGAAGGGAACACTATCCCAACGCTGCCACTCAACGAAAGAAAGATCATTGCCCGTCGCGCAGCCATGGAATTAATGCCGAACGCGGTCGTTAACCTCGGAGTAGGAATCCCCAGCGATATCGGCGCGATCGCTGCGGAAGAGGGGGCTTCTGATCTGATGACGCTGACGACTGAAGCGGGGGTCATCGGCGGTGTACCAGCCAGCCTTCCCGACTTTGGCGCCTCTTATAACCCAGATGCCATAGTTGAGCATCACGCGCAATTCGATTTCTACGACGGTGGCGGCGTCGACGTTGCATTCCTTGGTCTCGCGCAGACTGACGAACAGGGAAACATTAATGTGAGCAAGTTTAACGGCCGGGCCAATGGATGTGGAGGATTCATCAACCTTACGCAAGCCTCCAAAAAGGTTGTCTTCTGTGGCTCATTTACAGCCGGCGGTCTCAAAGTCTCAAGTGTGGACGGTGCGCTGGTGATCGAACAAGAAGGGAGGAGTAACAAGTTCGTCAAGAATGTTGAACAGATAACCTTCAGCGGCACTGTTGCGACAAAGATAGGGCAGTCGGTACTGTATGTCACCGAACGTGCGGTCTTTGCGCTGGAAGACGGCGTCATGACGCTGACGGAGGTTGCCCCTGGCGTAAATCTCGAAAAGGACATTCTTTCCCACATGGAGTTTATGCCGCGCATTTCTCCGAAATTGAAGATGATGCCGGCCGAGATCTTCCGCCCCGAGTGGGGTGGGTTGCGCCAAATGATTCAAGACAGGTCCACGCAAACTGACAAAACAAACACAGATGGCCAGGTCAAAGCAGTCCCTGCCGGACTAGGAGTGTAACCGACATGCAACTTACCGGTGCTCAATTGCACTTGCAGGCTCTCGCGAGGGAGTTCACTGCCGCCCACATAATCCCAGTTGCTTTGGAACTTGATAGAAAAGCAGAGTTTCCGCTATGGGTTGTGAACGAAGCGAAGAAAGCCCGCCTGCTCTGCATGGCGGTTCCAAAGAAGTTTGGGGGCAACGAATACGATTCGGTTACGCAATCTTTGGTGGTGGAAGAGTTGGCATATGGCTGTGCCGCGTTTGCCACGACGCTCAGTGGAAATGGCCTGAGTTCCTATCCTCTGTTGATTGCTGGCACGGACGAGCAGAGGAGCTTGTACTTTACACCGATCGTGGAAGGCGGACTTGGCGCCTTTGCTCTCACCGAACCAGGAGCGGGCTCTGACGCCGGGGCTTGTAAGACAACCGCGAAACGCGTGGGGGATGAGTATGTTCTGAATGGCGTGAAGTGCTTCTGTACGAATGGCTCGTATGCAAAAGTTTTTGTCATATTTGCAAGCACCGATTTGGACAAGGGAGTGAAAGGGCTTTCTGCATTTGTCGTAGAGCGGGAGCGTGCCGGGCTCAGCGTCGGATCGGTAGAGCACAAGCTCGGCATACGTAGCTCAAATACAATCGAGCTTCTTCTGAAAGAAGTGCGGATTCCCGCGGACCACCTTCTTGGTAACGAGGGCGATGGCATGAAGATCGCTATGAAGACTCTCGACATGGCTCGTCCTATTGTTGCTTCCATCGGAGTTGGTATTGCACGGCGAGCACTGGACGAGTGCCTGAAATGCGTAAGGGCAGGAAGACCCGGGCAGATGGTGCAATTCACACTAGCCGACATGGAGATTCAGATCGAAGCATCGAGGACATTGGTAAGACATGCATTGTCTCTTAAGGAGGCTGGGCTCCCTTATTCGAAGGAGTCTGCAGTGGCCAAAACATTTGCAACAGATGCTGCAATGCATGTGTGCGCAGCTGCACAACAGCTCCTCGGTTCGTCAGCTCTTTCGTCTGGGAGCATTGTTCAAAAGCTCTTGCGTGATGCCAAAATTCTCCAGATCTACGAAGGAACCAACGAGATTCAACGCATTGTAATTGCCGGGCAGCTCCTCCGTGAAGAGGCAGCGAAGAACGCCGCATCAGCGGCAGGAAGGTGAAGAATGAGCTACCCACTGACGGAAGAACAACGACTCATCGGACAGAGTGCCAGCGAGTTCGCTAAGGAATCTCTGGACACTATTGCAGTTGATTTGGATCGCACCGGTAATTTTCCGAAAGCTGAGATTGAGGCGCTTGCAGGGTACGACTTCCTTGGCTTGCTCCTGACTGCAGAGGCCGGCGGCGCCGAGGCTGGTTTCATAAGTTACGTGACTGTCGTTGAGATAATTGCACGCTCCTGCCCAGCGGTTGCCTCAATTGTGAATAACCACGTGCTGGCTGCCTACGCGATTCAGAAGTGGGGCAGCAAGGAGCAGAAACAACAGTATTTGCCTGCCTTCGCAAAAGGAGAACTCTTGGGCACCGTCGCCGCCTGCGAGAGCGGCCCCGCAGGGATACCTAACCCCGGGACTCTGGTGGCCACTCGCCAGGGAGATGGCTTCGTGCTGAAGGGCACGAAAAACTTTGTAAAGAGTGCCGGAGAGGCAGGGGTGTACGTGGTTTTCGCGACAACGGACCTAACCACGAAGCCGATTGGAATCACCGCGTTCATCGTTGATGCTAGAACGCCTGGGCTGAAAGTTGGCGCGAAGCAGGACACAATGGGGCTGAGAGGGTGCCCTGTGGCTGACCTCGATTTCGACAACGTTTTTGTGCCGGAGTCAACAGTACTCGGCTTGGCGAATGAAGGGGCGGCGATAGTTGGCGAGACTCTGGCGGTTGCCTCGGTTGCGGAGGCTGCTCAAACAGTCGGAATTGTGCAAGCAGCGCTGGAACACGCAGCAGCCTACTCCAAGCAGCGCATCCAATTCGGCAAACCAATTGGTTCCTTCCAGGCAATCCAGTCGCTTCTCGCCAATGTCGCGGCGAATTGTTACGCGGCGCGCCTCGCAGTGTTTGACGCGGCCGCCGCGATTGAGCAGGGTGAGCCATTTCTGGCTGAAGCTGCCATGGTCAAATTGTTGGCAATACATCTGGGGCAGAAGTCGCTAATTGATGTCATACAGGTCGAAGGTGGTTATGGTTACAGCGAAGAAATGCCTCTGGCGCGCCTCTATCGAGATGTCGCTGGAACAACGGTCCGTGATAGTCCTGCAGACTTTCCGGAAGGTCTCATCGCAACTGAGATCGCATAACTTTTGGAGGACAAAATAAGTGCCGAAGTGTTTGGTTTGTTACAAGTGGACTCTCGACGAGCAGGACATCAAAGTCAAGCCCGAGGATCTGAGCCTGGATTCAAGCCGGGCCAAGGGCAAGATCAGTGATTTCGATCGTAACGCGATCGAGGAGGCTACCCTGATCGTTGAGAAAAACGGCGGGGCCATAGATGCTCTAAGCTACGGCGCCCCCTCAGTAAAACAATCGCTCAAAGATGTGCTGTCACGCGGCCCGGAGAAAGTCTACTGGATCGGTGACAGTTCGGCGGAGAGCGCGGATGCGAAAGTCACGGCAAGCGTTCTAGCTGCTGCTATTCGCAAACTAGGCCAGTACGACCTGATCGTCTGTGGCGAAGGGAGCTCCGATCTTTTCAACCAGCAGACTGCGCCGCGACTCGCTGCACTGCTCGGATTGCCTTGTCTTAGTTTCGTTCAGAAGTTAACCCTAGATGGCAATTTTGTGAAAGCCACTCGCAACCTCGGCGACTGTCTGGAAGTGGTTACGATAAAGACTCCGGCAGTGATCAGCGTTTTAAGTGAGATCAACAAACCTCGTATTCCAAGCCTGAAGCAGGTACTCGGCGCAGCCAAGAAGCCGAACGAAGAGATCAAGATCGCCGATCTTGGGTTAAAGGCGGAGGAGATTCAACCCAAGGCTGTGCGCAAGTCGGTGAAGGGTTTTGTAATGCAGCGCAAGAACGTTATCTACAAGGAATCCAGCGCGGCGGACAACGTAGCCAAGCTCAAGGTCAGCTTGGTCTCGGAAGGCCTTTGCTGAAGGAGCGCGAAAAAGATATGGCAGGAATTTTTGTTTTCTCGGAATACAGTGCGCTAGCGAAGGAGTTGCTTACCCCTGCACTGGCGTTAAAGAAAGTAACGGGCCAGCCTATTACGGCTCTAGCATTGAGCGAGTCTGACGCCGAAGAGATGGCAACTCGAGGCGCAGACAAAGCTGTGGTGCTGTCCGGCAGCAAGTGGGTAGAGGGCTTTGCGGAAACGATCTATTCGCAAGTGAGCGGAGCGCAAGCCAGTGTCCTGTTGGTTGGCGGTACGCTTCGCGGCAAGCACGTTGCAGCTTACGTTGCTGCCAAACTGGATGCCGGATTGATCACAGACGCGAAAACGCTGAATATCGAAAACGGCAAGTTACTCACCACGCGTGTTCTCTACGCCGGCCTTGCATTGTGCGAAGAGGAGATTGTTCTTCCAGCGGTGGCGACGATTCGGGCACGTACTTTCCTCGCGCCTCCAACCACTCCGACTGCATGCGTGATCGAAACCATTACAGTCGAAGGCGACCCGCGGATTACAGTGAACGAAGTGACCCCGACGGCTGACGCTGGCGTTGATATCACGGCGGCTAGCAAGTTGGTGTCGGTGGGCCGCGGCTTCCGTAAGCAGGAAGATTTGAAGCTTGCTAAAGAGCTGGCTGGAGTGTTGAAGGCAGAGATTTCCTGCTCACGTGGTGTCGCCGAAGACGAGCACTGGCTTGCCGTCGAGCGCTACATCGGAATCAGCGGACAAACCGTGAAGCCGGAGCTGTATCTCGCGGTTGGCTTGTCCGGACAGGTACAGCACATGGTTGGCTGCCGCGAGTCAAAAGTCATCGTCGCGATCAACAATGACGAGCGTGCTCCGATCTTCGAAGCTTCTGATTACGGCGTCGTCGGCGATCTCTACGAGGTCCTGCCGCTGCTGACAGCTGCGCTGAGAAAGTAGTTTACCTATGGCAGACGATAAGTTTGATGCAATCGTTGTGGGTGCGGGGCCAGCAGGCTCCGCATGCGCCTACGCCCTAGCAAAAGAGGGCAAGAGCGTGCTGCTACTGGAACGCGGCAACACCGCGGGCAGTAAGAACGTCTCCGGGGGCAGGCTCTACACCTACGCACTTGAGCTGATCGAGCCTGGCCTCTATCAGCGGGCACCGCTGCAGCGCAAGATCGTGCGTGAGCAGATCATGCTCCTCAACGAACGCGGCGCAACCACAGTGGACTACTTTAACCCAGCCTTTGGCGACGAGGTCCCGCAGTCCTACTCTGTCGTGCGGGCGGCGCTCGACGAGTGGTTCGCCTCCGAGGTGGAGGCGCAGGGCGCGATGGTTGCCAGCGGTGTGCTCGTCGACGGACTGGTCGAAGAGTACGGAAAGATTGTCGGCATCCGCTCGGGCGAGGAAGAGATGCGAGCAGACATCGTGGTCGCCGCCGATGGCGTCAACTCGCTGCTTGGAAAAAAGGCGGGGCTCTTTCCAGAAGTCAGCCCGCACGCGGTCGGCGTCGGCGTAAAGGAAACCATCGAGCTCCCCGACAACCTAATCAGCGCACGCTTCGCTGTCAGGGATGATGAAGGCGCGGCGCGTGTTGCTATCGGTTGCACCGAAGGCATCTCCGGCGGCGCCTTTCTCTACACCAACCGGGGCAGCATCTCGCTCGGCATCGTCTTCAATCCGGAGCAGGCCGCGCGCCAGCAGCGCCACATTCAGGACATTTTTCAGGACTTCAAGATGCATCCGGCCATCCAGGCTCTCATCGAGGGTGGCACCAGCGTCGAGTACGCTGCGCACCTCGTGCCTGAGATTGGTTATCACGGCATCCCCAAGCGTCTGCACCGCGAGGGCTTCCTTGTCGTCGGCGACGCAGCTCAACTCGGCATCAATACCGGACTGATCATCCGCGGCATGGACCTCGCAATCGTCAGTGGTCTCGCCGCAGCGCGGGCGATCCTGAAGTCCGCCGCACCTGCCGAAACCGGCTCGCTCTACATGCAGCAACTGGAGGAGCTGCTCCTGCTAGCCAATCAGCGCGCCTATCGAAACTTCCATCACATCTTTGAGCTCGAGCGCATTTTCATCGGCTATCCCAAGCTCGCCAATGACGCAATGCAGTTCTTGTTCACTGTCGACGGCAAGCATCCCAAGCCGATGGTGAAGGGCCTGCTGGAAGTGGTGAAGAAACATGCAAGCTTCGGTCAGTTGGCGGCCGACGGATGGAGGGCTTATCGAAGCTTATGACGATTAAGAGACTGGGTCCGGAAGAACTGCTTTCGCTCGACAAGTTCAGTGTGGATGAAAGCAATCCGCACATCTTGGTCGACAAGTCTATCTGCGCAACCTGCACGCCAAAGGCATGCCTCATCGTCTGCCCTGCCCGCTGCTACCGGCTGAAGGATGACCAGGTCAATTTCGATTACGCCGGATGCCTCGAATGCGGCACATGCCGCGTGATGTGCACGGACAAGGGAGTAACTAGCTGGAACTATCCACGATCTACTTTCGGAGTCACATTTCGTTGCAGTTAAAAGCTGAGGGCGGGAGGACGCTATGCAGCGGGCAATCGCGACCTTCCCCGCCTTCGTTGTTGTTGTGGAGTTCATGCCGAAGGCCGCTTCAAGAGGTGCTGAAGGTCCGCATACTGGTTGTGTCGTCTGAAGCGTGGTAAGGCTTATTAAGTGGGAACGTTCAGAACAAGACGTACGGCATGCCTCCTGGTGTGCGGGATTCGGTAACGCGCCGAACGCACCGCCCGTTTTACATGAAAGTAAGATCGAGTGAATGAGCTAAGCGGATACGACAACACTCGCATGTGATCGGAGAATGGGAATCACGTCAAGGGCGCATAACAGCGCCTCCAACACAGAGGGGGTGCAGCACTCACCTGAAGCACTCCATATATTGCGCCGTGCTGTAGTTCCGGGTGCGGTTCTGCTCAGGCAAGCGCACATTCTGCTGTAATCACTAAAATAGGGCTCTTCGAATGGTTCATAGGGAAATGTCGAAATGAGCTCGGCTTCGTGCCCCCCGTCGAGGCGATGCGACAGTACTGACACATCGAGTTGATAACAGTCCAAGTTATTATCGACCACCACCTATTCGTGCTGCGTATGGAGTTCAGATGTCGCGAGTGTAGTGCCTTGAGCTAAGTTACAGCCATACCACCACTGATATCACCGCAGCGAAAACGAAACAATGCAATAGTTTTGCTCACGACTTTCAATTCTGCGTGTTGTCGCGCGACAGATACGCGGGCACTTGGATCGTCGATCCCTAATACTCTGCACAGGGGAGAAGTAAATGCAAAGTCTATCGGCGGTTGTGCTCGCTGTAAGTGACTTGGTTTCTGTGGGCGCACCTTTGCCGAACCGAACCTACAAGATGAACTTCTTGCAAGCGCTTATCCAAGGAAACGTAGTGCACGACTTCATTGAAGGTCACTGCATTCCCGATATCGTTATTTCGCAGGTGATCGACCTTTTCATGCAGGGAAAGTTCCCGTTCGACAAGATGATCACCTTCTACCCATTAGAAAAGATCAATGAGGCAGTTGAAGACAAGCACGCTGGAAAAGTGATTAAGCCAGTGCTGGTGTTCGGGGACATCGCCAGTTAGACGGATAGTCCGTATCGATTAACTATTCCACCCGGAATTTTAGAAGGAGGAGCAGTGCTCACACCAAAGATCAGAAGGAAAAGCACACAACGGGCTTGTAAAACGTGCTACATCGCCCTCTCAATCCTCGCTGTCCTGGCACTATCAGGCATAGCCAATGCTGCCGAAGGCGGAGCGTTCACGTATCCAATTGGGGCCGAGACGGTGATGCCCGCATTCGCGCCTCCGCCAAAGCTCCTATTGTTTCAAGAATTCACCGAAGTCTATTCCGCAGGTCAGTTCAATGACTCGAATGGCAAGAGTGCCATTCCTGGGTTCAGGCTTACAGTGTTCGCCGGAGCTCAAAAATTTAAGTACAACTGGGGCACGAATTTTCTGGGGGGTAAGTTGATGACTGGCGGCGGCCCAACTCAGGTCTATGAGCAGGTGGAAGCGGCAGGTGCGACCGGTCACAATATGAATTTTGGCAACACCGATTTAGAGCCTTTGTTCGTGGTCTACCACAAGGGATCGCTGTTCTGGCAGTACGGAATGGACATTTGGACGCCAGGTCTGACGTACAACCGCACCTCGATGGTTAATATTGGAACTCACTATTGGAGCTTCGAACCAACCGCGGCATTCACCTATCTTCCGAATAAAGGCCAGACGGAGGTGAGTTCGCGCGTTCACTACGGAATCAACACTACAAATCCAGACACAAAATACCACACTGGAGATGACCTCGCCTGGGAGTGGGATGTGATGCAGAACATCAACAAGCGAGTGGCGCTCGGGGCCAATGGTTATGTTCAACACCAGACAACCGATGATGAGCTGAACGGACAAAAGGTGGGGTCAGACGGATTTCGCTCGAATGTCGTTGGAATTGGCCCTGAGGTTCGCATCTGGATTGGCAAATCCGGAATTGCTTTCAAATACTTCAAGGAAGTTGATGTACGAAACCATCCACTAGGAAGCTGCGTTTGGTTTGAAGCAGCGATTCCGGTCCATATGTTCGGCGTCCATCAAAAATAACCACCTTGCTTGCCTTGCGGACTGTGGTGCTACACCCACGGTACCCATACCGAACTGAAAGTCGAACAGAGTTGGCTTGACCTCGAAGTTGAAAGTAAGAAACGACGTAATAACCAAGGAGAAACAATCATGGCTTTAGCAGAACAAACTTTTACATTTCTTATGCCTCCTATTTCTTTGCTGGGTGTCGGTTCCTCCAAAGCAGCTGGTTTGCAGCTTAAGAGTCTCGGCGCTACCAACACGTTGATCGTAACGGACAAAGTGTTAGTCAAGTTAGGAGTAGCTGGTACAATCGCGGCCGCGTTGGAGGAGGCAGGGGTTCACGCGGTAATTTTTGATGGCGTCGAGCCGAACCCGACTGAAGGGGTCGTGGCGGAAGGCGTAAAAGCGTATCAGGAGAACAAGTGCGACTCGCTGCTGTCGTTGGGCGGCGGTAGCGCACACGACAGCTGCAAAGGTATCGGCGTCGTCGTCACCCACGGTGGGAAGATCAGCGACTACTTCGGTATGAACACTTGCAAGAAGCCGCTTCCTCCCTTTGTTGCTGTCAATACGACCGCGGGTACAGGCAGTGAGGTAACGTGCGTCGCGGTTGTCACCAGTGTTGAGCGTGTGAAATGCTTCGTTTTCGACTGGCACATCATGCCGGCAGTCGCTATCAACGATCCGGTACTCATGATGGGCATGCCCGCGGGTATGACCGCTGCGACTGGTATGGATGCCCTCACGCATGCGATCGAGGCTTATGTCTCGGTGATCCACAACCCAGTATCCGATCAGGTCGCGCTGGGTGCCATTGAGTTGGTTGCCAAGTACCTGCGTCCGGCGGTGGCAAATGGCCAGAATCTGGAAGCGCGGGACAAAATGGCTTACGCGGAGTTCATGGCGGGCATGGCGTGCAATAGTGCATTGCTTGGCTTGGTCCATGCCATGGCACATCAGCCAGGCGGCAAACTGAATCTGCCGCACGGTGTGTGCAATGCCATTTGTTTGCCGATCGTGTGCGAATTTAACATGGCCGCATGTCCCGAGCGGTACGCCGATGTTGCTCGGGCTATGGGCGAAAACGTCGTGGGATTGACGCCTATGGAAGCAGCCGCTAAGGGCGTCGCTGCCATTCGCCAACTGTCGAAGGATGTCGGTATTCCGGCAGGTCTCGCTCAGCTTGGCGCGAAAGAATCCGACGTGCCTGTCCTAACTGAGATGGCCATGAAGGACGTGTGCGGGTTTACCAACCCCCGGACTTTTAGCGTGAAGGATGTGGCTGAGCTGTTCAAACTCGCTTTGGGTACTCCTTTATCCGCTGCTGCTGGAAGATAGCAGCAGCAAATCTATCACCCCTTAGCCGCAGATGCTTTTTGCCGGTACACAACAGCAGGGCAACGTCCGCTCACGCTGGCGAGCATCTGCGGCAACGGTGCCGTGGACACAGCAACAATATAGTGTCGCGATCCGAAAGGTACTCTGAATGTCACTAAAGAGAGGGATAGCCATGGATGGGTTTAAAGGCGGCTGCCTTTGCGGGCAAGTTCGCTACGAAGTCACAGCACCACCAATCTCATTTTTCTTATGCAACTGCCGAGCTTGTCAATATGTTTCGGGCGGAGAGCCAGGGTCAATCGTCCTTGTGCCGCGCGCGGCATTTTCTAAGAGTGGTAAAACCAAAGGCTTCACCATTTGCGCAGAATCCGGAAACAAGCTGACTCGCCATTTTTGCATCGAGTGCGGTACTCCCATGTTTACAGAGCTCCCAACGGCTCCGGACCTCTGGGTGATTAAGGGTGGCACGCTGGACGATCCAAGCCAGCTCAAGCCGGAATACAACGCCTTCATAAAGGACGCACAACCATGGGCGCATCAAGTAGCTGGTATCCCAAGCTACGAGCGGGGTATGGGGCAAGAGGCGCCATCAGGATCGCCATCCAAGAAGGAGTGTTCGATTGTCATGGGGTGCGGATAGCCTGACCACCCGCCAGCATGTGCACTCCACGTCCAAAGTATTCCGAAGCTCGAATCAGATTTGGCTTGAACCTGAAGTTGAAAGTGAAAAACGACGTTATAACTAAGGAGAAACAATCGTGGCTTTAGCAGAACAAACTTTTACATTTCTTATGCCTCCTATTTCTTTGCTGGGTGTCGGTTCCTCCAAAGCAGCTGGTTTGCAGCTTAAGAGTCTCGGCGCTACCAACACGTTGATCGTAACGGACAAAGTGTTAGTCAAGTTAGGAGTAGCTGGTACAATCGCGGCCGCGTTGGAGGAGGCAGGGGTTCACGCGGTAATTTTTGATGGCGTCGAGCCGAACCCGACTGAAGGGGTCGTGGCGGAAGGCGTAAAAGCGTATCAGGAGAACAAGTGCGACTCGCTGCTGTCGTTGGGCGGCGGTAGCGCACACGACAGCTGCAAAGGTATCGGCGTCGTCGTCACCCACGGTGGGAAGATCAGCGACTACTTCGGTATGAACACTTGCAAGAAGCCGCTTCCTCCCTTTGTTGCTGTCAATACGACCGCGGGTACAGGCAGTGAGGTAACGTGCGTCGCGGTTGTCACCAGTGTTGAGCGTGTGAAATGCTTCGTTTTCGACTGGCACATCATGCCGGCAGTCGCTATCAACGATCCGGTACTCATGATGGGCATGCCCGCGGGTATGACCGCTGCGACTGGTATGGATGCCCTCACGCATGCGATCGAGGCTTATGTCTCGGTGATCCACAACCCAGTATCCGATCAGGTCGCGCTGGGTGCCATTGAGTTGGTTGCCAAGTACCTGCGTCCGGCGGTGGCAAATGGCCAGAATCTGGAAGCGCGGGACAAAATGGCTTACGCGGAGTTCATGGCGGGCATGGCGTGCAATAGTGCATTGCTTGGCTTGGTCCATGCCATGGCACATCAGCCAGGCGGCAAACTGAATCTGCCGCACGGTGTGTGCAATGCCATTTGTTTGCCGATCGTGTGCGAATTTAACATGGCCGCATGTCCCGAGCGGTACGCCGATGTTGCTCGGGCTATGGGCGAAAACGTCGTGGGATTGACGCCTATGGAAGCAGCCGCTAAGGGCGTCGCTGCCATTCGCCAACTGTCGAAGGATGTCGGTATTCCGGCAGGTCTCGCTCAACTTGGCGCGAAAGAATCCGACGTGCCTGTCCTAACCGAGATGGCTATGAAGGACGTATGCCGGCTTACCAACCCCCGGGCCGTCAGCGTGAAGGACGTGACTGAGCTGTTCAAACTCGCTTTGGGTACTCCTTTAGCCGCTGCTGCTGGAAGATAGCAGCGGGATTCTATCCACCCTTTGCCGCAGATGTTTTTTTGACCGTCAGCCGCCGTCGAGGTTGCCGGTCGCAACAGTGGGGGCACGTCCACTCACGCTGGCAAGCATCTGCGGCAACTGTGCACGCGAATGAAAAGACTTGCAGCTGTAGCTGAAAACCTCCTTCTGATAACGTTGTGTTGCTTCTCGGGGAGTCGCCACGGCTCCCCTCTTTTTATCCCTTTTTCTATCGAGGAAATTCTGAATGTCATTTTCTGGCCACAAGCCTTATGAAATTCCACAAATGCTTGGGACAGCGGATTCGGTCTTGCATGACGTACTTTCGTTTGACGCGGGTAAGTTGGTGATAGAATTCTGATCTGCCGCAGATCGTACCCAGATGAATCCGACGATTAAACTAGATGACGTCGACCTTCGTGTTCGGTCTGCAGCTTGGGAATCTGTCAGAATATTTTGATGTGGTGGTGGGCACGATGGAACTGCGTCATCTTCGCTATTTCGTTGCAGTTGCAGAGGAACTGAACATCAGCCGGGCAGCAGAAAGGCTGCGTACCTCGCAGCCTTCGCTAGGTCAGCAAATGCGCGATCTGGAAGCGGAGATTGGCGTCGCTTTGTTTGAACGCGCGAAGAATCATTTCACTCTAACCTCTGCGGGAACAGTTTTGCTTGTGCAAGCGCGCACCCTTCTGCAATCTCTGGAATCGACTTTGCAAATGGTTCACGCTGCCGGGCGTGGCGAAATTGGCGCCATTGCTATTGGCTCATCACCTTCCGGGGACATAAAGGTATTATCAAAGTTACTTCCAGCCCTGCATGCGGAATTTCCTGAACTAGATTTCGAAATCCGTTCTTGGTCTAACCGGGAAGATCTCATCACAGCGTTGCTCAACCGAGATGTGGACGTTGCCTTTTTGCGCCCGCCGGTTAGCAATGCTGAGATAGCGACCACGTTTCTCCTCCGCGAACAGTTCGTGGTTGTGTTGCCTTCCTCTCATCCGTTGGCCGAGAAGACAAGCCTGTCCTTGCAGGATCTGCGAGGACTGCCATTCCTTGCAAATCCACCTGCCTCGCTTTGCCCCGCGATTATGGAGGCGCTAATATCGGAGGGAATTGATCCGTTTGCCCACAAAGTCTTCTGGGATACAAAGAACGTCATGGTTGATCTGAACGTGATCGGTTCTGGACTCGGATTCACTCTGCTTCCGGACTATGTGCAACAGATTGTCCCGCCGACCGTTACAGTCCGCCCGCTTAATTGCGATCCGGTTCCGACGATAGACTTGGTTGCAGGATTCCGCCGGGATAATCACTCTCCGGCGCTTGGCTACCTGCTTTCGCTGCTCAGGCAATGTTTTCCCACCTGACACATGTAGAGGCCTGCCAGCAGTGAGTTCGTGACCGATATCGAGGCGAATGCGCATACGCTCCGGAAGGAAACAGCGCACCACCGCGGCCGCACGTTGCAGGGACGCGGCACAGCAGCCCGCGGGGCCAACACAACAACCAATTTTCCACTCAAGATCCGTGTCCAGAAAGGCTTCGACCTTATAGCTATCCTCACTCCCAACCTACGGCAGTAGTATTCCCTATCCGGCAACTCGCATAAACAGCCCAACCACCCACAGCCCAGCCCACAATCCCGGAGCCTGCGCAACCCGGTCCAGCCGATCAGCCCCGCTCACTTCAGACGCTGGAATTCCGATCGCAGTGACAATGACGCCAGAGAGGAACCACCGCTTCGAGGAACGCCAGACGCTAAAGCGGCGAGCGGGCCAACAGATATTTCTCAACTGAATTAATAGAGGCTTCCAAGCGAAGAGCGTCGGCCACTTAATCCTCAGAACCCCTACCCGCAAAAGACCAAGACCATCCCCAATCCCATACCCCCGCTGCCCTTCTTGCGGCAGCATTATTTAGCTCTCGGCAACCGCGTAAGCATCCAGAACCAGCGCAGGCTCCGGCACAACCACCTGGGCTTTCACCCGAGACCATCTCCCGGAGCCCGCTCAGCTCTGCCTCGAGCTTTCGGCATCAGGCGCCATCCTTGGCGCCCGGCGGGCGCCAGAGAACCGACCGGCAGACAAGACCGGCGGCGGGCGGCAGAGAGTCAAGCACTTCCATCCCGATCCACGCAGAACTCATACCCGCACGGTAAACAGAGCCAGACCACTACCTGCAATCCTCAAACACCTTATCAATGCTGGCCACAGTCATCATT
>Ga0326727_10008233_pt1 | contig 26658 bp, 36 predicted proteins | sample MB2enrmetagenome_FD_207643 | JGI IMG/M metagenome (GOLD analysis project Ga0326727, IMG submission 207643) | Lab enriched peat soil microbial communities from McLean, Ithaca, NY, United States - MB29MY | ecosystem: Environmental > Terrestrial > Soil > Wetlands > Peat | place: USA: New York...
GAGGATCCGGAGCAGATTTCGAACGCGGCGGTACTGAGTGCCCTGTCGGCAAAACTGGAGGACACCGTTCGTGGTGTGGAACGACTTCGTGCAGCCACCGCACTAGTCGGGCAGGCGAGTTTCTCGCGACTTTGCCAGCAGATGAATCTGGCTGGCGACGGCCTGGACGATATCCCGGATCGCAGCGTGCTTCGGCGACTGATTGAAGCTCTTGAAAAGGCGACTGGCGCAACGACTCGACGCCAGAATGATGCCGGACAGATCCCGGCCACGCGGCTCACCCGTGAAGAAATGAAGATCCTCGGCACCGCACGCGGAAATCTGATGCGCGAAGCGCAACGTGTGGGCAGGTTGAGGAACATGAAGGTCTCGGATGTTGTGGATCGGGCAGCCAAGGGGGATTTCCGATTCGGTGGCCTCCAGAGGTTGACGATGGAGGCACTACCAAAGATAAGAGCGGCAATCGATATTCTTCGGCAGGTTACGTAATGGCTAGAGGTGAAGGCAATCAGCCGAATTCGACGCCCTATATATAAGGACGGGCGCGGAGGTCACGACACATGAGGAGGAGGTTCTCAAATGGACGCAGTAAAGATAGACGACATCCTGCGCTTGCAGGATTTTGGTTTGGAGCGGCTCGACGAGGATGAAGCCATCGTGGGTTTCGCCAAGCGCGCCGAGGCAAGAATCGCTCATTGGCTGGACTTTGCCAAAGGTGCGCTCTTGATGTTGATGGTCCCAGACGATCCGGAGTCGGGGTGTTTGTACATCTACGACCGCAGTCGGGAGACGTTCTACTCGCTCGCTTTGCCGATCGAGGGACGTTTCGGCGGATTCCGGGAAGAAGAGTTCGATGGGCTGTGCCAAACATTTGGGCTGAAGGCACTTGCCAGCAATCCGCGACCGTTGCGAGCCTAAGCGCTGAACCGGTTTTTGGAGGAATGCAGCGCATGCCTTATACAGAGAAGAGGAGCGCAACGGTGGACCTCCAGCGACAAGCAACGGCCGACATGGCCGCTCAATTTCATCAGCTGTTCGTAAACCGCCGCGCCTACACGCTTCAGTCCATGAGGCCGCATCCGGAAACGGGGCGCCACTACTATTTCCGGCCGAAAGCACACGAAGGGCAGCCACCTCCGGCACTGGGCTTGGAAACGTTGCGGAGACACCTTGCCGGCGACCTCACGCTCGGCTTGTATTCGATCAATCCGAAGACTCAACGCTCAAAGTGGGTGGCGATCGACGCCGACTACAAGAACGCCGTCGAGCACCTGCTGAAACTTCAATATGAGCTGACTCAGGACGGCGTGGAGCCCGCGCTGGAGAAATCGAACCGCGGCGGCCACCTGTGGATCTTTTTCGAGAAGCCGGCGCTCGCGAGGGACTGCCGGGTTTACATCTATCACACCGCTCTGCGACTGGGTCTGCCGATAAAGGGTGCCGGACTGCCAGAAGGAATCGAAATCTTCCCGCGTCAGGATGAGATAGGCCCTGATGAATTTGGCAATGCGATCCGCGGACCGCTCGGCGTTCATCGGGGTGCTAAGGAGAGCCGCGGCTGGAGATTCTGGTTCTACAACGCGGACTATACGCTCACCGACCAACTGGCTTACCTCGCGCGGCTCCGCAAGGTGACCGAATCGGAATTGCAGAGCTTCGTCGCCGGCAAGGAGATCCCAGGAGAGTTTATTCAACACGCGAGAAGGCCGGAGATTCCGAAGAGGTATTACACTTCGGCGCCAAACGAGTTTCGAATTCTGGATTATGTCGAAGTGCGGCGCCAGGCCGGGCGGAATTGGATCGCACGCTGCCCATCGTGCGCGCACGCCAACCGGGACAAGAGCGGCGACAATCTCGCCATAGCGGTCGAGGAACCAAGAAAGTACATTTGCTGGGCCGGGTGCTCCAAGGAGATGATCCGGGAAGCCCTCGGCCGGCCAATCCCGCAGAAGAGGTACGCATGAAGAAGACCAACCCCTTGTTGCGGCTGACACTGCCGTCCACTGCGGTGCAGCGGCTTCGCAAGTCTGGGATCTATTGCACTCCCAGCATCACCATAGAGTTTCAGCAGGCAACGAAACGCCACGTTCTGCGAGGCCGGGAGTCCGGCGGAGCAATTAAGGAATTTGGCCATTACGTCAGCTTCTGCGGAGAGGGCGGAGAGCGCCTGCCATGGTTTGTCCGCCCAGACTCCCTGACGAGCAACGGTGACCACGCTATTGTCCTGGCTCCCGTGCTGGTGAGTGTCGAGGTGCTCCGGGTCAATCACACATACGAGTTGCTAATTGCACGGCATGAACTGAGGGCGGAAAAGGAAGGGACGCGTCCCCGGATTTGGTCGCAGTTGATGTTTCGTGGCTGGCACGGGCAACTGCCGCTCGACCTGGTGGAGAAAGATCGCTCGGTCGCGGGAAAGATCGCGCCCGAGTTTTTCACCAGGGCAGGCGAAGCTCGCCAACTACCGGCGCAGTTTGTGGAGGCGGTACAGGCGGTCACAGCAGCCGCGAGCTGTCTTTATTGTTCCCATTCTCACTTTCTCATCAAGCCTCAGTCGCCGCCGTCTGCAGCTGTAGTCTTTCCAAATGGGAAGGATAGTTCAGCCACTGATGCTTCTGTGGACAGCGATATTGGCATCGAAACCAGTCCAGTGACAGCGAACGCCGCAGGGAGCCGACCATGAAACGCGCGAAAGCCGCAACATTGCTGGTCTGCCTATTTGTGGTTTACTGTGTCCTGCTTTCGCAAGGGTTAAAGGCCAGCGCCGCGAGCGCATTCTTCGGAGCGCTTGCAGCGGTACCCCTCACCGTACACATTTATCGGCGGCTCTGGCCGCTACCGATCGAGTGGGATGGCGGAGAACGTGGCCTGCACCGGCACGCCAGTCGAGATGCTCCTGAAGCGGCGTTCGCGCCGGGCAAGGTCGATGCACGGATCTGGCATTCCGACTAAAGGGGCGTCACGACCGAGACGAAACAGCGTCACAATGGAAGAGATTCATGCAGGAATACGACGTAGCCTTGAAGCTGCTGTTGCGCGGGTCGGCCAAGCTCACGATGCGCGAGTTGACCGGAAGCACAGTGGAAACGTGGCTTGATATCGAAATGAGCAAAGTGCAGAATTCCCGGGTGGACCTCCTCGGCGAGACCGCCGAGAAGGGTCTCGTGCACCTCGAATTGCAGAGCGGAAACGATGCGACCATGCCGCTCCGAATGGCGGAGTATTGCCTCGGAGTTTTCCGGTTGTTCGAAAGATTCCCGCGCCAGGTGCTGCTCTATGTGGGTGAGGCCCCGCTTCGCATGGAAAGCGAACTTCGCGGCGACGACGTCTGGTTCCGGTACCGTGTTTTCGACATTCGCGAGTTGGACGGCGAGCGGCTGCTGGAAAGCGAGGACGTCGGAGATAACGTAATTGCGATCCTGGCGCGATTGCGGGACCATAAAGATGCGGTCAGGAGGATCGTCGAGCGGATCGCCGGCTTGATGCCGGCAGAGCGGGCGACCGCGCTGGGACAGCTATTAATCCTGGCTGGCCTTCGGCACTTGGAAGAAACTGTAGAACGGGAGGCGCGAAAGATGCCTATTTTGGGTGATACTTTGGACAACAGAGTGCTCGGCCGCGAGTACAAGAGGGGCCTGCGCGAGGGCGAACTCACAGTCCTTCGCCGCCTTATCGAAAAGCGTTTCGGCGCGATTCCGGCTTGGGCCGAGGAGCGACTGACTGGCAGATCCGCGGCAGACCTCGAAGAATTGAGCGTACGTGTGCTTGACGCCGAGAGTATTGAAGACCTCCTGAAATAGCGGAAAGACTCCCCCTACGGTGACGTCCGTACACAGGCGGAACGCGAGTCCTCCTGGCCCTTCACGTATTCGAAGAATCCGCGAGATAGATGCACGCGATGCCCACCGCATACGTGAGCAGATCCAGGAAGCTGAACTCCGTTCCCATAAGACGCGCGCAGATGCGCACCACCACATGCTCATTCGCCAGCAGGTGCGCCGGGATCATTGTCAGTTGAAATAATTCGATGGCGGTCATGATTGCCATGGCGGACACGGCCACCCGCGCACGTGCCGCAGCTCTCCAAAACAGACGCAGAATCGCGTAGACCATCGCCGCGTACAAGGCGTCTCCTAGGTACTTGTCGAAGACCAACAGCCCGGTATGGACAACCCGCGAGAGAATTCCTACGGCGATGATGCCAGCAAGGCAGAAAATCCAGGAAGTGCGCGATTTCAAGCCGGGAACCATCCCCTCATGGTACGGGGTATCGATCTAAACGAACGACTGCCTTCACTTCGGTACAGCTCCTTCCGAACTTCTTTATTGCTCTGCGGGCCAGCTTCGATCCTCGCAATCAATCTGAGGAAACCAACATGATTTGTGATTTTTGTAATGCTCCGAATCCGGCCTGGCGATTCCGCGCCAGACCCTTTCTTATCGATTACGGCCCGATTACGGGCGAGAGCGACGCCGACTGGGCCGCGTGTAACGAGTGTCGAGAGATGATCGTTGCCGATGACCGCAATGGCTTGGTGAATCGAGCGATGTTGATGGCGCCCGCCATTCCAGACCTGCCTGAGGCGGACGTACGAGAACTGCGGCGGTGGTCGCAGGGGCTATTCTTCACGCACCGTGTACCTTGCGCGCCGGTGCCAATTGCATAGTTGAAAACCTCGGGGGTCACCCAAAACCGGCCATAGAGGGTCACTTCAAAACCGGCCAACGATAAACCGCTAAACCAGGACGTTAACTCAGGCGTGAGGGCGAGTACCCTGCGTCGATGTGAGCAACGTCTTGAACGAGCAAATTAAACAGCAAATCATTGCGCTGGGACGACTGGGATGGTCGCTGCGGCGGATTCAGAAGAGCACGGGCGTCCGGCGGGAAACGGCGGCGACCTATCTAAGAGAGGCCGGTGTTGCGGTTCGAGCACCAGGTCAATGGGGACGCGGATCGCCGGTCGCCGACCCACTGCCGGCAATGGCAGCCGAAGCCGGTTCCCAACTGCCCGGCGCAAAACCGGCCATAGCGGTGACCACCGACTTTGGCGCGGACTTGGCCACAGCGGCGCCTTCCTGCGAAACTCCTTCGGATGCCGATGGGGCCACCGTCACAGCGGCGACCGACTCCGCCAACGAGGTCGGCGCCGACCCGGTCGACGCAAAACCGGCCATCGGGGTGACCACCGACTTTGGCGTGGCTTTCGCCGAGCAAACGGCGGTGTCGCCGACGTCGGCCAGCGCGTGCGCGGTGCATCGCGATGATATCGAATTGGGGCTCTCCCGTGGCCGCAACGCCATGGCGATCTGGCAGGACCTGGTCGACACCCGCGGCTTCACGGGCGGCTATCAGAGCGTCAAGCGATTCGTGCGCAAGCTGGTCGGCGGGTCGTCCAAAGAAGCCTGCGGCGTTATTGAGACTACGGTCGGTGAAGAGGCCCAGGTCGATTACGGCACCGGCCCCATGGTCCGCGACCCGCACACCGGCAAGTACCGCCGCACGCGCCTGTTCGTGCTGACCCTCGGTTACAGCCGCAAGTCGGTTCGTCTCCTGGTGTTCCAATCCAGCACGCAGACCTGGGCCGAACTGCACGAGAAAGCCTTCCGCCGCCTGGGAGGCTGCACGCGTGTGGTGGTGCTCGACAACCTCCGCGAAGGCGTCCTAAAGCCCGACATCTACGATCCCACCATCAACCCCGTGTACGCCGACATGCTGCGGCACTACGGCGTGGTCGCGATGCCCTGCCGGGTGCGGGACCCGGATCGCAAGGGCAAGGTGGAGAGCGGCGTGGGCCACGCGCAGAAGACCCCGTTGAAGGGCATGCGCTTCGAAAGCCAGCAGGAGGCGCAGACCTACCTGGACGATTGGGAGGCGCACTGGGCCGACACGCGCATCCATGGCACCACCAAGCGGCAGGTCGCGGCCATGTTCGCCGAAGAGCGGCCGGCCTTGCTGCCGCTGCCCATCGAGCCGTTTCGCTATTACCAGTTCGGCGAGCGCACGGTGCACCTGGACGGCTGCGTGGAGGTCGAAGCGGCGTATTACGGCGCGCCTCCCGGCTGGATCGGCCGACGGGTGAGTGTGCAATGGGACGTCCGGCATGTGCGCCTGCTGAACCCCACCACCGGCCAGTTGCTGCGCGAGCATCTGCGCCAGGCGCGCGGCGGCCATCGCATCCAAGATCAAGACCGCCCCAAGCATACCCCGACGGGCACGCAACAACTGTTGAACCGCGCCGACCATGCAGGTTCGCAGATCGGGGCGCTGTGCCGCGGCATGCACCGCGAGCACGGCGAGACCGCCGTGCGACACATTCTGGGCCTATTGTCGCTGGCCAAGAAGCACGGCACCGCCAGCGTCGACGATGCCTGCGCCGTGGCGCTGGAAGTGGGCTCCACCTGCGAGTACCGTTTCGTGCGCCGCTACCTGGAGCGCCAGCCACAACTGCCGCTGAGTTTGCGCCAGGTGGATCCGCTGATTCGCCAACTGACCGAGTATCGCGACTTCATCGAACAGAAGACCAAAGGAGATTAAACTATGAACCTCATCGAACTACAACATGCTCTACGACAACTGCGGCTCGGCGGCATCGCCACCGTGCTGGAAACACGCTTGCACCAGGCGCAGACCGAGGCGATGGCGCCCATCGATCTGATCTCGTGCCTGGTCGCCGACGAACTGACCCGGCGCGGCGACCGCCTGCTGGAGAGGCGGCGCAAGCAGGCCGCCTTCCGCGATCCCCAAAAGACGCTCGACCACTTCGATTCTGTGCAGTGCCGAGTTATGTGAAGTGTGGATCGCCAGCGTGCGCAACCCGTTGTCGTTCCAGCGTCAGCCCCCTCCTCTCAACGTCCCTGGCTCCACATAAAGGCTGATTCAATGGGTGCCTCCACCGCTTTCGGCGGTGAAGGAGGCAAACTTGATATTCGAAAGCATCATCCGATCACGGAAGGCGGGTCACGCCGTTAGATCAGGACCACTTGGCCCGTACATGGATGGCTTCGTAGCTGCTGCGGCGACAGTTGGCTACACGGAAAGATCGCTCTATGATTTGATACTTGGAGCTTCGCAGTTTGCGCGTTTCCTGGCAGAAGCGGGTGTCACAGATGTACAGCAAATCTGCGACCGCCATCTCCGCGACTTCATCGGGCAACTGCCCGTCTGGCAATGCTGCAACGGCTACTCAATGCCTTCGGTGCGGGGCAACCGCGGGGCACGGGGTCTACTTCGGTATCTGCGTATTAGCGGAATCATCCCACCTGAGCCATCCGTCGAGCACCCTTATAGCTGGGTATTGGACGATTGGCTCAAGTTCCTAGAGCGGCAACGTGGACTTGCGGCGAAGAGTTTGAGTCTCTACCGCGGGCACGTTGAGCCCTTCTTGCTCGATCTGGGGCAGGATGCGACGCCAGACCGCCTGGCGGAGCTATCGTCGGCACGCGTTAGGGAATATGTGCAACGTCAAGCGCCACGCTTCGCGCGATCGACGCGCAAGGATCTGGTAATCGCGCTGCGAAGCTTCTTGCGGTTCGCTTTCGATGTAGGCAACCTCCGGCGTGACATCGCCAATACGATCGGTCGAGTGCCTTGTTTCGCCCTCGACCGTCTGCCTCGCGGGCCGAAGTGGGAAGACCTCCCAAAACTGCTGGCGACCGTCGACCGAAGCACGAAACTGGGCCGGCGCGATTTCGCCATCTTATTGACGCTGATGACGTATGGCGTACGCGCCGGTCAGTTGAGTGGCCTGCGGTTGGACGATGTGCACTGGCGCGATGCTCGGATCACCTTTCCTGCGGCGAAACGGGGCCGGCCAATCAACGCACCTCTGACAGCCGCGGTCGGCGATGCGCTCTTGCAGTACATTCGCGAAGGGCGTCCCAATAGCGCGGTGCGAGAGGTGTTCCTGTCTTCGGACCCGCCATTTCAGCCGTTGGCCGCCGGCAGCGTGTACAACGTGGTCAGTCGTGCTTTTCGACAGTCGGCCATTACGTCTCCCCATCAAGGGAGTCATGCCATTCGGCACGCCTGGGCGACTCGCGCGCTCGCGCAAGGCCAGCGCTTAAAAACTATCGCCGATCTGCTGGGTCATAGGAGCATCGAATCGACCCGCATCTACGCGAAGGTCGACTATGCGCAGTTGCGGTCGGTCGGCTTGCCCTGGCCCGGGGAGGCTCGATCATGAAAGTGCCGACCCTTCAAAGCGTCCTGGCGCCCGCAATGCACGAGTTGCTGAAGCTACGGCAGGCGCTCGGTTACCAGGACAAGACCTATGTCACGCATTTGGCATCTTTCGATCGGTTCGTCTCGGGGCGCGGGCAGACGGATCCCTGGCTCACACGAGACAGCGTTGAAGCCTGGGTAAGTAGAGACCCGCAGCTAAAAGCCAGAGCCCGTGCCCACCGGTTTTCCGCGCTGCGCGTGCTTGGGAGATTCATCGCCGACCAGTACCCGCAGACTTACGTGCCCGGCCCCACACCCGGGCTCACGTCCACGTTCCGGCCCCACATCTACACGCCCGCGGAAATCCAGGCGCTCCTGACGGAAGCAGCTCGGCTGACACCGGCGGGCTCACTCCGCCCTCTTACGTTCGTCACCCTCATCGGATTACTCTATTGCACCGGTCTGCGCGTATCAGAAGCTCTGGCCTTTCGATTGGCAGATGTCGATCTCGAAGAAGGACTGCTGACCATCAGAAAGACCAAGTTCCACAAGTCACGAGCGATACCGATCGAACCAGATGTGACCCGCGCTCTCGCAGCATACGTTGACGCCCGACGTCGTTACCGTCACCGCACTGATCCAGAAGCGCCCCTCTTCGTCAATGAGTGGCATCGCTCCTGCTCGTACGGTACAGTCGTCGCCACCTTCCTGGGCATCGCCCGACGTGCAGGCATCCGCGGAGCGCCCGGCCAGCAAGGCCCGCGCTTGCATGACGCCCGGCACAGCTACGCTGTCCATCGTCTTTTAGCCTGGTACCGCGACGGCGGCGATGTCCAGGCGCGACTGCCCCTGCTGGCAACCTACATGGGGCACTCCAGTCTTGTCTCGACGCAGGTTTACCTCGACATTACAGCCGAGCTATTACATGAGGCCGCCCGGAGGTTCCATGCTCCGGCGTTGCCCGATGTTGGAGACGCGATATGCCAGCCCTAACGACGCTATCCCTGGCAACTCTGATCCAGACCTTCTTTCGGCAGCACCTGATCGCCGTTCGCGGAGTCAGCCCGCACACACTCCATGCTTACCGGGACGCGATCCGCGGGCTGCTGAAGTTTGCAGCAACTCGCCACCAGTGTTCGGTCGTAGACCTCGCTCTGGACCACATCGGGCGCGACACGGTCCTGGCGTTTCTCGATCACCTGGAGCAGCAGCGCGGCAATGCGGCGGTAACGCGCAATGCAAGACTTGCGGCCATCCACTCGTTGTACCGGTTTATGGCCGCCGAGGATCCTGCTGCGCTAGGATTATGCCATCAGGTTGTGGCCATTCCCTTCAAGCGGGTGTCGGCAAGGACCATAACGTGCCCCCCTCGAACCGATATCGAGCACTTGCTCACCACGATTGACCGATCCAGTGCACTGGGCCGCCGCGATGTTGCCCTGTTGCAATTCCTGTACAACACGGGCGCACGTGCCCAGGAGACCGTAGACGTTCGGCTCCCAGCCGTACGGTTCGAAGCGCCAACGCAAGTTCGCCTGTTTGGCAAAGGTCGGAAGGAGCGTTTGTGCCCCCTCTGGCCGGAAACTACTGAGCTGCTACGTGCGATGCTCAAGGATCGAAAAGTACCACTGACGGAAGATGTTCCTCTCTTCCTCAATGTGGCGGGCCACCCTCTGACACGGTTCGGGCTGAGGCATATTGTCCAAATGAGAGTTGCCGCAGCTACGACTTCGAGGCCCTCGCTGGCTAAGACATGCGTTAGCCCACACAGCTTTCGACACGCGACCGCCTTGCACCTGCTCCAATCAGGCGTCGAACTGAATGTTGTCCGCAGTTGGCTCGGACACGCCAGCATCGAGACGACACACGCCTATATCGAGATCGACATGGAGATGAAGCGTGCCGCAATCGCAGCTTGCGAGCCTCCGGTGGTTGGGAGTCCGCTGCCGTCTTGGCGCGATCCGGATCTCCTCACGTGGCTCGAAGCCCTGTAGTTATGTGGAGTAGAGGAGCACCGGCAGAGCGCCCACCGCCACCGCTTTGTATCCCTTCACATAACTCGGCACTGCACAGAATCGAAGGTATGTGCTGCAGCACATACCTTCGACTTCAACTTCAATCCGAAGATGAATCGCAGCCTGGTCTTCGACCTGGCTGCCTGCGCCTTCATCGGCAAGCGGGAAGACGCATTGTTTCTTGGGCCGGGTGGCACGGGCAAGAGCCACTTGGCCCAGGCCATCGGCCAAGCCGCTATCCAGCAGGGCTATCGTGTGCTCTATCGCGAAGCCCACGTCCTGCTCGACGAACTAGCGGAGGCCGTCGTAGACGGCACGCGCAGAGAGTTCATGGAGACGCTGACTACCGTGCCGCTGCTCATCGTCGACGACTTCGGAATGCGCAAGTTGCCGCTCACCGCCGCCGAGGACCTGTTGGAGATCGTGATGCGCCGCTACGAGCGCGCCAGTACCTTGCTGACGTCGAATCGACCCGTCGAAGACTGGGGCAAGCTGTTGGGCGATGTGGCGGCGGTTACGGCCATGCTCGACCGCATTCTCCATCACGGGCATGTGCTCAAATGCGGCCCTCGGAGCTGGCGTACCAAAATGGCGGTGGCCACCGCGAGCGACACGCAGTAAGCGAGGGGCAATGGTGGGTCGGGAAGGCTGTGGAAATGCCGGGTTCATGGAAAGCGTGGAAAAGCAAAAGCAGCTTTCCCCCTCTTTCCACGCCCCCTTGGAAATCTCGCCAAAGGCGCGAGATTCCCACATTCCCACAGCCCCGCGTCGCCCCGGATGGAAAAGTGGAAAACCAAAAGCAGGTTTTCCACTTTCCCACGCGGGTCGCGCGACGACAGCTACGGTTTATCTGTTCTCGGAACCAAAAGACAAAGCAACACAGATCGGCCGCTCCGCGGCCTCCTCACACTTCTTAGGATCACCTTGTATTGGAAATGCGATTCCACCTCAAGAAAAGCTCTTGCCGCGATGGTCACCGACGCGGTACAACAAGCTCAGTCCTGGTCGCGGTCCGTTGGCCGGTTTTGAAGTGACCCTCTATGGCCGCTTTTGAGGTGACCACCGAGGGTTGAAAAGCTTCCGCTGGCGGTCTGGGCACCACGTCGCCTTTCTTCCCCGTGAGTCCCTCCCCTTAACCTTCCGTTGCACCCTCCAAAATCCCTCCTCCGCGTGGTGTAGACTGCCAGTTTTCCAATTCCGAATAAAGTCAGGAGAACACAGATGATCCGCAATACCGAAGAGTTTCTGGCCGCACTCCGGGCAGCCCGCCGCGCGTCAACACCTCTGGTGTCGATCCGCACGGCAGACCCCGCCAGCGCGGTTGCATTGACGGCGCGAAGCCTCAACGGCGACGCAGACAGCACGTCCCTTCTATCGTGGGACATCATGACCGGCCTCTCAGCTGTGAACGGCCCAGGCAAGAAAATGCTCGACTCGATCATCGGGGAACGTAATCCCGAGACCGTGGGCCCGGCCGATGCGCTATCCCTCGCGGCGAAGCTGGGCGACGACGCAGTCTTGTTCTATGCCAACCCACAGCGCCTGTGGCACGACCCCGTCATCGTGCAGGGCGTGTGGAATCTGCGGGACACGCTGAAGGCGGTCGGGGCAGTCTTGGTACTGACAACGCCTCCCGGCAGTGTACTCCCGCAGGAGCTTACGCAAGATGTACTAGTCATTGACGAGCCACTCCCATCCCCCGATGACTTGCGGGCGATCGTGCGGACGACGTTTGACAACGCGAAGCTGGCGGCGCCGTCTGCCGACGATGAGAGCCGCGCGGTTGACGCCCTGCTCGGGTTGGCCGCATTTCCAGCGGAACAGGTGGTGGCGATGTCCTTGTCCAAACGTGGGCTCGACCACGACCAGCTCTGGGAACGGAAGCGCCAGGTTATCGAACAGGCACCGGGACTGACGGTCTGGCGCGGAGGCGAGGCCTTCACGGACGTGGGTGGGTGTGCGAACGTCAAGGCATTCCTGCAGTCGGTCCAGGACGGCGCCGAAGCGCCCCGGGTTGTGGTCTTCTGCGATGAGATTGAGAAGGCATTTGCGGGGACCGGAACCGATCTTTCGGGCGTCACGACCGAGATGACGGGAACGATTCTTACCTGGATGCAGAACCGCGAAGCGGACGGCTGCATCCTGATCGGGCCACCCGGGACGGCGAAGAGTTTAGTCGCGAAGGCGACCGGAAACTCAGCAGGAATTCCAACAATCGCGTTCGACTTGGCCGCGATGAAGAATGGGATTATCGGTAGCTCGGGCGAGCGCCTGCGCAGTGCGCTGAGCATTATCGACGCAGTATCGGGCGGGCGAAGCCTGTGGCTGGCGACCTGCAATTCCATCGGCTCACTACCGCCCGAACTGCGGCGGCGGTTCACGCTGGGCACCTTCTTCTTCGATCTTCCGGCCGCGGAGGAGCGGGACGCAATCTGGCAGATCTATGCCTCGAAGTACGGCGTTCAGGACGAGCGGCCACATGACGACAACTGGACCGGCGCAGAAATCAAGGAGTGTTGCCGCAAAGCTTACCGGCTTGGCATGTCGCTACGGCAGTCGGCGGAATACATCGTCCCGGTCGCCAGGTCGGCTGCGGACCAAATCGAAAGCCTCCGCCAGCAATCGTCAGGCAAGTATTTGAGTGCGTCGCATCCGGGCGTTTACGAGTACAACCGGAACGTCTCAATGCCGAAGGCCAGAGCGTTCCGGGCACTCGAACGCGGGGAATGAGAGTGACCAACAGGGAGGGAACATGTCGAAATATTCAGAGACGGCCACAACCGTCCGCGACCAGGCTTACCTGGTAGCAGCATTGAGCGGACTTGGCTACAAGGCGGAGGTGCACGCGGACGGCGCCGCGCTGGTGGGCTATGAAGGGCGCGAACGGCCGGAACGGGCGCATGTGATCATCAGACGCGTAGAGATTGGGCCCGCGTCAAATGACATCGGATTCGTTCGAAGACCCGACGGCACCTTCGGCGCAGTGCTCAGCGAATACGACCGCGGGATCGGCTTCGACGAAAAGTGGCTTGGCCGAGTCCATCAGGCGTACAAGGAACAGCAGACGCTGGTGGATGCGAAGGCCAAGGGATATATATTCCGCGGGCGCGAGATTGTACAGACACCCGAGGGTCCGCAGATTCGGCTCCAGTTTATTGCGAGGTAAACCATGCAACAGAAACTGATTACCGTAACGTTGGAACCGGATGGGACCAGCAAAATAGATCTGGCGGGCTTCACCAGCAACGCCTGCGGCAAGGTGATGGATGATTTCAGAGGTGGTGATCGGGTCCTATCCGAGCGCCGGAAGCCTGAGTACTACAACTGCGGACGCAGCCAGCAGCCCCAGCAGGGAAACCAGTGAGGGCCATGCGATGCTGGTTCAGGCGATCATGCCAGCAAGCCGTGTCAACGGACCAGGCTTGCGGTGCGTAGTCTTCGTCCAGGGTTGCAACTTAGATTGTCCCGGATGCTGGAATATTTCGAGTCACCCTTTTCATGGACCTGACCTCGCGATCGAGGCGGTTCTCACTGAACTGGTGGACTGTCATCATCAGTACTCGCTTGATGGCGTCACGTTTTCGGGCGGTGAACCAATGCAGCAGGCCGAGGATCTGGGTAAGTTACTCCAGGGCCTGCGCTCAAAATCACCGATGCTCAGTTTCGGCATGTTCACCGGCTACTCGGAGAGGGAACTCGAAACTGGCCGTTATTTCACGAGGCACGGCGTCGACGAGGACCGGCGGCGGACGCTTTGGCGCTCAATCCGCGGTCAACTCGATTTCGCCGTGATGGGCAGATACAACCGCCTTCAACCATCTGACACGCCGATGCGCAGCAGCGCGAACCAGGCATTGAGGCTATTCAGTAGTCGCTACAGCGAGAGCGATTTCGGCGTGCAAACGGTGGAGATCACGATTGCACCGGACGGGATGACCCGAACCACGGGCTTCCCGACGCTGGGCGATCCGGCCTAGTTCAGGCCAACTTCTGCGAATTCAAATCAACGTGTGGAGGGCCTATGGAGCCGAACGCACTGGTGGGGTGCGCAAACGAATTAATGCGCGCGCTGAAGGAGGAGCTTGCAGAGAGCGGGACGATTACGCCTGCGTTCATCCTCTTGCACGAAAGAGACAGCGAGATCCTCAGTTTCTCGCCGAGCCTGTTCGCATCCGCGGAGGGAAGGGCGGCCGTCTCAAGGGCGTTTCGGAATCGCGCCCGCCAAACCGGAGCGAATGGCGCCCTCATGGGGTTGGACAGCAATTGCTTCATCCCAGACCTCGCCGCGATGAGAGAGGCGAATCCACGACTGGTACAGGCCGCCGCCGGGGCCGGCATCGATGCGCTGGTCCGATCCGGCTTCGGGAGAAAGAGCGAAGGCATCAGCGTGACCCTGCAAACTCCAGCGTTTCATCTGCTGGTCCAGCAACTGTACTCCCGTGGGGACAACAGCATCGTGTTTGGTGAGCGGCAGACATTCGACTCTCGGGAAGTCCCACTGGAAGCAGTAGGGCTTTTCAACATTTACAGCGGCCAGCATGTCACTCGCGGTTGACCGCCACAAGAAACAAGGAGAACAACAACGATGGCAACATATGCGATGCCCCTCCCGGAAATCCAGAATGTGGGGCAGGACTTGGCTCGCCGAACGGTTTGCATTAAGATCCAGCGAAGCCGGCTGGGCAACTCGAAGAAGGTAAACAGCTCTCAGGTCGAAGTCGATACCGACAAGACCATGATCAACGTATCCAAACGGCTATTTACATCCAACGAATACGCGGCAATTCGGAATTTCGACGGCGAAGTCACGCGGTATCTGGAGAGCACGTGTTTGCCGTTCGAACGCGGTATCCACTTATGCCCCCTACCGCTACTGAAACAGGTCGAGCGCAAGATGCGCGAGTTTGCCGACGAGCGCACGAGTCTGGTCGAGGCATTCGTAGCCGTCTATCCGGAACTGTGCCAGCACGCCCCTGGCCAACTGCGCGCGCTCCACAATCCGCTCGACTACCCGCCGGTCGAGGAGGTAAGAGCCGCCTTCGATTTCAGTTGGCGGTACGTCAGCTTCGGGGTGCCCGACCAGCTACGAGAGATCTCGTCGGAGATTTGGGACCAGGAGCGGGAAAAGACGGCGAAAATCATGACGGAGGCGGTGAGCGAAGTTCAGGTAGTGATGCGGAGCGCCATGGCAGACTTGGTTCACCACATGAGTGATCGGCTGAAGGACGGCCCGGACGGCAAGCCTGCCCGGTTTCACCAGACGACTGTTTCCAAGTTGGTGGAATTCCTCGATAGCTTCAATTTCCGAAACGTCACGGATGACGCCGAACTCAAAAGCCTCGTGGAACGAGCCAAGGGCCTGTTGTCCGGTGTCAGCGCGAAGGATTTGAAGACGGCTGCTGAACTGCGGAACCAAGTTCGCGCTGGCATGGACGACATCGCCGCCCAACTCGACACCATGATCGTCCGGAAAGGCGCCCGCAAGTTCCGCCTGGAGGACTGATGCAACCACCGGAGCTGCGACCTATGATGCTCCATCCAGTGTTTGTTGCCAGCGTCCTGGAGGGATTTGAAGGAACGCTCGACGAAATGATCGGGCGGGTCGCGAACCGGGAGCTGAACTGGCAGCTCGATGCGCTACGCGGCCAGGCAGCGGCCATTCGGATCTCCATCGAGGAACCCTTCACGCAGGCGGTAGCGGACCGGACTACCGCTTCTGGGAACTGAGCCCTGGGCCGCCATCGCCACGCCGTCAGTCGGAGCGACCTGTCGTTACCTTCTTCCGTGACCGGCGTATCATGGGAGAAATCCCTCGCGGCGGCTGAATTCAGCCTATTCTCCGAGTGACGCGTAATCTGATAGAAGCTTCCCGCAATGAGACATCTCGGGACCGTGAATCCGCTTCCTTGGTTTGCGGCTCTCTTGGCCTTCCTGGGCAGAGTTAATTGACCGACTATCGGTTAGTCTTTCCTCAGTCGTCCCAGAACCCGCTTCAGCGTCCCACACGGCCAACGACTTGGCCGATTCCGCTATATTGAATCGAAGCTCCCGACTGCCTGTTATGTAGCGGCGACGCCCACGTTGCCGATTCGCAACATAGGTTCCTGCTTGAGGTCGAGGAGGTCGAGCCGTAGCAACTTCTTCTGCCAGACGCGGACGGAGGGCCTGGGATTCCTTTTGTAAATCGAGCTTGCGGTATGATAACAGGCTCGGGACTTCCCATGAATATGTATGGGTTCTTAGCTGCCCTGCCGGCCTTGCTTGGCTTGGCCGGATTCGTTCTTCACCAGCTTCTCGGAAGCCGGGGCTCGGGCGATGAAGTAACGAAACGCATCATCGACAAGCTCAGGCGCGACGCACCCGGCGCGATGCCGCTCGACGCTCGTTTGAAGGCCAGCCAGGTTCAGGATTTACTCAAACAGAGCCAATCCCTACAACGAATCGTCGGCAAGCAAGACTTCATGCTCCTGCAGCAGGCTCTGCGGCAACAGTTCCACATTTCCTTGATGGTTTACGTCCTCGCGATTGCATTCTGCGCACTCAGCGTTTTCCTTTTCGTTAGGCAGATGGAAAGCCAGAAGCAGCTCAAATTGTCGAGCTTCTCGGTTATCGGCACAGGGTCGCAGGCCGACGGACTCCCTGTCGATCATTCTCCACTTCAGGTGTCATGGAAGAGCGCCGGTGATCCGGAGGACTTTGAGCTCTACATCGAGAACCCGCAAACGGGAAGAAGAACGGAGGCTACTCGAGCTCGGTCCACCGACAATAAGCTGCAGATCTCTCCCGAGACCTTTCGCCCAATTTTAACGACCCGCGAACTGGGCAAGGCAAACAGGCTCCGAGTCGTCGCGCAGGCGCCCAAAGAGGCATTCACTTCCGATCCTTTCGATCTCATGGTCGGACTGACGGTCCTCACAATCATCGATGATTCCGGCCAACTCACGGTTGCCGCGATGATCGACAACCAGCGGGTGCCCTACTACGACTTCGAAGCGCGAGTCCGAATTCCGGGACGTGATCCGACAGCGAAAGGCCTGGTGATTGGTCCTTCCATTCCGTACCAGTTCGTGCCGACGAAGATCAAGAACCCCCGCGAGTTGGATTTCAGCGCACCTCGTGGTATTTACCTCGGCCCGAGCGACACCCGGCTTGCAAAGTTTGATTTCCTAATCGACAACGGCTTCGTGGCACGAAGTGCCAACCGATAGCCGAACAGATCTCGGAATATTCCTCGCGAAGCGACGCGCCTCCGCGCTCCCACGAAACGGCGTTCGCGGAGATTGCGGTGGCAGCGCCCGGCCGAACGCCAAGCGTGACGTGGCGACTTCCGGACAGCGTCGGCCAAAATCTGAGCTCCGTACGTGTGGCGCGTGATCCGGCCGGAGCTTCCGCATGGTGCCGGAGAACGGTGAGCCGACTTTCCGTCCATCTGGAATGACTCGGCGCGAAGGACCTGCCAAGTGTCGCGCTCACCGAAGGCAACTAGCTAGCTAGCGGAGTCTTTATTGAAGCATCCAGCAAAGAGCCGTGTGCTCAGCTGCGGGCCAGGTAGGCGGCTGCTTCATACTGGTCATGCACGCTGTCAGCCCCCCAGCAGTTTTGTCCATATCGACGGTGGGATAATGGCGCGTCCGGCCAGACTCACGATCACCACAACTATTCCCCAAACAAAGATGCCGCCAATGCTTACACGCCTTTTCCGTCGCTTGCCGTCACTTCCGAAAGTCTCTTCAAGCTCAAATGCGTTCTTCAGCGACATTCGTCACGGTTCCTTGACGGACATTCACGAATCTCTGAAGCGGTTCAATTCGACCCATGGGTTTTGAGGATATCGGCAATGGACGTGAGGCCCCTTGTTGATCGCCGCGGACCTTCCACTAGATGGCCAAGCTGTTTGAGGCGTATAGAGGCAGCTTCTATCGAGACCTTGAAAGTCTTGCACGCCCATTCGCAAAGAAGGTCACCATCCCTCGTATTAATAAAGCTGCGGCAGTCACGATTGCCCAGTTGGCGACGGAGTTCCCTGTGAACGGAGTTCGCCGGGATCAGTAATGCAGCGGCTGCGTGTCGTACTTCCCGCTCCATTTGGGTTTCGACTTCAGGGATCAACTCGGTTGCGGCGTTCCACTCATCATCAGCCGCGCCAGTGCTGGTTAAACGATCAAAGAGTCTCACATATAAAGGCGTGTGCAATACAACGTGGGCGTACTCATGGGCCAGTGTCATGCGGTAGCGGTTGAACAGTCGCGTGTTTTCGGCGAGTCGGCCCGAAATCCTCACTAGCGGTCGTTGCGGCTTTTCCGGACGGAATATCGTTTTCCCTTCCTGGTCGGAATTGCCAAAATCGAAATAGTTGTCGAGATCGGCTCGATCTTCGAGGAGTTGGACCAGTTCATCTGTCTTCAGTAGGGGCCGCCCGTTGGTGATTGAGTCGTGCAAGGATTCGAACAGGCCATCCAGATCGATTGATGAGCGCTGCGGCAGATCATGCATGTGAAGCATTGCCGTCGTTACTCCTTGTTAAGCCGTTTCTTTGGACGATGATGCACGCCACCGGACATGGAGCGTCTGAAAACGGCGAATTCTCGTGCGGTCTCTTGCGGGTTCCATCCGGCAGCTGCATTTTTGATGTCGGGCGGAACTGAACCGCCCACTAGGAAAAGATGATCTTGTGGGAGGTCCAGGATTTGAGCCAATTTGAGTACGATCTCTTCGGCAGGTGGATTGCGCCTTCCATGTTCGATGTCGTTCAGGTATGGAGCCGACACGCCGACAGAGACTGCCAATTCCTTTTGACTCATTCCTTTTTTCTTACGGGTTTCTGCTATCAACTCACCAAAGCTCCCACTCACCGCTGCGCCTCGCTGTCTTGATTCTTAAATTTGCGAATTTATGTATTTATCGTAGGCCAGTGGGTTTGGAAAAGCAACAGTTTTTTTGGGTGGCCCTAACAAGACCTTCAAATGGATTGACGCATTTCAACCGCGCCCTGCGCGACCGCGCGGCACTCATAACGCACCGGCCGGCCGCTCTCCATTTCACGGAGTTCTAGATTAGGGTCCATCAGTGGATTCGTGGAGACGGTACACGACCGCGCAGCGTTCCTTGAGATACTCGCGGGCACCGGCTTCCGCGCGGCGTAGCAGCGGTCGGTGTTTGGCAAACACCGGCGGAAGTGAGAATATCCGAGTGAGTAGTCGGCCAATCGGAGATTGGGGCGGCGGGCGGCAGTCGGATCACCCCCGAAATGTCCTCATTCATGGCGGATCGCGAACGATACTTTGGAGCGGCAGCAGCCATTGGGGTAGCGCTGACTTCGGGGTCTACCAATCTATGGGGCTAGTCGAGTGTGCTGTGGAAGACAAGGAGTGCGAGCGCAATGACTGTCGAGGAAGCGCTGACAGACATCGACAGACTAGGCCACGCCGGGCTCACTACACCACGAGTAGCTCAACAGGAGATCTCATGCCACGACACACAGCAGGCCGTGAGGCTCCTCGCCGAGGCTTACGGACACAATCGGAAGGGCGACCCTCTGTACGGAGACCAGCGACGGTGCGCCTTTCCCGCGCCGCCGCCCGCGAGTGTGCCGCCAGACTGATGGCGTCCGGGCCGGCATTGCCCGTCCCACGACTCGCGGCCGGGTGCTTGGAACCTTTCCTGCCGTCCAACACGTATTCGGGGGCATTTGAATTAGCGCGCAACCTTCTGCTCGCCGGAGTCGGGCAGGCCGAGGATTGGGAACTGTCGAAGGGCGATCCGGTCGCGTTCATGCTCCGAACAGTGGAACGCACCGCCGGCGCCTTCAACCGTAAGGTGATCGATGCGGTAGCCCATACGGACATCCTCTTCGGGACCAGTCCCTACATCTCGAGCTGGGACGAGAAGGAATACGAAGATCCGAGTCGGGTTTTCCTCGCGGTTGAGGCCACCCACATTTCAATCATCTACCTGCGCCCCACGCTTGAATTGCTCGGGAGGGCGCATCCCCGACTGCCGGCAACCTTCTATCGGATGCTGTTCGAAGGCGTGGCGCCCTGGATCCTCTGCTACGACGAATCCGCTTGCGAGGCTTTCTACGAGTGGAGCATGGAATCGTATGAGGATGCCAAGGAGAATGGCGAGGAGAGTCTGGAGAAGCCGCAGAGCATCGCGGACGCAAAGGGACCATGGCTGGCGAAGCGTTTCAAACCGCTGCCGCACCATAGGATCGGGGCTGCCGTGGAGTCTTTGAAAAATGGGTCGCGCGCGCGCCGAATCCTCGACGCCGCTTGCCGTCTCCAGAGCCTCTCGATGGCGCGTGAGCGCAAGCGCCCGTACTGCGATATGTGGGACGAATACTATCCCCACGGCAGTTTCTCGGTTCCATTCACGATCCTGGCATTTCACGAACAGGACCTGGTCTGCCAGGCTTTTCAGAGTGACGAAGAAGATGCGATGAACGGCGGGGAACAGCAGAGTCCTGCCTTCGCAATAGCTTTCAGTCCCAACGACCGCGAATCGATTATCGGTGGATTTGAGGATCTGCGTCACTTCTTGCGCATGATGGAAGCCCTGGGCGATCTCCTGGCGCTGCTGCCGGGCTGCGACGTGTTGGAGGGGCAAAAATGAGGTTCGACGCTCATTTCGGCGATGCCGAAGCGCTTCAGCTTAAGGCGGCGATCCTGCTGTACGGCGGAGCCAAGAGGATCGCATTTGCATCCGTACACGAGCCGTACAACGATCCGGAAGGCGGCGCGCCCTACCTCGATGCGGGCAGGCCGATCAGCATGGAATTTCTGCGAACGATGGCTCGTGGCTTGGGCTTCGGGATGGCACGGGAAATCCTGCCGGAGTCCGTTGTGATGCGGGCGCCAGAGGTGACAGCGTGGTGGGTGCCGGCCACCGTCCGGCCGATGTTCTTTTCGGAGATGTCGGACGGCAAGACGCTGAATGGAAAACTCTACCCGCATCCGCCGCTGATGTTCGTAGTTGACGGCGAGCATGGGATCAGCGTACGCGCCTTACTCGAAAACCGACGGCCAGGGCCGCGGAGCGCCATTGCGATTGCGCCGTACTGGAACGTCAACCAGACCGGTGGAGTCTGTCTTGGCTCCATGGCCACGCCGCGCTCGGCTGGACTCGCCAGCCTGGGCGAGTGGGTTGAGAGCTTCTTCCAAAGCGAATTCACGCATGCTGGAACCGTCAAGCTCACCAGCCACCACGAGGGCCATCTCGGGCTCTGGCGCGATTTGGCTGGACGGAAAGCTTTCCCGTCCGAATGGCTGATTCCGGCGGGGACGTTGGAGGAGTGGCTGTGGCGCAGAAACTGATCGAGCATGTGCCCCAGGTGAATTGGCGGAACCGCCGGATCGTGATCACGATTATCGGGTGCGGCGGCACCGGGTCGCAGATAGCCACGGGTATGCCGTATTTGCACCAGGCGCTGTTGGCCTCCGGACATCCGTATGGGCTGCGGGTTTTCCTGATCGATGGCGATCGGATCACCCAAACGAACTGCGTGCGGCAGCCTTTCAGCCGTTCGGAGGTGGGCCTTTATAAAGCTGTAGTCCTGATCAACAGGCTGAACATGTTCTGGAGCCTCGACTGGGAGGCCGTTCCGCATTTCGTTCGCTGTGGGCAGGACGTGCCCGACTCCGACTTCGTGATCTCTTGCGTGGATACGCGCGCTGCTCGCGCTGCGATCGCCCGAGTGGTGGGCCTAAAATCGCGGTGTTTCCTCTACTGGTTGGACACCGGCAATTTAGCTGACCGCGGCCAGTTCGTGTTAGGCCAACCGCTGCGGAAGGATCGTAAAGATCGTGCCAAACGGCTGCCGTGTGCTCACGAGCTCTTTCCGTCCATCGTTCACGCTCAGGCCGACAAGCGGGACTGGATGCCGGCGTGCAGCGCCGCGGAGGCGATCCAGATGCAGGAACCGTATATCAACAGCACCATCGCCAATCACGTGTTGGCGCTACTGGCTCGGCTATTCCGGCATGGGCGCATCGCCTATCACGGAGGATTCGTGAATCTCGCGACCGGGCGTGTGACGCCGTTGGCGGTGGATCCGGCCACATGGTCGCGATTACGAGTACAGGCGGAAAAGGAACGAGCGTATCTGAACCGCAGGCAGCGCGGCCGGGAACGCACCGGGGAATAGAGACGGGCGTTGCCTGCTTGGAGCTCAGTCTACTCAAACCGAAAAAGGAGAACCAATGTTTGTTGAACTATTACCGATCCTCAGAAACCGTCCGGTAATGTTGACCGTCGCGCTGGTGGGCGACAACGCCATCAGGGTAAACGTAATTCCGAAGCGTATCAAGGACAGCGATTCTGGCGATGACGCTCTGACCACGCCGCTGACCGTCACTGGTTCGCCGGACGAGTTGGACCGGGAGTTCGCCGCCCAGGTCGTCGGGTTCACCGACGCGTTTGTGAAGCTTGGGTCCAACCTTACCGAAATCGAAGCCGCGCACGCCACTGCGGTCAAAGCAGTCGAGGCGGAAAAGAAGAAGGAGCTTGAGAACAAGCGAAAGGGATCCACCTCTAAACCTTCCTCAACGACCGCTGAGGCGAAACCGGGCCCAGTGGTGAAGGACGGCAAACCGGTGTTCGGGACCAAGACGGGCAGCCTTGATACGCCGAGCCTGTTTGATTCGCACGAGACCGCCGCGGCTTCGGGTGCATCGCAGCAGCAACCGGCAGCGTCAGCAACGGTTCTGGTGGCTTCGGCGCCTCCGGAAGAAATCGCAGAGTCGGTGGACAAACCGATCACCGAAGTCGAGACTGCCGCTACGCGCCTGCCCGGTCTATGAGGAGCGTGAAAAATGCGCAGGCGCTACGGCTCTTCAAGATCAAACCCTGTTTCACAGCGAAGGGGATTTCGGCTGCTCCTCCGGTTGCTGGGGCGTCGTTAAACAACTGCGCAACCGTAGGGAGAGAATCCGCCGCCAAGCCGGTTCCCGGTACCCCTTCCGCCCGTAGGCAACTCTGTGCCATCTGTACATCCGAGCGAATGGCAACTTGCAAAAGGAAGAAGAAGAAAGAAAAGAAGAAGAGAAGAGAAGGAGCGACACATGATCATCCGCAAAATGGCACGCAGTTTCAAATATTTAGGCCTTGTATTACCAGATCCGGCGTCCGATCTCGACGTAGAGAGCGTCCGGTCATTTTACGCGGCCAGCTATCCTGAAATCACCACGGCTGCGCTCACGGGACCGGAGGCCGTCGACGGCACCCTCGTCTACACCTTCACGAAAGCGATCGGTACGAAGGGCTAACAAGCGGACATCTGCCCAAGGCGTTTTGCCGGATTGCAGCGAACCGAACACCCAAAGACCTGCCTGCCTAAATCACCGCGGCTGGAAACTGGCTCTGAAGTCCGACGTGCTTAGACAGCAGAACAGGATGGTGAATACGGGTGGCCAACGCCGGTCGAACACACGAAAATGGCATATTACGCTTTTGCAGGACGCGCTGTTGCCCTCCCGGTTGGCGCCCGCGGTACGACATCCGCGACATCATCATGGAATCGAAAGAGAGTAGTCCGCGGTTTCGCCGATCCGGGCGCGCAAATCGCGAGTCCATCGACGCGGATTATTGCCGTGCATGACACGGGCGATGAAGCCGAGTTGTTGTGCCACATTACCGCGATTCTTGCGAATGTCGTCTCTGCTGGTCGCGGCGTACTTGTTCACGAATTCGTGAACGTCGCCGGCTTTGGCAAAGACGTAGGTTGCGTGCCCCAGTTGAGGAACTTCGGCGACGATCGCGGCGCGACAGTCGAAGATGTATTCGTCGCGGAATAGATAGACGTTCTGGCTGCGTTTCTTCAACTGCTGGTAATAATATGGATCGTAGTCCGGCTTCCAACAGAAATAGGCGATGTCGAAATCCGCGGGTATTCCAAGGAGGCGACAGAGATCGGCCAGTTGCGTTTGATCGAGCGGCTCTCGCTGAAGACGCGTTCGGACCTGCTCAATGGCGTCATGGTATTCACCAAAGCGTCGGTACAAGCGGCGAGCCTCATCAAGAGACTTCTGGGCGTCGGACGGCACCGTCACACACAAGCGACTGGGCAGGGCGGTCTCCCATCTCACCAGATCCCATTCGCCGTTCCTGAGCCGGTATTTGCCGGACTCAACGAACGTTGCCGTGACGCCGATCTTCGTCGCCACAAGGTGCTTCCATTGATTCCAGGTCGGATCCCAGCAGAGCGGAAGAAGCGAGGGGTCGATATTCACTTCAGCCCTCCGCCGGCTATCCCGGTAAAGCGCGCGCCCGTCGAAGTATTCAATACGGCGTAGCGGAGCGCGAAACTGACGCTGCCGCTGGTCCGGCAGATAGGACAGCACCCGCCGGACGAAAAAGGTAGCGCCATCCTCCGCAAGTTCGCCGGAGACCACGCATTGGCCGAAGCCGCCGTACGGGAACACCGCCGGAGCGTCTGGATCCAGCAACAGGGCGTCGTAACAGGATCGGAGGTCGGGATGGGCTACAAGATTGAAGGCCCGTTCTGCGCTCCGGACCTCTGGATTGGCGGCGGACTCTGTTTCACGCTCCAGGCGACAGATCCTGTACGAGAGTCGCAAATCGGCGGGCGTCGCCGTGGGCCGCGTGCGCAACACTTCGTAAAGCGTCGGCGGTCGCTTGCCGGGTGGCGTCGGGGTGAAAAAGTAGAAGTAGTCTCGCACGGCACTGTTCGGTAGATGAAGCGAGCGGATGCCAAGGGCGCTTTCGAGGACTTCGGCACGAACGAAGAACTCACCGCGCTTATCGGCTTTCGGTTGCGCCACGTAGCCTATTCGGCCGAAGTAGAGTTGCCGAGCCTTCCGGTGAAAGCCATTCTGCGTGGCCAGGCACTCGCGGATTGGCGTACCAGACGCGCCCACGCAAATGTCATCGCCCGGGCGCAAATAGCTGGCTGGCACGCGCGGCACGAGGATGTCCTCGCTGTCAGTGGCGCATCGGACCGACGGACCGTCCAGCTGAAGGCCGCGAATGCGCAAGACCGGCCCGGCTTGGCGCGGGCGGTTTGGAGCCTGGACGTTTGCTACGGGCACGGATGAGCCTCAATTGATCAGCCTGTTCCCGGCGACCAGAATAGGCCCTTCCGTCAGCGCGCACATCAATGCTTCGCCGTCGGCAATCGCGAGGTCGAGTTCGGGATCAGGAACGTAATCGATTTCCGGCTCCATGGCGGCATCAAAGTCGAGCACATCGCTCAGGGCGACCGGTGCCTCCGCATAGGCCTCTCCGTCTTCAAGTGCGGCGGCGATGTTGAAATCGTCGTTCGGCCGCATCGGAGTATTCGGATTGGCACCGCAAGCTGGACAGACGGCCTGGGATTCATTGTAGGGGTCGAGTCTGAATCCGCATTCTGGGCACAACATTTCGAGCAAATTCCTCCTATCTAGCCTGCCTCAGTCTAAGGCCAGATCGAGGATCGCTCCAAAAAACGTTGGCCACAAAACGTCGATCCAACGGCCGGACCAGCGTGGTCCTGACTGCAACTGATTGAAGTGCAAAGGATAACGAGCAATGGCTTGTCCCGACTGTGGTTCAGACTCCGGCGAATACCGGATCGCCAGTTCCGTTGAAACACACGGCCTCGATTGCGGACCGTTTGAGAGGTTTGAACAAGAGTACATCGTCTGCAGGGAATGCGGCGGGAAGTTCGATATTGGTGATTGGGAGAGTGCGATGGAACCGCCGTCCGATCTCCCGGAACCGGCCCTGGTTGCCCTAATGGAGCACCTCGATCAAGTGTGACTAGGCATTCCCGGTCGACGGCCATCGATCCTTGACCACGCCAAGGGCGGCCTCTAGCCCGACGGCTGTATTGGAACTGCCGGGACCGTCGGCTCACCCACAAAATACAAATCCGGTTGCTTGACCGTAGGGCTGCTCTCCAGGAATGGTCTACCAGGCCAACTAGAGGTGACTGCGTGGCCAGGATCGTCTCAGTTGAACTGATTGGGTGTTCTACCAACAGCCGCGCGGATCTCGACAGTGGGCCGGCACAGAAATCAAAGCGCCTTTCCGATAGACTGAAGCAAGGCTCACGGCCCAAGGAATTCCCAAAGCTGCAACGCATTGCCATAGCCGGCGCTACCGGATATATCGGCGGGAGACTCGTGCCGCAACTGCTCGCTGCCGGCTATGCGGTGCGATGCCTGGTGCGCTCTCCCGCGAAGTTGGAGGGCCGCGCCTGGGCCTTAGACTCCCGCGTTGAGATCCGCAGAACCAATCTCGCCGACGCACTATCGCTGACGCGAGAATTGGAAACGTGTGGTGCGGCGTTTTACCTGGTGCATTCGATGATGTCGGCCGGCGACGAGTATGCTCAACGCGACCGGCAACTCGCCTTGGCATTCGGACGGGCTGCCCACGACGCCCGAGTGGGGCGCGTCATTTACCTTGGCGGCCTGGGTGAAACCGGTTCGCATCTCAGCAAGCATCTGTCTTCGCGCCGTGACGTGGAGGGGGCGCTTGCCTCTGC
>Ga0326727_10008234_pt1 | contig 26658 bp, 22 predicted proteins | sample MB2enrmetagenome_FD_207643 | JGI IMG/M metagenome (GOLD analysis project Ga0326727, IMG submission 207643) | Lab enriched peat soil microbial communities from McLean, Ithaca, NY, United States - MB29MY | ecosystem: Environmental > Terrestrial > Soil > Wetlands > Peat | place: USA: New York...
CGGCCAGGCGGGCGGCGAGTTGCTCGGAGTGTGCGGACTGCTCGGCGGAAAGCTCGCCGCGCTGCGATTCCCACTGCCGGCGGTCGTCGGCCAGGGCGTTGCGGCTGGCGTCAAGCTCCGCCCGCAGGGCCTCGATCTCGGCGGCGCGGGCGTCCAGTTGCCGCTGGGTCTCGGCCCGCTGGGCTTCCCACTGCGCGCGACGGTCCTCCAGGTTGCGGTCCTGGGCGGCCAACTCGGCCAGGCGGGCGGCGAGTTGCTCGGAGTGTGCGGACTGCTCGGCGGAAAGCTCGCCGCGCTGCGATTCCCACTGCCGGCGGTCGTCGGCCAGGGCGTTGCGGCCGGCGTCAAGCTCCGCCCGCAGGGCCTCGATCTCGGCGGCGCGGGCGTCCAACTCGCGGAGGGCTTTGAGCTGCTCCGCCTCCCATTTTTGTCGACAGGCCTGGAGGCTGCGGCTCTGCGCCTCCAGGTCGGCCTTGCCGAGGGCGAAGGGGTCGGGCTGCGGCGACGCGCAGGCGTGGCTTGCGGGGTGAGTGGCCGTCTGACCGAGATCGAGCATTTCCAATGCCACGGTGCCGATGCTCAATTGGTCGCCGGCGGCGAGGGCTGCATCGGTGAATGTCCGGCCATTCAGCAGCGTGTCGGGAGCCCAACGGCGCACGATGGTCTGGCGTTTTCCGCGGAAGATGAGGCAGTGCAACGATCCGACGGCGTGACCGCGGATCCGCAGGGTGCAGTCCGGTCCGGAGCCGACGGTGCACTTGGGCGATTGTAGCCGAACGACTTGGCCATCGCCGGGGCCGCCGCGGACACGGAGCACCAATTCGCCGTCCGCGGCGTCGAACTGGGACTTGACAACTGCGGTAGGAGTCATGGCGGGCCGACTCTACTGGGGATGCTCTATTAAGGGATGTAGGTTGGGCGACCGGACCGGTCAACGCCCAGAAGTGCGATTGCCGGTCTGGGGCGGCAATAGAGAAAAAGGGCTGATGATCTGTGCCGGTTTTGTCGATTATCCGTTAGCGCGAAGGGGGTCGCAGCCCGCGCACCACGCGAGCGTGGCCGGCTGCCGGTCTTGGATCGCCAAGGGGGGGTTCGCCGCAAATGTCCAGTCCGTCCTGGCCTGGACCCAGCCACAGGATTAAGAGGTTCTTGGTGCTGTAAGTGTTTGCTATGGAACAGGTTGGATATGGGTAGCCGGCAGGAGCGACCCAGGCTACCATTTTCTTGGTTTTTTTGACCCTTACCCGCGTGACTTGCGTAGTATAGTTTGGTTGCTCGACCGGGGTGCAACACGCTCGTCCGGCCCCGCGGGCAGCCAACCGGAACAACATCCTTTTTCGAGAAGAGAGGGTTCGACGACGGCTACATCTGAGGGGGGCAACCTTCAGTGCGGCCAGGAGCGGACACCGCTGGGGGGAGATCCCTATGAGCCGCAAAGATGCAATGCTGAGTTTGCGCCAGATCCTCGTCAAACGGCGCGACGCTTTGCGAAAAGCCTTGGCAGGCGACTTGAGCCTGTTGAAGGAACTCCGCGCGGAGACTTCCGGGGATATGGTCGATGCCGCCCTGGACTCGGTTCAGGATGAGATCAGTTCGCAACTGGCGGAGGTAGAGAGTCGCGAGCTGGCGCGCATCGAGTATGCCTTGGAGCGCATGCGCAACGGGCATTTCGGCACCTGCGAGGGCTGCGGGACGAACATCCCCATGGCCCGGCTCAATGCCCTGCCCTATGCGACGCTGTGCATCAAGTGCCAGCGCGAGGCCGAGCGCCAAGGCAGCGTGGCCGGAAGCTCGCCCGACGTCGATTGGAGCCGCCTGCTGGACACTTCGGCCGGCGATGCCAACCTGTCGATCAACGACATCGAGCTGGATGTTTCCTGACGATGGGACGCATGGCGGCGATCGGCGCGACGAGACGGCGGATGGCGCTGGCGGCCGCGGTGCTGGGGCTGGGCCTGGGGATCGGCTGGTCCGCCGCGAGTGCGGCCCAGCCCGCGGGCACGGGGCCGGTGGCGCTGGAGCGGCTTGGCCCCGTTTCGCCCGAGAAGCGGGCCGAGCTGCAGCGGCTGCTGGACGAACATGCCGCGGTGCTCGAGTCCCAAGCGATCGCCTTGAAGACCGTGGCCAAGCTGCTCGGTCCCACGGTGGTGCACCTCGAGGCCGACACCGTGCCCCGCTACAGCGCCGAGTACAACCGCGGGCGCCGCGGCGAAGAGGCGGGCGCCGGCGTGATCGTCCAGTGGAGGGACAAGTTCTACGCGCTCACCAACCGGCACGTGATCCAGGGCGCCGCGGCGGACGCGATCCGCATCAACCTGGCCGATGGCCGGCAGATCCATCCGCTGCGGATCCTGGAGGATATTGAGACGGACGTGGCCGTGCTGCCGCTGGACGCCCCCAGGCTGGTGGCCGCCCCGCTGGGCAATAGCGACCGGGTGGAGACCGGCGACTTCGTGCTGGCGGTGGGCAGCCCGTTCGGCCTGAGCCACTCCGTTACCTTCGGCATCATCAGCGCCAAGGGCCGCCGCGATCTGCACCTGGAAGACGCCGGCCTGCGCTTCCAGGACTTCCTGCAAACCGACGCTGCCATCAATCCCGGCAACAGCGGCGGCCCCCTCTGCAACCTCCGCGGCGAGGTCATCGGCATCAATACCGCCATCGCCACCAAAGTCGGCCGCTACGAGGGCGTGGGCTTCGCCATCCCCATCAACATGTTCATGGCGGTGGCCCGGCAGTTGATCGAGACGGGCCGGGTGGTGCGGGCGTTCCTGGGCGTGACCCTGGACGCGCGGTTCGGAGCGGCCCTGGCCGCCGAGATCGGGCTGCCCGGCCTGATGGGCGCGCGGGTGACCGCCCTGACGCCGGGCTCGCCGGCCGAAGCCGCCCGGCTGCAGCCCGGCGACGTCATTCTGGAGATTGACGGCACCAAGGTCGAAGACGACCTGCACCTGATCAACCTCGTCGGCCTGCTGGGGGTCGGCAAGACGGTCCCCTTGGTGATCTTCCGCGACGGCAAGACGATCTCGACGACCGTCCAGCTCAGCGATCGGAGCAAGTTCGGGCCGTAGGGCGGCAGGTGGGGTTGCCATGCCGGGCAATCCGAAGTATTCTTGGGAACGCGGTGGGGAAAAGGGCGTTTTCCGCCCCGGTGGGGGCGGCGACCACGTCCCGCTGCCACTGAAGGGGAAACCTGCTGTCGGCTGTTCGGAGGGGCCGGTGACCGGCGCGCCGACCCGGTGGCACGCCGCGACCGGTGGTCGCCCGCGGATTGCGACCAGCGGTCGCCGCGTTCTGCGAGCGAGCCGCAGCGGAGCTTCCCGGGGCGCCTTGCCCACACCCCGCCTCAACCGTCGCACTCCATTCTCACCACCCGCGGCTATGGCCATTGCGAGCGCCCGACCATGTACTGGATCAGCAAGAGCTTTCACTGGCTGAGCCGGTCGCGGCGGCGGACCTTGGTCCTGCTGGCCGTGGTGGGCCCCGGCATCATCACGATGGTGGCCGATAACGACGCCGGCGGCATCTCCACCTATGCCCAGACCGGTGCCAAAACCGGCTTCAGTCTGCTGTGGGCCTTCATCATCCTGGTGCCCATGGCGTACTATGTGCAGGAGATGACGGTCCGCCTGGGGGCGGTGACCAAGCGCGGGCACGCCGAGGCGATTTTCGACGCCTTCGGTCCCTTCTGGGGCTGGTTCTCGGTCTTCGACCTGGCCGTGATCAACTGGCTGACCCTGGTCACCGAATACATCGGCATGACCCAGGCGATGCGGATCTTCGGGATTCCCGAAACGGCCACCTTCCTGGGCGTGACGCTGCTGTTGTTCGTGATCGTGGTGTCGGGCAGGTACTGGACCTTCGAGAAGGTGACGCTCTTCTTTTGCCTGTTCAATTTGGTATACATTCCCGCCGCCTTTTGGGCGATGAAGACGGGCAACGTGGCCGAGGGCTGGGGGGCCGTGGGACGGGGCTTCTACCGGCCCGACTTCCACTTGGGCGGGGCGGTGACCACCGCGGCGATGATCACGCTGATCATGGCCAACATCGGCACGACCATCACCCCCTGGCAGATCTTCTTCCAGCAGAGCGCGGTGGTCGATAAGGGCATGGACGTCCGCGACATCCGCTTCGGCAAGATCGACACCTTCTTCGGCTCGCTGTTGACCTGCGTGGTGGCGGCGTTCATCATCATCGCCACGGCCGGGGCGTTCTTCTACAGCCCGGACAATCCCTCGCCGGGCACTGTCGAGGCAGACAAGGCAGCCGAACCGAAGCGCCCGACCGCGGGGCCGTGGCGCGAGGTCGATCCGGATTTGCACACCTGGCGCGACATGGATTCCGCCGCCAAGACCGCCGCGGCCATGCCCGCCGTGATCCCCCAACACCGCTGGGGCGAGTGGGCCAAGACGCTGTTTGCCATCGGCCTGTTCGATGCCGGCTTGCTGGGAGCGTTGTGCATCTCGCTGGCCACCAGTTGGGCCCTCGGCGAGGTCTTCGGCTGGGCCCACTCGCTGAACAAGAGCGTCAAGGAGGCCCCCTGGTTCTACGCCGCCTACGTGCTGATGCTGTTGTCGGCGGGGCTGTTCTCGCTGCCGCAGGTCACCAGCATCGACGTGCAGAACAAGATCACGATCTTCGTGCAGGTCGTGGCCGTGACCTTGCTGCCCGCGGCCCTCGTGTTCCTGATCCTGCTCTTGAACGACAAGCCGCTGATGGGCAAGTACGTCAATAGCCGCTGGCAGAACGTCGCCAACTGGGCGATCGTGCTGTTCGTGATCGCCATGTCCACGGCGTATGCGATGTCGGCTTTTTTCGGATCGGATTGAAAGGCGTGCTCATGGTTTTGCCGTCCGACTCCAGCGCCCGGGCGCCCGACGCCGGCTCGGCCGGCAAGGACTTTCAGTTCTTGTATTTCTCGGACCTGTTGGGCCGCCGCGTCTCGGCCGGGAAGATCCAGAACCGCATCGGCAAGCTCACCGACCTGGTGTTCCGCCTCAGCGAGCCCTATCCCGAGGCGGTCGGCATCTACCTGGAGCACGGCTGGGGCAAGCCCACCGAGTTCATCCCCTGGGAGCGCGTGGTGAAGATCGACCAGGACGCGATCTTCGTGCAGCCGTCGCCCGGCGGCGGGCAATACCCGCCGTTCGTCGACCAGCCGGGCTGGATCATGCTCAACGAGCACCTGATGGGCAAGACGATCCTCGACATGGACGGCCGCCGCACCGAGGTGGTCAACGACGCGCACCTGCTGGAATCCAAGGGCCGCATGATCATCGCCCACGTCGACATCTCCTTCAACGGCTTCCTGCGGAAATGGGGCCTGGGGCGGCTCGGCCTGGTCCGCGACCGCTTCATCTCCTGGCGCTACGTCCAGCCGCTGTCGCTGGAGGACGCCGTGGCCAGCGACACCGTGTCGCTCTCCATCGCCCGCGCGCAGATCAAGGAGTTGCCCAGCGAGGACCTGGCCGACGCGCTGGAGGAGCTTTCCGGCAAGGAGCAGCAGGCGGTCTTCTCGGCGCTGGACAGCGAGAAGGCGGCCGAGACCCTCATGGAGGCCGAGCCCCGCGCGCAGCGGCAGATTATCGCCAATCTGCGGCAGGAGCGGGCCCGCACCATCCTCCGCGAGATTTCGGTGCCGCAACTGGCCGACCTGTTCTCCGTCCTGCCGCACGACGACAAGACGGAGCTGATCGCTCTGCTGCCCGGCGACGTGGCCCGCCGCATCGAGACCATCCTCTCCGAGCGCGAGGCCACGGCCGGCGCGCTGATGTCCTCCGGCTGCGTCACCATGACCAAGGAGACCCCCGTCGGCGAAGCCCTGCGGCACTTGCGCTCCGCGAAGCTCGATCACGACATGGTTTCGTACATCTACGTGGTCGGCGAGCCGGACAAGGTGCTGCTGGGCGTAGTTGACCTCCGCGAGCTCGTGCTGGCCCGCGACGAGACGCCGCTGGGCGAGCTGATGGTCGCCCCCGTGGTCGCCGCCGAGACCGACGACGTGCGTGAAGACCTCGAAGAGCTGTTCGCCAAGTACCACTACCGCATGATTCCGGTGGTCGACCGCGGCGACCACCTGCAGGGGGTGATCCATTACAAGGACATCATGAAGGGGCTGGTGGCCCGGGCCGCGGTGTAGTGGCGAGTGACGAGTGGCGAGTGACGAGTGACGAGTGGCGAGTGGCGAGTGACGAGTGACGAGTGACGAGTGACGAGTGGCGGTGAGAACTGACACCTGAAAACTGACACCTGACACCTGATTGGTGCCCCATGCCCCGTATCAAGACCACGCGCACGGTGACGGTCGCGCTGTTGTTGTTGCGGCTTTACCTGATCGCCATGCTGGTGCTGATCCTGGTGAAGTTCGTGCTCGACGCGCGGCGCGGGCCGGAGAGGCCGCCGGCCGCCACGCAGGGCAGCAGCGAACCTGCTGGGCTCCGCCGGACGGACCAAGACCCAAAATACGAAGTGCGAAATACGAAATCCCCATGTCCCAAATGACCACCGCGTGCTGTCCGGCGCCGCAGGGGAACGGGGCCCTCCGTTCGCTGGCGCTTCCGTCATTTGTATTTTGCTGATTTGGATTTGTTTGAGATTTGGAGCTTGGGATTTCGGATTTCCTCCACCTTCATAGTGCGCCCTTCACGGGGCACCTATGCTAGGCGGAGCCCCTTGGGCAGCGACTCGCCGAAGACCATGCCTTGCTCCTCGTGGTCCAGCCGGCCGCCGTTGCGGACTAACTCGAGGAAGTGGGCGGGGGCGTGCTCCGCGGTAAGCCAACGCAGGGCGGCGTCGCGGGGTTTCTCGGGGATGTCGCGGTAGCGGTCGCCGGTGCGGCGGGCCAACTGCATCACGGCCAGCGGTGCTGCCGGGGTACCCGCCGCAGGCGGGTCGCCGCCGCAGGCGTCCAGCAGGCGGCGGATCCAGGCGGCGGCGGTCTCGGGCGGCACGACGGTGTTCAACGGGCCGTAGAGCGGCACCCGCGTGCCGATCCGCCCGACGGCCCAGACCATGGCCGGCCGCACGCCCTCCATTTTCCGCTTGGGCAGCAGGTCCAGGAGCATGTCGCCCAATTCGATCTTCAGTACCAGCGGCAGCAACTCCAGCGAGCCCAAGAGCCGCCAGATTTCGCTGGTTTCGTGGGCCGCGAAGGTGAAATCGCCGCCGCGGCCCTTGCCTTCGACCACCAGGCGCCAGAGGCCGCGCATCGGGGCGAAAACGGGCTCGGCCAGCGCCTGCTGCTGGCCGGCCAGCAGGCCGCCGCCGAGCCGCCGCCAGAGGATCCAGCCTTCCATGCGGCAGGCCGCCGTGGGGTGCACCAGCTTGCCCTGCACCAGCCGCCAGGTCTCCGCCACGCGCCAATCGTCCAGGGCCAGGCCATAGCCGGGCCGCAGGGCGAACCCCAGGAGATTGAGCCAACGGGCCTCGTGTACCGCGTCCTTGCGGCGGCCCGGCTCGACCTCTACCAGGGCGTCCCAGATGCGGCGGCAGAGCGAGGTCGGCCAGAGGTTGCGGCTCATGCCGGCGGCGGCCGCCAGGCGCTTGACCAGTCCCTCGGCCTTGTCCTCCGCTCGCGGAGAGAAGGTGCGGTCGATGGCCGCGCGGCACTGCTGCCAAGTGGCCTCGTCCACGAATCCCTCGCTCTCGGCGGCCGATTCGTGGGCGGCCACGTCGGTCGCGGTGGCCGAGCGAACGTCGAATTGCAGCCGCCAGCTCTGCTTGCCCTCCCGCTGGCTGCACCAGAGGTCGAGCGTGCCGATCTCGGTCAGCCGGGCGTGGAGCTGGACGGAGACGGTTTCCGCCTCGCCTTTCTTCCGCGCGCGGAGGACCGTGCGGATGGGCGGCAAGGGGGTAAGCTGCTCGCGGTCCAGCGGCACCAGGTCGCCGGGGTGGTCCGTCAGCCGCGTGCTGGAGACGTAGAGCGGGAATTCGACAGGCTCGGAAACCCGCAGCTCGAAGAATCGCTGGGCCAAGTCCACGTCCCGACCCGGCTCGACGCCAGCGGGGACCAAGCAGAGGGCCCAGCCCGTAGGTTCCCGTCTCCCTTCGGGAGCGGCACCCGCAGGCGGGCAGCCGGGGGTGAGCACGGCGGAAGAAACCGCGTTCGACGGCGCTTCCCCCTCACGCCGGTCCTCTCCCAGAGGGAGAGGGGGACCTTCAGGCCCCTCCACGCCGATGTAATAGGTCCGCGGCAGCCCGGCGGCGATCCGCACGCCCTGGTCGCGACGGACCATGCCGTAGTAGGCCGCCCCGCGGGCCACGGCCAGGTCCAGCCGCTCATTGTCCAGGACAACCGGCTGCCAGCCGCCGCCGCCGAACCAGCTCAGCAAGGCGTCGATGATCCGCCGCCGCAGCACGGGCGACTCGAACAGCCCGCCGTTCAGGAGCACCACGTCGGGCCGGGCGGGGTCGTGGTCGTCGCCGATCGCCGCCTCGTCCAAGGCTACGTGGCGGTGGGCGGAGAGAAACGCGGCTAGGTAGCGGGTCACCGCCGGGTCGGGAGCGAAGGGCAAGCCGAACTCCTGGAACCCGGATCCCCGCCGCGCGGGCTTGGCGTCCAGCCCAACCAGCGGGAAGAAGCCCTCGAGGAGCACCTGGCGGGCCTCCGCCCGCGTCACCTCGATCTGGCGGGCCCCGCCGATCAGCCGCGAGCCGGACCAGGGCAGGCTGAGGGTGATGCGCTCGGGGGCGTCGGCGGCCAGGAGGGTTTCCTTCAGCCGCCGGCATTGTTCGGCGAGGATGGCCCACTGCCGGGGTTCGAGCCGTTGTTGGCCGGCCTCTTCTTGATCCGCCGGTTGATCCCCCGGATGCAATCCGGGGGCTTCTTCATGTAATGCCCCTTCCCCTGCCAGATGCAATCCGGGGGCTTCTCTGCCCACCGACCCGCTGTGCGGGTGCCCCGGCTGCCCACTGCCCACTTGCTCGCGGAGCAGCCGCTGTTCGAGGTGCTGGGCCAGGGCCAGGTCGAGGTTGTCGCCGCCGAGGATGAGGTGATTGCCGACGGCGACGCGGTGGAACTGGACTTTGCCCGCTGCGCCGCGGCGGACGCGGATCAGGGTGAAGTCGGAGGTGCCGCCGCCGATGTCGCAGACGAGGATTTTCTGGCCGGGCTCGACGAGGCGGTCCCAGTCGCCGCTATGGGCGTAGATCCAGGCGTAGAAGGCGGCCTGGGGCTCCTCGATGAGCACCACCCGCGGCAGCCCCGCCAGGGCCGCGGCCCTGACGGTCAGTTCCCGCGCCACCTCGTCGAACGAGGCCGGCAGGGTCAGCACGAAGTCCTGCTCGGCCAGCGGGTGGCGTGGGAAGCGGGCGTCCCAGGCGCCGCGGACGTGGGCCAGGTACCGCGCACTGACCTGGACGGGCGAGAGTCGCTCGACGTCGGCGGCCCCGTGCCACGGCAGCAGTCCGGCCGTGCGGTCCACGCCCGCATGACACAGCCAGGACTTGGCCGACGAGATCAAGCGCGCCGGGACCAGCGCGCCGTGGTCGCGGGCGAAGCCGCCCACGACGTACCCCTCCGCGGCACCCCACGGCAGCCGCAGGCTTTCCGGCGGGAGCTCGCCGGGGGCGGGCTGGTAGTGGAAGGAGGGCAGCGTTTCGCGGGCTTCCAACTGCCCTGCCGCGATCCACTGCGGCACGGCGAACGTCCGCACGCGCCACGGCGTTTCCTGCGTGTCGACGTAGGTCACGGCCGAGTTGGTCGTGCCCAGGTCGAAACCGACGACGTAGCGGCTCGGCTCGCTTTGTGCCATTTGCAATGCGCCGGGGCTTTGCGGGGCAACTCCGCTCTCCCCGTGGGAGAGGCACCCACAAGTGGGTACCCGGGGGTGAGGGCGTTGCAGCGGAGGGCCCATCCTACCGCGCAATCGCCCTCACCCTAACTCTCTCCCGGAGTTGGAGAGGGGACAATCGCGGGTTAGGGATTGCCCTTGGAGCGGTCCTTTTCCAGCACCACGCGGTTGCCGGCGGCGTTGTACTGCACCCGCGACATGAAGGCCCGCATCAGCATCACGCCGCGACCGCAGGGGGAGCGGAGCTGTTCCGGGCAGGTGGGGTCGGGCAGGGTGTTGGGGTCGAAACCCGCCCCCTCGTCGGCAATCTCGATACGGATCCGGTCCGGCCCGAGACAGCAGCTCATGTGGACCTGCTTGCGGCGATCGAGGCGGTTGCCGTGCTGGATGGCGTTGACCAGGGCCTCTTCCATCGCCAGGTGGATGCTGAAGATGTCGTGCTGGGACCAGTGCTCGGCCTCGAGCCGGGTGAGCACGTCGCTGAGCACCTGCCGGCCGGCCGCAACCTCCGTGGGAATCACGCGCTCGCAGCACCAGGTCCATGGTTGGGATATCGAAGCCATCGGCATCTCGCACCGCTCGCGGCCGCTCAATCGGGCTGCGTTATTCCGGGAGTCCTCGGCCACAGGGGTAGGGGCGGAGGCTGGAATGCCCAGCATCGTGCAGGTCCGTTCAAAAGGCGGCCAGGGCCTCCGCTTCGTCGTCCTTGATGTCGAACAGCCGGTTGAGTTTCGTGATGGTGAAGACCTCGTAGATCTCCGGCCGGATGTTCGACAATTTCAGGACGCCCCCCTGCGCCTTCACTTTCTTGTCCAGGGTGATCAGCTTGCCCAAGGCCGCGCTGGAGAGGAAATCGACCGTCGAGAAATCCAACAGCAGCTTGTCGCGTTTCTCCGTGTCGACCAAGTGAAACATCTCGCTGCCCAACTCCTGGATGTTGATGTCCTCGACAATCTTCCGGTCGCGGAAGCGGACGATGGTTACCTCGCCGACCTCGGTCACGTCCAGTCGTCGATATCCGGCCATGGTACAAGGTTCCTCGATGGAGAGCGAGAGATTTCAGATCGCAGATCGCACACGAGCAAGCTATTTTCCATCCTATCTTGTGCGACTGGGGGGGTCAAGGGAGGCCCGCGGGACATGGAGTGCGGCGTGGCCGGAAGAAAGCCGCTGGCGGCTTCGCAACCGCCTTCCGCCCGTTGCCTTTCTCTAGCCCGTTGCGGCCGGGCCACACGGCGGTCGGAGGAAATCGGGCAGAACGAAGTGCGGGCGTGAAGCTGCAACCGGCTGTGCAACAACAGGTTGTGACATCAGAGCGGCGCGCAGGTTGGATCGGGCTGGAAGAATCGAGTATAATCGCCGGCACATGCCTTCCCGAGTCCAACTGCCGCTCGGGCCCCGCCCCCCAATCAAGAAAAAGGAGTGTCCTATGGCGCCCCACACCTGGCTGGCCCTGACGTTGGCAACGTTTCTTGCCGTCGCTGCCGGGTCGTTGCTCGCCGCCGAGGTGGCCGACCAGGAACTGCCCCTCCCGCCGTCGCAACTGCAATTGACCGGTTGGCTGGGGCAGCGGGTGGAGGCCAATTGGAAAAACCGCCTCTTGGCGGTCAATCTCGACGAGCGCCTGCGGCCGTTCAAGAGCCCCAGCGAAGGCGGCGGCTGGAGCGGCGAACACATCGGCAAGTGGCTGCACGCCTCGTGCCTCGCCTGGCAGTACAGCCATGACGCCAAACTCCGCGCCCGCATCCTGGAAGCCACTGCAACCCTGATTTCCTGCCAAGCCGCCGACGGCTACCTGGGCACCTACGCCAAGGACAAGCGCTGGAGCGGCTGGGACGTCTGGACGCACAAGTACAATCTGATCGGCCTGCTGAGCGTCTACGAGACCTTCCAAACCCCGGAAGCCCTGGCCGCCGCCAGGAAAATCGGCGACCTGCTGGCCGCCACGTTCGGCGACGCGCCGGGCCAACGCGACATCATTCGCGCGGGCGAGCACGTGGGCATGGCCGCCACCAGCGTGCTGGAGCCGATCGTGCTGCTGTACCGCGACACCCACGAGCAGCGTTATTTGGACTTCGCCCGCTACATCGTCCGCTCCTACGACCAGCCGCACGGGCCGAAGATCGTGGCCTCGCTCACCGCGCACGGCTCCGTGCACAAGACGGCCAACGGCAAAGCCTACGAGATGATGTCGAACCTGGTGGGCCTGTGCGAGTTGTACCGCGTCACGGGCGACGCGGCCTGCCTGAAGGCCTGCCGGAACGCCTACGCGGACATCGTGGCCAACCGCATGTACTTGACCGGCGGCACGAGCCTGGGCGAGCATTTCCAGGCCGATCACTCCCTGCCCAACGTCGGGGCGGTCTCCGAGAACTGTGCCCAGGTGACCTGGCTGCAACTCTGCCTGGAGCTGTTGCGGCTCACCGGCGAAGCCAAGTACGCCGATACGCTGGAGCAGATCGTCTACAACCATTTGCTGGCCGCGCAGTTGCCCAGCGGCGAGTCGCTGTGCTACTTTACGCCGCTGGCGGGCAAGAAGCCATACGACCGGGGTTGCAACTGCTGCACTTCCAGCGGTCCCCGCGGCATCGCGCTGCTGACCACCTTCGCCTACGCCACGGCCCCCGGGGCGGTCATCGTGAACCTCTACGAGCCTTCGACGGCCAAGGTCGCGGTGTCCGGCGCAGCGGTGAAGGTCACCCAGCAGACCCGCTATCCGCTGGACGGCAAAGTGCTGCTGACCGTCGACCCGCAGCAAGCGGCGCAGTTCGAGCTGCGGCTGCGGATTCCCGCGTGGTGCAAGAGTTATCGAGCCGCGCTCGGGGGCAAGCCGCTGGAGGCCGCGGCCCCGGCCGGCGAGTACCTGCGCGTTTCGCGGCTTTGGCAGAAGGGCGACACGCTGGAGATCGAGTTCGCCATGCCGGCCGTGCTCGTCCGCGGGACGCACACCAACAAGGGCCTGGTAGCAGTCCGCCGCGGGCCGCTCGTGCTGGCCTTCGATGCGCGGCTCACTCCCGAGTTGTCCATCGCGAACGTCTCGCCCGCGGCCGAGGCCGACGGCACGTGGAAACTCGCCCCCGTTGCCGCCCCCGCGGGCACGGTGGCCCACGCCTTCGCGGGCGAAGGGCTGATCCTGACGGCCGGGGACGGCAAGGCCGTGCCGCAGAAGGTGCCGTTGCTAGTGACCAGTTTCGCCGAGGCGGGCAGCGGCGGCGGCCAGTTCGCCGTCTGGTTCCCCGCGCCCGCGAAGTAGTCACCGCAGCGGCTGGATAATGGCGGCGGTCCGCATCTCCTCGCCCTCGCTTGCCGGCATCCGCAGCTCGTAGGCCACGCTTTCCAGGAACCGCCGGGCGGCCATGTAATCGGCAGGCGCCAAAGCGCCGATCCGCTGCCGCAAGAGGTCGACCATCGCTTGCGCGGTCTGCTGGGCCTGGGCGTATTCCTCGGCGCTGAGCCGGCCGTGCTCCGAGCGCTCGGCGAACAGCCCGTCCAGGGCTTGCCGGTAGGCCTCGAACAGCGCGCCCTCCAGCACCACGGGCCAGGCCAGCTCGCCGGTCAGCAGGTTGAGCTGCGAGGGGGTCAGCCGCCGCGGTTTGCCCATCTGCGACAGGCGGACGTAGTCGGCCGGGGTCAACGGCCTTCCGCGGGCCGCGGCGCGGGCGTCGCGATTGATCTTCTCGACCTCCAGCCAGGTCTCCAGCGACTTCTTCCAATTCTCCATTTCGCGGCGGCGGACCTCGCTGAGGGTCAGCGCGGCGTCCGCCCCGTTCTTGACGGCCTCGCCGCTCGATTCGATCAACTTGGCGTAGCCGTAGGCCATGCCTTGCAACGGGGTGGTCGCTTGCTCGCCGTAGCCGTCGCCGTAGTCGCCGTCTCCGTAGCCCATCCCCGGGAAGAACGCAGAGTGCGTCCGCGTGTGCGACGCAGTTCCGTGCACAGCCATCGTGGAGGTTTGGGCTTGCGCTGTCGATGTGCCGAGGACAAGCCCCACCCCGGCAAGCAATATCATAGTTTTCATGGCCGTAATCCTTGGTTGTTCTCGCCCTGCACTAAAATGCTAGAGGCGTTGGGGCGCCGGTCAATCCCGTCTCCGGGGTATTACGGTCGATACCCCTCAGGCCGTGTGTGAAAAACCGGGACGGCGGCGAGGAACGTGGTAAACTGGAATGGGGGCGCGATGCGCAGCCCCCTTGCCCCGGAGAACGTGTATGATCCGTGTTTCCGCGCTGCGAAGCGAGCGGTGGCTGGCCCTCGTGGCGGCCGGTTGGATTGGGACGGCGGGACTGCCCGCCGCGGCGGCCTCGCCCGCCGCGCCGGCCGAAGACCTCTATCGCGAGGCGCAGGCGCTCGGGGCGAAGTATGCGGCCGAGTTGGGCACGCTGGCCGCCTGGTGCGACCAGAACTCTCTGCCGGCCGAAGCGAAGCAGACACGCCAAAGCCTGGGTCCTCGGGATCCCTACAAGCTCTACTTGCCCATCCTGCCCAGCGAGGTGGGGCCGGCGGGGCCGCCCGCGGGCGCCAGCCCGGAAACGCGCCAATGGCATGCCCGCTTTCTCAAACTCCGCCAGGAGCAGGCCGCCGCGCTGTACGACCTGGCCCGGCGGGCGATCCGCAAGCATCAAGCCTCGCTGGCCTACCAGCTCGTGCTGGAAGCGATCCGCGAGGACCCGGACCACGAGGGGGCGCGGCGGGTCTTCGGCTACCAGAAATATGAAGGCCAATGGCACACGGCCTACGAGGCCCGCAAGCTCCGCGCCGGCATGGTCTGGCACGAGAAGTTCGGCTGGCTCCCCAAGGCCAACCTCGCACGATACGAACAGGGCGAGCGGCTCTCCGGCGGCCGCTGGATCTCGCAGGAGGCCGACGCCCGCGCGCACCGCACCATCGAGTCCGGCTGGGACGTCGAAACCGATCATTACCTCATCCGCACCGATCACAGCATCGAGGCGGGCGTGGAGCTCGGGCTGAGGCTGGAAAGGCTGCACCGCCTGTGGCAGCAAATCTTCGTGTGCTTCTACGCCTCGGAGACGTATGCGGACACGCTGCTGACCGGCCGGGCCCAGGCCCGCTTCACCGAATTGCCCCGCTTCCACGTCACCTACTTCCGCAACCGGCAGGAGTACCTCCGCACCCTGACGCCGAAACAGCGGGACATCGCCATCACGTGCGGGCTGTACCGGGCCGCCGACCACGTCGCCTACTTCTACGCCGGCGGCGACGATACCGAGCGCGTGCTATATCACGAGGCTACGCACCAGCTCTTCCACCAGTCGCGCCGCCCCGCGCCCGACGTGGGCGCGCGGGCCAATTTCTGGATCGTGGAAGGCATCGCCATGTACATGGAGTCGCTGCACCGCGAAGACGACTCCTACGTGCTGGGCGGACTCGGCGATGCGCGAATGGTCGCCGCCCGCTACCACCTGCTCAAGCAGAATTTCTACGTGCCCTTCGCGCAAGTGACCATGCTGGGGATGCGCGACCTGCAGACCCACCCGGCCGTCGCCAAGCTTTACAGCCAGATGGCCGCGATGACCCACCTGCTGATTTGCACCGACGGCGGCCGCTGCCGCGACGCGTTGGTGGCCTACCTCTCGGCCGTCTATAACGGCAGCCAGGACCCCAACCTGCTCGCCCGCCTGATCGGCACCAGTTATGCCGACCTCGACCGGAAATACCGGGAATTCCTCGAGACCAACCTGCCGGATAAAACCCCCGCGGAGCAATCGCCGGCGGCCGGGCGCGAGGCGCCATCCCCGTAACGCTCCCCTCTCCCCCGACCAACCTGCGGTCGCTGCCCGGCGAGGCGCCCGCGAGCGGGTGCGCGGTCGCGAGGGGTGCTGCGGTCCGTCAGGGCGCTGCAATCGCTTCTCATGCTCCTGCCTGTTTTCGCATCGACCCTACTTTCCGCCAGCCAACACGGGGGACGTTACCGACGCAGCATTGTCTGCGGCTCGATAATGTGAGCTGCCGAGAAGAAACGGCTTCTCGACCAAGAACCACGAAAGCCATGCCGCCATGCCGATCGCCAGAATCGCCAGGACTCCGGCGAGGCAGGGCGAGCTGCCTATCAAGCCGGACTGGAACAGCATGTGCAGAATAGGAAAATGATAGACATAGACGCCATAACTCAAGTCACCGTAGCGACCGGCATTGCCGAGATAGCGAAAACAGGTCGCAAAATAGAGCACAATCCCCCCGAGAGATATGGGACGGAGGAACGCGAGGCCGCAGACCTCCGCGACGGCATAGACCAGCACTGAGAGCATGACAATCGTCTTGGCATGGCGGCGGAACAAGTCGCGGTACTGCCAACCAGCCATGCCCACCACAAAGAACGCGAATTGACCCGGCAACTGCTGCGCCCACTGCCGGGCGGTGGAATCCGGCGGCTGCGCGAGACACCACGCGCAAAACGCTTCCGAGAGCGCGTAGATCGCCGCAAACAGCAGCCAGGGCCTTGTGCGGGCGAGCACCCAGGCCACCAGCGGCACCGCACAGTAGAACATCACCTCGACCTTGAGCGTCCAGAGGGCGCCGTTGACGTACTGGTACGGATGATCGGCAAAGACTCCAGGCAGCGTGTTTTGGAAATTGGTGAAGAAGGTCAACTGGCCGATGAAGTACCGTGCCAGCTCCCGCGAAAAAAACGAAGGCGTCGAGTGGTCGTAACAGCACCAGCTCGCCACTGCGCCCAGGACCACCGCCGCCACATAGGCGGGATAGATCCTGCGAAAGCGCTTGGAAGCGTATTCGCGCAGCGTGCGGCAACGCAGCCAACTGGAGTAGACCAGAAAGCCGCTGATCACGAAGAAACATTGCACGGCCACCGCCACCGGGCTGGCGTTGGTTGGGTTCAGCAACCACTGCCGCCAGAGGGAATCGCGCGCCTCGCTGAAGGCCATGATGTGGATCATCACCACCTGGAAGGCCAGCAGCAGGCGCAAGAGGTCGAAGTTGTTCTTCATGTTGCGGCTGGGTTCGCCTGGGCAGGAGCGCCGTTCTTCGGGATTGCCGGATTCTTCGGCCGTGCGGCACGGTTCCCGTTCCTCGGGCTGGCTTCCTTCACAATGGATTCCTTTCTCCCTGAGCAAGGGTGCAGAACGAGTTCCGACGGAGCGAGCGGCAATTCTGCCGCATTCTACCCGAAGCCGGCTTGCGCTGGTAGTAGGACCCGTAGAAGGTTGCGCTAAAAAGCCCTACAATGGAGCGATCGCGGACAAGCTGTTGAACTCTGTCCGCCGGGAGGACGACCTGACGCGCAGCGCGGTGCACTTCGCGAGTTGCACGATGCCACCGCGTCGTCATGTCGAATGGGAGGTGAACCGTGCCGCGTCTACCCACCTTGTCGGTCTGTGTGGTCCTGGCTTCCATTTGTGCGTGGCCGCTGCCGGCAGTTGCAGGGGGGAAGGAGCAGCAATGCCCGCCGCCCCCGTGGCATCTGGTCGACCTGTGGTGGGACGTCGGCCAGGACACGCCGTGGGAGAGCTACAGCATCGACGTGGACATCAGCAGTGACGTGCCCTCAACCACGAACCTGTACGTCGCCCCGGTCGGGATCGGCCATTTGAGCGGCACGCCTTTCTACGGCGGCATCCAGACGCAGGCCGACGGCTACACGAAGCGGGACCAGCACCTCCGCAAGATCGGCCCCGGCTTCATCTTCTCGATGTGGGGTGAGCGGAGTTTGGCTGCCATTCGACCTGCGCTGGGCGGCTTCTGCCAAAGCTCGGGGCATGAAGGCGACTTTGTGAGCGTCCGCCGCCCCTACGCGTGGAAAAAGGGCAAATACACCTACCGCATCGTGCGCATGGACAAGGAGCAGATCGAGGGAAAGCCGTACACTTGGGTCGGCGTGCTGGTCTATTCCCACAACCTGGACGAGAACGTGTTCGTCGGTGCCCTGCGATTCAAAGGGGAGAACCTCGTCCTGGCCCGCAAGGTCGCCAGCTTTGTCGAGGTGTACGGGCAGCCGATTCCGGTCAGTCAGATTCCCAAGGTCCGGGTCACGTCGGGCAATCTGCTGGTGAACGGCAAGCCTGCCAAGGTGGTTTCAGCCGAGGCGGTCTACGCCGAGAACGTACCCGACTACGCCGCCGCAACGGCCGTGGATGGAGCGGTGGCCGTGAGCGTCGGCGAGCCAGTCGAGCATCGGCAGGACCGCAAGATGCAACTGATCGGCAAACCAGCCCCAGCCAAGAAATGCCGAACCCCGCCTCAATGAAGCGGGGTCCGTGTAGGAATCCTGTGCTTGTTAATGGTTGTCAGAACGGTACCTCCGAGGAGCGGTCCCGCCCGCTCCTCACTGCAAGCCGGCCGGTGGGTCTTGCATGATTCTGCCCTCCCTTACGGGGTGTCGGAGCAAGTGCTGTCAACCGTCAAGATAAGTATATCACGGCAGGCAAACCGGGGTCAAGCGAATGTGGCGTCTTGCGGCCGGAATCGCGGAATTCCGGCCACTTGTGGGGTTTGAAGAACTCCTGCCGGTGGGTCAAGCTCTGCGGATGTTGCAACCGCGGCCGGCGCGGAAGGTCGTGCGGTCGCCGCGCCACGCCCGTCGCTTGCGGCCAGCCCCCGCACGTCACCGCCAATTCCAGAACCAGAACCAGTAGTCCTCGATCAACTGGAAGTTGGGGCTGTCCTGCGGAATCTCCAACTCGGTCAGCGGCAAGTTGATCTCGTATTTCCCCTTGCGGGTCTTGCAGAAAATGCCGTCGAACTCGTCGCAGATGTCCTTCGCCGGGTCCAGCAATTCCAGCACGGTGCAACGCTGCTCGACTTCCTCAAGCGAGGTCGTGGGCTGCGGGTAGTAAGCCGTGAACGGCAACGACAGGTGTGCCGAGAGGTACTTGAAGTACCGGGCGAGAGTCTTCTCGTTGACGCTGGGCAAATGCCCGCCCAACGAGCCGAGGGCCTCCAAGATTCGCTCCCGTTGCTTGTGCTCCGGGCATGACTCGGCAACGATTCCCAGGCCATTCCAGCGGACATCAGCGGTAGTCGCCAGCAGATTCATCGGGTCACCTCCGTGGGTAAGAACAGCGAAACCTTCCGTGAGTGGATTCCGGCGGACAGCCAGCATTCCCGAGCGGCAAGTGCGGCTGGGGTTGCTGATCCCGTCGCCTGAACCTCGCACGACCATCATTAAACAGCAGGACGATCCGGGCTGGAATCAGGAATTTCCCTATAGCTATACCGGGAAAACGGGCAGAGGCCGGGCGCGGCTGGCTGCGAACGTCCTGTTGATGCTAGCAGTGCTATCCCCGTAAGCCCGCCACTACCGGCCCGCCACCGACGGCCACCGGCGACCTCTTCTCTGCCTACGCGTGTACCGGACCTCGAAACTGGTCCGCCCCGCGGTGCGGCGATCTCCCGGCAGGCATTCGAGTTTGCCAGGCTGTGGCAGCGGTTCCACCGGCTGGTCGTCGCGGATTGGGAAGGGTATCATGGAGCCGACAAGGGAGAAGATGGCTGACCTGGAGAAAGGGCCATGAGCACGTGCAAGTGCTGGGCGACGGCGTTGGTCGGAACGCTGTTGCTCCCGCCCGTTGCGGCGAGTGCTGATCCGGCGGCGGAAGCCTGCCGGAAGCAGGGCGACGAAGCCAAGGCGAAGCAGGATTTCGAGCAGGCCGAGAAACTCGGCTACAAGCCGCAGTAGGCGCCATGCCCTCCCCCATCGCCACCCTCACCACGCCCCGCCTCCTTGCCGAGGCCATCAGCCCCTCGCACTTCGCCGACATCCACCGTCTGCACACCGACAGCCTGGTGATGCAGACCCTTTCCGCAGACGGCCGGCCGCTTTCCGCAGAAGCCACCAGGGAGCACGTCCGGCAGGCCGTTGACCACTGGCAGCGGCACGGCTTCGGGTTCTGGGTCTTCCGCCACAAGTCGGACGGCCGGTTCATCGGGCGTGGCGGCCTGAAGGTGTACCCGCTCGACGGCAAGGACGTGATCGGGCTGGCCTACGCCGTCATGCCCGATTGTTGGAACCGAGGGCTCGCCACCGAGATGGGTGAGGCCAGTCTGGAAGCCGGCTTCGTCCGCATGGGATTCCCGCAGATCTGCTCATGGACGCTGCCGACCAACTTGGCGTCGCAACGGGTGCTGGAGAAGCTGGGCTTCCGGCACGAGCGGGATTTCGAGTTCGCCGGGCTGGTGCACCGGTTCTACCGGCTGGCGGCGGCGGATTGGAGAGGGTGTCATGGAGCCGACCGGGAAGAAGACGCCTGACTCGGAGGAAGGGCCGTGACCACGTGCAAGTGCTGGACGATTTCGATGCCGCCCGCCGCATCGTCCGGGCCGAATTCGACCGCCACCCGCCTGTCGTGTTTGTCGCGTTGAGGGGAGCCGGCAACCCCCTTGCGTGATGGCACCCTGACCGGTATACTTCTTCCAGTGGACGGCGACCAGCCGGCAATCGTAGGCCGGGCGGCGTCAGTCCAGGCAATCACTACGGGAAACGCAGAAATGGCTGAAGGCACGATCAAGAGGTTGACGGACAGGGGCTTCGGGTTCATCAACACGGGGAAGGAAAAAGACCTGTTCTTCCACTCGTCCGCCCTGCAAGGGGTCACTTTCGAGGAACTGCGCGAGGGCCAGAAGGTCTCCTATACGGAAGGCCAGGGTCCGAAAGGCCCGTGTGCCCAGAACGTCAAGCCGGTATAGTCCCGTGGACGCTGCCGGGCCGCTTGGCTTCGCAACGGGTGCTTGAGAAGCTGGGGCTGCGGTGCGAGCGGGATTTCGAGTTCGCCGGGCTGGCGCAGCGATTCTACCGGCCGGCGGCCGCTCAGGGCTTTCCAGCCATCGCAGATTCCGCGGCTGCGGCTGCGCTCATTTCCAACCTTGCTTCCCAGCAGCTTGTCGCCCTCATCGCAGGTGGCCAGCGGAAGCGTGGGCTGGTGGTCACTGCGACCTTTCCACTACCGGCAATTCAACGACAATCGCCGTGCCGCCGCCGGGCTTGCTGCGAATCATGCACTTTCCTCCCAACAAGCGGGCACGCTCGCGGATGCCCGTCAGCCCAAAACGCTGCTCCGGCAAGGCCCTGGGGTCGAAGCCGACGCCCCAATCGCGGATTTCGATGCGCGCCCGGTTGCCCCGCTGGAGCAGGCTCACGCGAGCCTTCTTGCTCTTGCTGTGCTTGCAGGCGTTGGTTATGCCCTCCTGCACGATGCGGTAGATGGCATTCTCTTCGACGGCTTCCAGGCGGTCGAAATGCACTTTGCTGTGAAACTCGATCTCCGGCGTTTTGCGGCCTCTCGGCTCGTGCACGAGATGCGCGATGGCCGCTACCACGCCGGATTCGTCCAGGATTGGCGGCCGGACCCCGTTGATCAGCCGCCTGGCCTCGAAATGGCTCTGGCGGAGCATGGTCATGCCGGCTTGGAAGGCGCCGGCGGCTTGCTGCGGCTGGCTCGTTTTCTGATGGTCGAAGACCTCGAGTTGCATCAAGGCGCCGGCGATCTGTTGCGCGAGTCCGTCGTGGATGTCGTAGGCGATCAGTTGCCGCTCGTGGTCGCTGGCGCGCAGCATGTGTTGCAGCGTTCGGCGCTCCCGCTCCAGGGCTTCCTGGGCCCGCTTGCGTTCGGTGATGTCACGGATCACAGCCATGACGGCTCTTGGCCGCCCTGCGGTATCCTGCACGACGGCCGAAGAGACCTCCACCGGGACGGAGCTGCCGTCTTGACGAAGGCCCGCATACTCCGTGCTCCTTCGCACGCCCACCTTCGTCAAGTTGGACATGTTCTCCGCCAACGGCTTCCGGTCGTTCTCGATCACGCAATCGAACACGCTTCGACCGACCAACTCGTCTGCCTCCGCAAGGCCGAGCAATCCCCGCGTCTGCCGGGAAGCGAAGAGCACTCGTCCGTCAGGGTCCGACATGACTACGGCGTCAGGGCAGGCATCCATCAGGGTGCGGTACTTCTCCTCGCTCTCCCGCAGCGCCTCCTCAGCCTTCTTGCGTTGGGTGATATCGCTTATCACAACTGCAATCCGGAAAGGATTCCCCTCCTCGTCCCGAATCAGGAATGTGCTTTGCAATGTTGCGATCGGTTTCCCGCGGCGCGGCAAGACGGTCTGTTCAGTGTGCCAGTGTCCTTCGCGCAACAAGCTAGGAATCAGCTCGTTCTGCCGCTTCTGCACGTATTCTTTCTGGTAGTATGTGAAGACGCTTTGGCCGATGACATCTTCCGGCTTCTCTTCACCGAACAGCCGGCACAGGGCTGGGTTCACGTAGGCGATGCGGCCGTCAAAATCCGACATGCCAAAGCCCTCTCCCGAGGCTTCGGCAAATCTGCGGAAGATGGCAAGATCTTCGTTGGCTTTCGCCAATTCGACAGTCCGCTCCTGCACCCGCTGTTCCAACTCGTCGTGGGCCTTCCTTAACGCCTGCTCCGAGCGTTTCTGCTCGGTCCGATCTATGGCAAGAACGGCGACGGCGACGACTGTCCCTTGCTCGTCGAGAATCGGGTGCATGGCGTTGTCATAATAGCGGCCGGATCGCTTGTCCTCGAAGCGGATCGCCTTGCCCGTGCGAACGACTTCCTCGAAATGCCTGATTCTTGCGGTGGCTGTCTTTGGGGAGAGTATTTCTCTTGGTTTGCGGCCGACAATCTTTTCGACGGGTACGCCCAGGCGGCGGGCGCCGGTCTCATTGGCAAGCAGGATGGTTTCATCAGTATCCAACAGCAAGATGGACTCGGGGCTGGCGTCGATCAGCGTTCGCAACAGCCGTTTGCGCTCTTGCAGTTCTTCCTCCGCCTGTTTCCGCTCGGTAATGTCTTCGACCATGCCGATGGTGTTTATGAGCCTGCCCGTTTCGTCGTGCAACAACGAGACCGTCAGTTGCCCCCACACGACCCGGCCATCTTTGCGAAGATAGCGTTTCTCCACTTGGTAGTGCGAGATTTCCCCGCGCCAAAGGCGTGAGACGGAGGGGTGATCCCGCTCCCAGTCCTCGGGGTGGGAGATGCCGGGCAGCCCAAGGGCGATGATTTCGCTCTCCGCATAACCGAGCATCTCACAGAAACGCCGGTTGGCGTGCTGGACACGGCCGTCCGTGCCGACCAACAGAAGGCCGATCGGCCCTTCCTCGAACACTTTTCGGAAACGTTGTTCGCTTTCCTGCAACCCGGCAACTTGCTGCCGCGAGGCCGCCAGCTCGGCGAGGAGTTCGTCCTTGCTCTTGCCTTGATCGTCCATTTCAAGCTCCCGTGAGGAACGGCATTGGGTTCGCTTTCATCATCATGGCGAAAACGGCGCCCCCGTGTCAAGCGTCGCCGCCGCGCGGTAAGATGGTGGAGGCCCGGGCGGCTCGGGAGCGGCGTAGCGGCCGCGAGCGGCGCGGGAAAAGGAGCGAAGATGTTGGTAACGCCTGCATCCGTCGACGATTCGGCGGCGATCCTCGCTTTGCAGAAACTCGCCTACCAGAGCGAGGCGGCGCTCTACAACGATTTCAGCTTGCCGCCGCTGACGGAAACACTCGAGGATTTCCGCTCGCAATTCGGCAGCCGGGTGGTTCTCAAGGCCGTCGATCAGGGCAGGATCGTCGGTTCGGTGCGCGCTTGCCGGGACGGGAAGACCTGCCGCATCGGCCGTCTGATCGTTCATCCCGATTATCGTCGCCGGGGTATCGGCACGCAACTGATGCGCCGCATCGAGGCTGCGTGCGGGACCGCCGAGCGTTTTGAGTTGTTCACCGGCCACAAAAGTGCGAACGCCATTCGCTTGTATGAACGCTTGGGCTACGAGGTTTTCAAGCAAGAGCCCGTGCATGACAGACTCACGCTGGTGTTTCTGGAAAAGAAAAGACAGGTCGCAGGCATCCTGCGTCCCTGCAATGATGCCGACTTGGACACGATCTTCTCGATCATCAACGAGGCCGCGGAGGCCTACCGGGGCGTCATCCCCGCGGACCGCTGGCATGATCCGTACATGCCGCGCGAGGAATTGCGGCACGAAATCCAAAACGGCGTTCGCTTCTGGGGCTATGAAGAGGCCGGCGAGCTGCTCGGCGTCATGGGCATTCAGGACGTGCAGGACGTAACCTTGATCCGGCACGCCTACGTTCGCACGGCGAGGCGCGGGCAGGGCATCGGCGGGAAGTTGCTGGCCGCCCTGCGCGCGAAAACCAACCGCCCGCTCCTGATCGGCACCTGGGCGGCCGCGACCTGGGCCATCCGCTTCTACCAACAGCATGGGTTCAGGCTGGTCACGCCCGCGGAGAAGGATCGGCTCTTGCAAAGGTATTGGTCGATACCCGCGCGGCAGGTGGAGACTTCCGTGGTGCTGGCCGAAGGGCAGGGGCGACCACAATGCCACATGGCCGCCCGAGAGACATGAGGAGACAACCGGTGTACTTTTCAACACTCCTGCTGCTGGCAGCGCTCACGGCCCAAGCGGATGCCGGGCAGCCACCCGACCACTTCAACTGGGGCGGGCACGCGGTCGTGGTGTTCCGCTGCGACTTCACCCACTATCCTCCCCAGGCCAACGTGGAGTTCTCCCACGCCGCGTGCGACTACGCCATTGCCTTCGACCAGCACCCTCACCTTCGTCTCACCACGCCCGAGCAGAGCCGTTTTGCGATGAAGTTCCGCCTTCCCGAGGTTCCCCAAGCGGCCTTCCTGAACGTGGAACATCTCGCCAGCGCCGACACCGAGGGAAAATGCGCGTCGCCCGTGTCCATCCTTATCAACGGCAGACCGCTGGTCGAGGAGTGGAACGTAGCTCAGGGGACGTATTGCCAGAGCTGCTGGTCGGTCGGCGACAAGCTCCAACAGGGCGAGAACACGATTGAGTGGCGGGCAGGCAAGCTGCGGACCCATTACTGGTTGCGGAAGGCCGAGCTGGAGGTGGCTTTCGGCGGTCCCGTCGAGGTGCGCTTCTCAACTGCCAAGGTCGAGCACGCCCTGTTCTGGGAGGGGCGGTTCGACCAGTGCTCCTACAACGCCCTGGCGACCGTCCTCGATCATTTCTACGGCGTCGAGGGTTGGAGCAACGACCGGGAATCGTATGAAAAGCGGGCCTTCGTCGCGGCCCTCGACAAGTTCGGACTTGGGGCATACTACGGCTGGGCTCCGTGGACAAGCTACATGGCCCTGGCCGGAACGATCCGCTGGAACGGGCGTCCGGTGACAGACTTGAAGGCCGAACGGTTTTCGCTGAGGCCGCAGGCCATCCCCAGGCCGCAAGGTCAGGAAATGATCGTGCAGTACGAAGCGGGTGAGAAGGCAAAGCTCGTGGAGAAACTTCGTACACGCTTGGAGAAGGGGCCCGTTATCATCTGGACTCCCTACGCCGCCGCGATGGGAGGCGGTCAGCCGTGGCGGCATGTGCGTGCAGCCGGCACGGCCAGCGATGCCGTCCGCTTCAGTCCCAACATGACGCACAGCGTCGTGGTCAATCTGGAGGGGGGGAAGGTCAAGGTCTACGACAACTCTCGGCCGTGGGGCGTGTGGGCTGTGGACCCCGAGACCGTTGTGGCGACAGCCGCGGCTATGGTCGGCTCGGTACAAGCGGGAAGAAAGACGGGCCACACGTCATTCGGCAAGAGTTTCGGCGGCGTAGAGCGAGACGAGTACAACGTCGTGTTCTGGAAGGACTGACAAGATCATCTCGCTGTGTTACTCTCCTCCACTTTCACACCGCTGATCTCCTTCTCCGGCATGATCGCGATCTGCCTGGCAATCGCTTCCAAACGCCCGTCATCGGCTGGCTGCCCATGATCGGCCCCAGCCTTGGGCTGCGACTTGAACGAGGCGAGCAGTTCCATCAATGCAGGCGTTGGACGAAGCACGGCGATCTTCCCGCTTCGGGTGTTCTTGATCCACACGCTGAGCCGGTCGGCCTGCACCCATTGCAGGGTTCGCTTTCCCAGCGTGGCCCCGGTCGCCACTTGCACGCCGTCCAGGAAACAGGCTTGCGGCGGCTTGGCCAACGGGCCTTCGCACCTTACCTCGACATCGAAGTATCCCTTGGCCTCCACGGCCCGGAGCCCGATCATTCCCATCCTGGCCCCGGCCACGACCGCAGGGCCGAGATGACCGTGGAATTGCACGACGGTCGCCAGCCAGGGCGGATCGGACGGTTGGCGGTTGTAATGCGGCTGGGGAAGCCCGTCCTGTGCGAAGGAGAGCACGGGCAGTCCGAGTAGGAAGGTGAATGTGACCAGACGGATCATGGCCGGGCCAATGCCTTCCGTTTCTCGTCGATGAACCGGACGTGGTGAGGGATGTGGCCGGTGATCCTCTGGACCAGCGTTTCCAACGTCAGCGGCCCGGATTCCGAATGCACGCCCCGACGCTGGAAATCTTGCGGCCCCAGGCTTCGCAGAATCCGGGCAACTTGCGAGCGGATCGTCTCGATCAGCAGGAGTTCTTCCGCGGCCTGCCGGTCATGGTAGGCCAAGCGGGCGGCGAATGCGTCCGGGTCACCGCCAAACAGGGTCGGCTCGCTTTCGGCAATCACCCGCTTGATCCGGTCGGCAAAGACGATCTCGAAGTCGGCCAGGTGGCAGATGACCTCCAGCGTGGACCATTTGCCGGGAATGGGCCGGGCAATGAGTTGCTCCTGCGACATCCCGGCCACGGCCTTCCGCAGCACTTGTGGGCCGTCGAGGTAGTTGTCGATCGGCGTTGCTATTGGCATTGGGCTCCAACTTTTCATCGAAGGGTATCAGGAGAAACGAGGAAGTCCTTGGCGCAACTTGCTTGCTATCAAGGACTTCTGAAGGGTGGGTAAGGGGACTCGAACCCCCGACACCCAGATCCACAGTCTGGTGCTCTAACCAACTGAGCTACACCCACCGTCGTCGGCCATAGTCGGCCGAGGCAGAGTAGGGTACTATAGCCCGTCTCGCCCCGGCGGTCAATCG
>Ga0326727_10008236_pt1 | contig 26657 bp, 22 predicted proteins | sample MB2enrmetagenome_FD_207643 | JGI IMG/M metagenome (GOLD analysis project Ga0326727, IMG submission 207643) | Lab enriched peat soil microbial communities from McLean, Ithaca, NY, United States - MB29MY | ecosystem: Environmental > Terrestrial > Soil > Wetlands > Peat | place: USA: New York...
CCGGAACAAGAACTCCAAGTATATTCCTGAGGCTCTCCTCGAGGCCTGGGGCTTCGAAATCGAATCGACGTTGTAGCACTTTCGCCAGTTTCCTCAAAGACGCCGCCTTCGGGCGGCGTTTTTGCTGTTTGGGGGGGTAGCTGCCGGGCAAACGAGCTGAGAGCGCTGGCCTCGTTGGAGAATCGCAGGGCGCGAAGGCTGGTGTGGTATGTTGTTGCTTGCGAACAGTTTGACGGGGCATCGAACATGATTGGCAAAACGATGTTGCGCAATTGCTCGTTGCTCGGCGCGGCGGCGGCTGCAGTGGGATGCGCCGGGGTCGAGAACATGTATAAGTGCCGGACCGCCGATCCTGACACCAGGATCGCCGCTTGTACTGCACTTATCCAGGAGGGACACAAGAGCACGGCGAGTCTATCTCTCATCTTCGACAATCGCGGAGCTGCTTACCACATCAAGCGAGATTACGACCATGCGATTGAGGATTACAACCAGGCGATTCGGCTGAATCCCAACAACGCTGCCGGCTATCTTGGCCGTGGTGCCAGCTTGACCTTCAAGAAAGACTACGATCACGCCATCGATGATCTCAGCCATGCGATCCAACTGAGCCCGAATTATGCACCCGCCTATTTTGATCGCGGTGGTGCTTACGATGATCGCGGTGTCGCTTATGACGAAAATCAGGATTACGACCACGCAACCCAGGATTACAACCAGGCGATTCAGGACTACAACGACGCCATCCGGCTGAAGACCAGTTACGCGTCCGCCTTCTTTCGACGCGGCGTTGCATATGACCGCCTTGGTATCGAACAGGACAGCAAAGACGATTATGACCGTGCAATCCAGGAGCTCAACGAGGCGATACGCCTGAGCCCGACTGACGCAATTATCTATAACTACCGCGGCCTTGCCGAAGACCATGAAGGTGATTACGCTCGGGCGATTCAGAACCTCAGCGAAGCGATTCGGCTAAATCCCAAGTACTCAAACGCCTATCTCGGCAGCGGCGTCACCTACATTCACACGGGGGACCTTGACCGAGCGATTCAGGACCTCAATGAAGCGATTCGCCTGGGTCCGAATGATACAGTTGCCTTTGAAGTGCGCGGCGAAGCGTACCTTTTTCAGTCCAACCTGGATGGGGCCATCGCGGACTTGGAAAACGCAATCGCCCACGCCCCGACTCCTCGCATGGCGGTTTCAGCGGCGCTGGTGTTACACACTGCGATGAAGAAGAAAGGGCGCGACGACTCACATCAACTTGCGCAAGTAGCCGCGAGCGCGGACCTTAAGAAATGGCCGGGACCGCTGTTGCAGCTCGATTTGGGAAGGATGACAGCCAACGAGGTGATGACAGCCGCGGCTAACCCAGCCGACCAGAGGCGAAAGTGGCACATTTGCCAGGCGAATTACTTTATCGGTGAAGACGCTCTGTTCCGCAATCAGCGCTCCTCGGCGCTCGTTCGCCTGAAAGCGGCGCGCGATGGCTGCCCGAAGTGGGATCTCGACAACATTGCGGCAGTCGAGGAACTGAAACGGCTGGGAGTGACGGAAGGTGCGGCAAAATAAAGTGCTGGGCCTAGTCTCGCAGGCAATCGTTGCCTGCGATCACTCGCTTTCTGGCACTTGCCCTCAGAATTAGAGACAATAATAAGGCGCCATGCCCCACACCGTCCGCACCTTCGAGCCACCCTTTACCGACGTGCCCGGCGCGCTGAACGAGATTCGCGCCGGCCGCATGGCTGTCGTTGTGGACGATTAGGCTGGGCGCGGCCTAGACATGTAGCACAACTATTAAGCATATGTGCTACACTTGGATAGAGGTTCTCCCATGGCCCAGGCAATTGGATTTCAGGTTCCTCGAAGCTCAAAGCGCCCAAAGCTGGCGGTGAGTAGCCGCCGCGTCGACGATGCTCTGTCCATCGCCGGGCAGCAGGGGCTGCTGAGTGGCGGCCGGACACTTACTGTGCGCGGTCGCATGCCATCGCTTCTCGTCGAGCAAGCGAAGAAGAAGACCGGCATCCAATCCGACTCGAAGCTGATCGAAGCCGCGCTGGCGAACATCGTGGCCGCGGACGAGTATGCTGACTGGCTTCTTGCCCAGCGCGGTACGGTGAGCAAGGATCTCGACCTTGAGTTCTAGCTCAGCGTTCCAGCAATCTCTACGACGGCTGAAGCCGGAGAAACGCCAGAAAGGGCTTGTCTGCCGCGATCGCTCTCAGTTGCGATTTCTCAAGAACCTCAGGCCCCCGTTCCCTAAACTGCTCCTCGACACCACGGTCTATATCGACGCACTGCAAGGGAGACTCCCGGATGACACGGAGATAGCTCTCCGGGCCGGGAGCCTCTGGCACTGCTCGGTTACTGAAGCGGAGCTGGCGGCCCTCGCCGGCTTGCTGGACCCGGCGCATCCAGATACAGCGAGTGTGATTGCCCAGGTGGCCGCGTCCATCGAGTTGCGGCCGGAGCATCGCATTCTTACACCGGACCGCGACACATGGCGCGAAGCAGGCATCCTCGCCGGACTCCTGGCGCGGCTGCAACGATACGGTAAGGCCGAGCAGCGTAAGGCGCTCAATGATGCGCTGATTTTTCTCACGGCGGCCAGTAATGGCTGCGTGGTGCTCACTCGCAACGTCGCGGATTTCGATTTGCTGATGCAACTCGACGCAAAAGGGCAAGCCGTCTTCTATGACTCGCTCCAGGCCTAGCGCCTGGATCACCGCCAAACCGCACATTATGCCCTGTATCCCAAGGCGCCTTTGCCGTTTGCTCCCGCCTTAGGCGAGAATATGGGATCACCATGCCCCACACTGTTCGCGCTTTCGACCCACCATTTACCGGCGTGCCCGGCGCGCTGAACGAGATTCGCGCCGGCCGCTACTTCATAAAGCCTGGGAGAGACCGCGCTACAGGCGCAGGTAAATGAAGGGCGAAATACCCCGGTCCGGTTTTTTCAGAAGTGTGGATTCGGAAACGGGGTCAATCGGTCAATGCGCAATAGGGCAGTGTCCCTTCTGCAGAACTCGCGTAGACCCAAGACGCCCGCGCCTATTTCGGTGAAGCGTCAGCTTTCGTGTGATTTTGCCTCATAGTGTCGGCAAGTTCCCTGATCTCGGTAAGATCCCGCTGCATCTCGCTCCAGCCATACCACAGCGCATAGTCGTTGCTCGCATGGAACGTGCCCTGAAAGGTCCTCATGCGATGTTCGAGATACATCACGAACAGCTTTTGCTCGATGACTGTAGGGGCGTCATGGAACGTGAGCAGATTCGGAAAGGCGTAGGCATAGTTCTTCGGCTTCGCGATCACTCCATCGCGGTAGAGTCCGGCAACAATCTGGATTGCTTCCGCCATCAGGTGGTCGGCATTGCGAATCATGTCATCGCCCTGCTGCAGCTGCTGGCGGGCGAAATTGTCGGCGTGGCATTGATCGCAGGTCTTGATCATCTTGTCACGCTCGCGCTGCCAATCCTCCTGGGTCAGACGAGCCAGATCGGCAGCCTTGACCGTGTCCACCAAGGCGGTTGGTTTACCGTCGGGATCGAGTACCCCCAGGGCCTGCAGAATGGTCGCGCGATCGGCGGCCCACTGCTTGTCTTCGGGCAATGGAAGGCGGACGGCAAGGAATCCCCATGCGGTGCGGACTTCATGATTTCCATCCTGCATGTGGCAGGTCTGGCAGGTCGGCGCCGCAGCGCTTGCCGGCAGTACCTTGAGGTCTTTCAGCTCGTGGCGGACGCCGTGTTTCGATGAAGAGTACATCTCCCACTGCGGATGATCGAAACCCATGTGGCAGCTCTCACAAGCCTGCGGCTGGCGTGCCTCCTCAACCGAAAAGGTATGACGCGTGTGGCAGGAATCACATGCTGCCGCGCCAAACGCCGCTCCACCGTGGCGCAGGTCGGCGATCTCTGTAGTGGACTTCATGCCGATCGTGTGGCATCCGCCGCAGCCTTTTTCGCCCTCGACCATCGCCATGGGCTGCCAGTGGATCGTGGGCATCGCCAGCATTGCCGCCCAGGCCATCGCATGCTTTCCCTTTTTGTATTGCGCGACCTGGTCCGCGTGACAATCCGCACAGGTGTCCGGTGTCGGGGTCTTGACTTTGGATATATCCGTCGCCGAGGTGTGCTGGTCCCCGTGGCACACAACGCACCCAATATCGGACTGGCTGTGCTTGCTCAGTTTCCAGTCGGCGACGATGTTTGGAGTCGTCTTGCTGTGGCATTCAATGCATTGCGCATTGGGTGAAGCGGGACCGGCGGCGAGAGCAAAGGTTGGAACGAAAACGAGCGTAGCGAGGATTGCAGTTTTAACGAGGACTTCCGGACGGAAGAGCATGGCATCCTCCCGTAGGCCGCAATTTTTGCTAAAACGCGCCGAAGCGGTCAGTGACCTTTGTCACTACCGCACTGACTTCGCCTGGGACCGAACGTGATGACGGACTGTTTCCAACTTGTAGAGCAGCATTCTTTGGCCCCAGATATTCATTGTCTTCTGAAGCTTGGGGGAACCAGCCAGATAAGGCCTGCTGGCACAAAAAATCAGAAACTTTGCTATGTTCAAGTGTTTCAAAACGGACGATAGCGCGTGGAGAGCTTCAACATCCTTTTGGAACATCTCCGCTTGGGTTCCTAAGCCGCATTTTGCGCGGTCGGGGACAGATTCTGAGGCTCACAAGAATCCGCTTTGTATCGCCGGATTCAATGAAGGCCGAAGAGCATTTAGCGATCCCGGCAAAAAGACCGTATTTCCGTCCGAAAGAGGCTCTAAACATCGCACTTGGCGTGAAATTGGCCGGGCAGTGCGTCATCGTCACAGGCGGGGAACTCCCCGGAGTGGAGAGCTACGGGCAAATTACGCCAAACCGTACCAAACCGTACATTGATCTCAGCAGCCCGCGGCGCCCTTGCCGTTTGCTCCCGCCTTAGGCGAGAATATGGGATCACCATGCCCCACACTGCCCGCACCTTCGAGCCCCCATTTACCGACGTGCCCGGCGCGCTGAACGAGATTCGCGCCGGCCGCATGGTTGTTGTCGTCGACGACGAGGACCGGGAGAACGAGGGCGACCTGACCCTGGCCGCCGAGCACGTTACCCCCGAGGCCATCAATTTCATGACCAGGTACGGGCGCGGGCTCATCTGCCTCGCGCTCACCGAGGAGCGGGCCGACTATCTGCGCCTCTTTCCCATGACGCAGCAGAACTCCTCGCGCTTCGGCACGGCGTTTACCGAGACCATTGAAGCGCGCGAGGGCGTCACCACCGGCATCTCGACTGCCGACCGCGCGCAGACCATAAGGACGGCCATCGATCCCCGGTCGACTTCAGCCGATTTGGTCCGCCCCGGCCACGTCTTCCCGCTGCGCGCGCGCAAGGGCGGCGTGCTGGTGCGCGCCGGCCAAACCGAGGCTTCAGTCGACCTGGCCCGCATGGCGGGGCTCAACCCCTCGGGCATTATTTGCGAGATCATGAACGACGACGGGACCATGGCGCGGATTCCCGACCTGATTCCGTACTGCAAAGAGCATGGGTTGCTGATTCTGACTGTGGCCGAGCTGATCCGCTACCGGCTGCGCAACGAGCGCTACATTGTGCGCGCCGGCGAATCGCTCATCAACACCCGGCACGGCGTATTTCGCATGATCGCCTATCAAAGCGAGGTCACGGGCGGCGAGAGCCACATCGCGCTGGTGCGCGGCGACCTGTGCCCATGCTGCCCGTCCTTTCACGCAGGGCCGGCGGTGAGCGGGCTGCCGGGTGAAGCGGGCGAGGCCCATCAACTCGAGCTGCGCCCTCCCTGCTCCCACCCGGTGCTGGTGCGCGTGCACACGCGCTGCACGGCCGGCGATGTGTTTGGCGCCGGTTGCCGCTGCCACGAGATTCTCGATCAGTCGATGCGCATGATCGCCGAGGAGGGTTGCGGGGTGGTGCTTTACCTGCACAACACCTCGCGGGGATTTGAGATCGAACGCGCGCCCGCGCCGCAGTTCGGGCCGGGCGGGGCTGTGCCGCCCTCGGGAGCGCCGGCGTCAAGCGGCGGCCGTCTGGTGCTGCATCAGGAACTCCGCGACCGCGAGGGCTTGCAGGCCCGTACAGGGCGCATTCTGCGCGCCATCGGCCTCGGCGGCCAGATTCTCTCCGACCTGGGGATTCAGCGCATCCGGTTGCTCTCAAACACCCCCATGCACGTCCCCGCGCTCGAAGGCTTCGGCCTCGAAATTGTGGAGCAGGTGCCGATTCCGGTGGAAGAGTGTGAGAGACAGGGAATAGGGACCAGGGACTAGGGAACAGGGATCAGGGATCAGGGAACAGGGATCAGGGAACAGGGACTAGGGACTAGGGAATAGGGAATAGGGAACAGGGATCAGGGAATAGGGACTAGGGACTAGGGAATAGGGAACAGGGATCAGACACAAAGAAGCCTCCCAGGTGGGAGGCTTTTTGCGGAGGATTAAATTCTCGGGCTACCGGCTACAAGCTACAGGCTACGAACCAAAGGCCAAAAGCCAAAAGCTAGAAGCTAGAAGCTAGAAGCTAGAAGCTAAAAGCTAGAAGCTAGAAGCTAAAAGCTAGAAGCTAGAAGCTAGAAGCTAAAAGCTAAAAGCTAAAAGCTAGAAGCTGCCCTACATCCCCGGCTCCGCGTTCTTCGCGTTCGTCTTGATCAGCTTGTTCTTCTTGTAGTCGTTCATCAGCGCGCTCATGAAGACGCTGAAGGCCTGGTTCTGGTGTTCTTCGCGAATCTGCTCGCGGGTCGAGTCAAAGTCACGCTGGATCGCTTCGGGGGTGGGTTCCTGCTTGTCGACGATCTTGGCCACGACACCGGTGCGGCCGGCATCGATAGGGCCGCTGAACGAGCCGGCGCTCAGGTCAAAGAGCTGCGGGGCCACCTGGCCTACGTCGCCAAGGTCGGGCACCTGGCCGCTCTCATTCACCGGGTCGCTGGTCTTCACCGTCGCTCCCAGTTCCTTTGCCGCCTTGTTCAGGTCGTTATACTTCTTCGCCTTGTCGGCCAGTTCCTGGGTCTTCTGGTGCAGCAGCGACGGCAGTTGCTGGCTGCGGTAGTCGTCAAGCACGTGCTGCTTCCAGTCGGCGAAGGCCGGCGCGTGCGCGGCCTCGATGCCGCTCACCTGGAAGATTGCATAGCCTTCTCCGGTGGGCGCGTACTGCGGAGGATCGCCGACCTTGGATTCAAATGCCTTGGCCAGGAGTTGCGCGCTCGAAGCCAGCGATGAAATCACGCCCGAGCGGGCAACGGGCTGGCTGGTCACCACCTGCAGGTGGTGCGCGGCCGCAGTCTTCTCGAGCCCGTTTTTGTCGGCTTCAGAGGTGAGCGTGCGCGCGTAGTTCTCCTGCGCCTGCGCGCTTGCATCGCGGAAGAGCGTGGCCTGAATCAGCGGCAGCACTTCGTTGAGCGCCTGCGCGTGGGCGGTTTGCCGCTCTTCCACCTGCACAATGTGGTAGCCAAACTGGCTCTTTACGATCTTGATGTCGCCAATCTTCTGGGTAAAGATCGCATTGTCGAACTCGGGCACCATGGTTTTGCGCTGGGCAAAGCCGAGCTCGCCGCCTTTGTCTTTGCTGCCCGGGTCGTCAGAATACTTTGCGGCCAGTGCGGTCCAGTTCCCGCCGGCCTGGAGCTGCTTGAGCACATCCTCGGCCCTGGCCTTGGCTGCCGCGTCGGCTTTGGCGTCGGCGCCGGGAGCCAACTTGATGAGAATGTGGCGCGAGCGGGCCTGCTCCTGCGTCTGGTACTCAGACTGGTGCTGGTTGTAGTAGGACTGGATCTGCTGCTGGCTGGGTTGCGGCAGACCGCCGGGAACGTCGTTGGGCGTGAAGGCAAAGTAGGTGATCTTGCGCGCCTCGGGAACCGCGGTTGCGTAGCGTGCCGAGTTCTTCTTGAAGAAAGCCTCAAGATCGCTGTCGGAGGGGTTGATCGTCTTTTCGAGATCGGCGCTGGAGATGACCGCGTAGTCGAACTTGATCTTCAGATTCTGCTTGCGATATGCCTCGCGCACGTCCTTGTCGCTCACCGTGACGCTGGCCGTAACCAGCGCCTGCAGCCGCTGGATAATGAGTTCCTCCTTGACGTCCTGCTCGAATTGGGGAACCGACATATTCGCCTGGTTGATGATCTGCGTGTACTGCGTCTCGCCAATCCACTTGCCGCCGGGGAAGAAGGTCTGGCGGTAAGGCCCGTACTGCAGGAAGTGGAGCACATCGGCGTCGGTGGCCGTGATGCCGAGGCGGTGCGCCTCCTGCAGCAACACCTTCTGCTGGATCATCTGCTGGCCGACCTGGCTCTCAAAGATCTTCAGGATCATCGGGTTGTCGGCATATTGGGGGTTGCGCTGCATCAGCTGGCGGCGCGTCATCTCCTCGACCTTTTGCAGGCTGATCTCGTCACCCGAGGAGAGGAGCTTGCTGTACCAGTGCGGGTAGATCACCGCGTAGGTATCGGGCGCGGAAGATGCGGTGCTCATCAGGCCGGGGATGAGGTAAACCACCATTGAGACCGAGGCCACGCCGATCACGACGACGAAAAGGGCCTTGACGATGCGATTGTCTGCTTGCAGAAAACGAATCATGGGCGGGACTTCAACCTTCAACTCTCTTGGCGCCTGCAGGATGAGGGCGTTCGTGCATGAAACAGCCTGCAATGCGCAATTTTCGCGGTTTGCGACTCTGCCATTATAGACGAGGGGTCAGGGAACGGGGACTAGGGACTAGGTGTGTAGTGTCAATAGATTGTTCCTATCGAGACCAGCTCGGCTGACTCCGCTAACTCCGCTGCCCTCAAAAAAACAGGGCGCCCCGAGAGGCGCCCCGCGTTTGCTGAAGGCCGAACGACCGAACAATGTCGGTCAACGGCCGATCAATGCCAGTAGTAGGCCCCGCCCACCATGTAATAGGGGCGATAATACACCGGCGGATAAGCGTAGTAGGGATATGCGGCATAGCCGGCCGGCCCGTATCCATAGGGATAACGGCGATAGAGGGTCGGGCCGCCGGGATACAGACCCTGCGCCAGGCGCATGGCCTCCTGATGGCTGACGGGATTAACGGTGACCGGCGCCTTGAGGTGGAAGGTGACCAGCGCCTCGGCCGGAATCCAGACGTTCGGTCCAGGGGTTGCCGCCGAGACTGCTGTGCCGGCTGCGGCGCCGGCGCCAGCGCCGATGGCCGCGCCTTCACCACGACCGGCGATGCCGCCGATCATGGCGCCCAGCAGGGCTCCGCCGAACGCATTGCTAACCGTTCTGCCGGCCTTGTTCGGACCCTTCACCTTGAACTGATCTGCGGTGATCGGGTAATTCTGGCCGCCCAGATCGAGTGAGTTCAGCGTCAGCGCCAGCTCGGAGCTGCCGCCCAGGGCGCCCGAGCCAACTTTCTTCACTTCGGTCACAACGCCGTGCAGCGTCGCGCCGCGGGGAATGGCCAGCACGCCGCCCAAAGTGATGTCGCGGATCACCGTGAACTGCACCGGGGTGCCGTCGGTGGCGTGCCTGGTATCGACCTCTTCAGCGGTACGCACCTGGATCAGCGTTCCTTCAGGCAGTGTGAGGGGACTGGTGGCGTACTGATATGAGGGCGCCGGAGGCGGCGGGGGCTGTTGCGCATAGTAAGGCCTGCGATTCGGCGGGTAAGCCGGGTATTGCGGAGGCGGAGGCGGAGCGGCCTGGCCCTGATTCGGCGCGGGCTGGTTGATGCCAACCGGGGGCTGTCCCTGATCGGCCGGCTGCCCACCTGACGGACCCTGATCGCCCGCCTGTGCGGGAGCGCCCTGGTTGTTGCCGCTCATGGGCACATCGTCATCCGGGGCCGGAGCTGTGGCGTCCTGCGCTGCCTGCGGGTTGCCGATCTTCAGATTGTTGTTTACCTTGCTCACGCCGTTCACGTGGCCGGCAATTGAACCGGCCAGCTCACTCTCGGCCAGGCTCGATACTGTGCCTGAAAGCGTGACCTGGCCCTGAATCGTCGCGGCGGTAATCAGATCGTTCTTGAGCGCTTGCGAAGCATCCAGGGCTTGCACCACGTCCATTTCAATCTGGCCATCGGTGCGCTGGCCGTTGGCCGGGGCGGCTGAGCCACCCTCCTGCGCGATTGCCACGGCAACCGGGAACACAGCTACCACTGTCAGGGCCAGGCTCTGGAAGAAGATTTTCTTCAGCGACGGACGAATCATCGTTTTTAACTCTCCTCTGCCGATTCCTTTGATTCCCGGCGCCGCCAAAAAGCTGCAGCGCGGGAATTCAAAATCGATAGCAGCTCTCCAGCGTTTGCGGAGCGAAACTGCGACTTCTTGGCCGCGCTTTCTTGCAGCCATAACGCCGCACGGCGCGTCTCCTGCGCCCCATGGGGATTGGAGAACCACCATAAATAGCTGATTCCGGCTCAATTGATTAGACGAGAGACGCCGGAAGCAGTCATCGGTAGAAACCCCGCGGCAGAGAAAAAGTTCCGGCCGGGCTCGCGCGTCTGTTCCGAGCCCGGCGCGATGGAAGACGCTTACGGGAAGAGCCGGACTCTGCGGAAATCGTAGCTCACGCCGAGTGTAAATCCCTGGGGATCGAGACTTTTGCCGGTATAACCGGGGAAAATGCCGTTTAACAGGTTGGGCCAGATCTGATACTCGTAGTCGGCCCGCACCCAGAGACGGTTGATCGCGCGATACTCGAACCCAAACGCAGGGGCACGCACTGTGGCCGTTGCGATTTGGCCGTACCCATAATTGAGCCTGCCGTAGTCAATCAAGAACTTGCCGAAGGGCCGGACCTTGGAAAAATGACGATAAGTGTAGATCACTCCTCCACCCAGCGTGTCCTGCCGGTAGCCTGAGGCCAGTTGCGAAGGGCGGTCGAAGTCAAGATCGCGGCCTTCAACCTCAACACCGAGCCCGTCAAGGGACCTTAAAAGAACCTTCGGATGCCAGTCAACCCACATGGCAACACCCAACATCCGGCTCCGGCTCCAGTCGACGTTCAGGTCGGAGGCGCCGCCGCCGATGGTAAAGGGATAAGGATGCTGAATCGGCCCGGTTGCGGCCGGAATGGTCTGAGCGGCTGAGGGGGCAAGGACGGCAAAGAAGGCCACCGCCAAATTCGATATGAGCATTCTGAACCACGTCATCTAGAGTCTCCTATAGACAGAAAAACTTCTCCAATGCGGCAACGAACGGAAAGAGAAAGTCTGATTTCGAGTTTGAGATCCAAGGCAAATATCCGGTTTTGGCAGAGGACCGCGACAGGTCTGATGCCTGTTACTTGGGAGCGGACCCCCGCGTTCAAATTAACTGACTTACCTTCATGCAGGCATTTCGATTGCAGGTTGATGACAGGCTGGGTTGAAAAGGCTCTAGTACAGCATGTTCCCGAACTCTGATTCGATCGCGGCCGGAAAATCGCGTAGTGATTGAACCCGCGCGTTCAAAAGAAGTTTCGCATGATTCAGGTGCATTTTCGATGGTAAATCGTTCAAAACACGCCTCAGCAATGTCAAAACAGGTGAAAAACTTTCGTAACGGGTGTCGCGGCCAACCTTGACGAACGCGCGCAAGGCGCCGATTGCAGCCAGGCTGCTCAAGGATATCAGCGTCGCGCAGCAGCACGGCCTCGATCTCCACCGGTTCCTGGTGCGCCTCGCAGCGAATGTATTCGACAACGGATGCGCGCCAATCGGGAGCCATCATGACGCGTGTTCCGGCCAGCTGGGCGTGATGCGGATCAAGTCGAGATCACCCAGGTCCTCGAGCACAAACTCGGGCGATGCCGCGGGCACACAGACCATCGAACGCGCGGGAATGTCAAGGGTCTCAAATCCCTCGGAGATCAACCTCCCCGAGCCGCCGGCGGCGAAGAGGTATTGCAGGCCTTCCCGTTGGCTCGTCCAGCGCAGGTTCTCACTGGTGCGGATGCTGAAGACGGGGATCCGCTCCACACGGAAATACTCCACATCGATCAGGACGGTGCGATCGACCCATTCCTTTGGCTTGATCTTTCCGGCCCGCGTTTCGAACTTGATGGCTTCGAGAGATTTTTCGATGTGCAGCTCGCGGGGGCGGCCGTAATCGAACATGCGATAGGTGATGTCGCAGTTCTGCTGCGTCTCAAGCAGGATGGCCCCCGGCCAGATGGCGTGCACCGTTCCGGCATCCACAAAGATCAGATCGCCGGTCTCGACGGGGAGAATATTAAGGCTCGATTCGAGCGTGCCGGCCTGGATCTCTTCTCTCACCTGCTCCAGCGTGGTTCCGGGTCTTAGGCCCAGGGCTACTGCTGCGCCCGCTTCGGCTGCGAGCGCGTACCAGCACTCGGTTTTGCCGCGCGGCTCGCCATACTTTTGCGCCATAGCGTCGTCGGGATGCACCTGGACGCTGAGCTTCTCGCGCGCAAAGATCACCTTGATGAGCAGCGGCGAAGCCGGCGAAGGCGCTTCGGGACCGAGCAGCAGTTCGTGTGCTTCGGCAAAGAGCTCGCCGAGGGTTTTGCCGGCGTGGGGGCCCGTGGCGACGGTTGAGTCGTCGCCGGTGAGCCACGCTTCCCCGATGGGATCGCCTTCAGACACGCGGTCGAACCAGGGGCGCAGATCGTCAAAGCCCCAAGGCCGCGGACTATACCACGGATCGATGCGGAAAGGCGCCAGCTGATTGACTGAAAGACACGATGAAGCTGCCATGGAATCGACCGATCAAGTATTCAGAGCGCTGTGAGCGCGGCTCGCGATCGTTCAGAGATCGGAAGCAAGAAACAGCGCGCGTCTGAAACTCCAATTTAGCAGAGGCCGGCCGCAACGGCTCACGCGCACGCTCGAGGGCCGCTCGACGATCCTGGTCAATAATGGGCAGATCGACAGCCGCGCCCTGGCGCGGGAGTCGCTTACCCGCGAAGAGCTGCTCTCGGTGATTCACAAGGAGGGATTCGAGGGAATCCACCAGGTGCACCGCTGCGAACTCGAACCCAACGGCACGTTCTACGTGGAAGGCATCGAGCCCACGCTCGCCGATAATCGGCTTAACGAGCTGATGCAGCGTCTGGAGGCGCTGCAGGCGCAGGTGGCGGCGCTGCGGGGCCAGGCGCCGCAGGGAGCCTGACCGCGCGCCGCTGGGGAGCAAAATATCTCACTTGCGGATATATCCGTGTCGGATATAGTATGTCCGCATGAGCACTCAACCCGTCGCCGGCATCCCGCTCTCCGCCGCAGTCTTTGCCATTCTGCTTTCACTGGCCGAGCGTGAGAAGCATGGCTACCAGATCATGAAAGACGCGCTTTCTCCCGAAGGGGGCGCCGTCCGCCTCGGCCCTGGAACGCTCTACGGCTCTCTCGATCGCATGATGCGCGATGGACTGGTGGCCGAGTCGGGAGTATCGGACGACGAGCGCAGGCGCTACTACAAACTGACCGCCCTCGGCCGCCGCGCGCTCGCTGAGGAGCTGGAGCGGCTCGATCTTGCCGTACGCGCAGGCCGTTCGCTTGGCCTGCTGCCGCACAGGAGCCGCTCATGACCGGCGATTCCGTTGAAAAGCTCTACCTCATCGCCCTGCGCCTCTATCCGGAGCGCTTCCGCCTGGCCCACGGCCCCGCCATGCTCCAGGCCTTCCGCGATGGCCGGCGCGACGCTTCTCTGCCGCGCCGGCAATTCCTCTCATTGATTCTCGTAGACCTCGCCATCTCTCTCGTAAAGGAGCATCTCGCCATGATGCGCGAAGTATTCGGCCGCCCCGCTTTGTTCTTCAATGCCGCCGTCCTGGCCGGCATCTCCACAGTGCTGGCCCTTGCCCTCTATGCGATTCCCCAGCAAGTGCTGCGCCAGGGAGCGAACGATCCGCAGATCGCCATGGCCGGCGACGCAGCCGCGCGCCTTGAGCAGGGCCAACCGCCCTCCGAAGCCATTCCTGCGGAATCGGTAGTCGACATGGCTCGCAGCCTGTCGCCGTTCGTCATCGCGTATGACGATGCGGGAACGCCCCTCGCCTCGCAGGCGCAGTTGAATGGGCAGACTCCGGTCCCGCCCCATGGCGTCTTCGACTACGTTCGCGCCCACGGCGAGGAGCGCATCAGTTGGCAGCCGTTGTACAGGAACGGCCAGAGAGTGAGGATCGCAGCGGTGGTCGAGCGTGTCGGCGGGGCGCATCCGGGATTCGTTCTTGCCGGGCGCTCGCTGCGCGAAGTGGAAATGCGTGAAGAGCAGGTTCTCAGAATGGCTCAATTGGCCTGGGTCGCGATGCTTGGCTTGATCGTAGTCGGAACCGGGGTCTTCGGCTGGTACACGCGGCCCCGGACGGCTTGACTGGGGTTGAGGCTTCTCAGCAGATGGCGCCGAAGGCGCGACTGCCTTAATGGCAAATTACTCCCACTCAATCGTGCCGGGGGGCTTGCTGGTGATGTCGTAGACCACGCGGTTGATGCCGCGCACCTCGTTCACGATGCGGTTGGATATGCGTTTGAGGAGTTCGGCGGGAAGCTCGGCCCAGTCGGCCGTCATTCCATCTTCAGAGTGAACGGCGCGCACGCCCGCGGTGTACGCGTAGGTGCGCTGGTCGCCCATCACGCCCACGCTCATTACCGGCAGCAGCACGGCGAAGCTCTGCCAGATCTTGTTGTAGAGTCCGGCCGCCTTGATCTCGCCGACCACGATCTCGTCGGCCTCCTGCAAGAGGGCCACGCGTTCGGGAGTAACTTCGCCCAGGATGCGCACGGCAAGGCCGGGCCCCGGGAACGGCTGGCGGCCGAGGATCTCCTCGGGCATGCCGAGGTCGCGGCCGATGCGGCGCACTTCATCCTTGAAAAGGTCGCGCAGCGGCTCGATGAGCTTGAGTTTCATGCGCGCGGGCAATCCGCCTACGTTGTGATGGCTCTTGATGGTCTGGCTCGGACCCTTCACGCTCGAGCTCTCGATTACGTCGGGATAAAGCGTGCCCTGGACCAGCCATTCGACTCCGCCGGTTTGGCGCGCGATGCGGTTGGCCTCGTCTTCAAACACGGCAATGAATTCGGCGCCGATGCGCTTGCGCTTCATTTCGGGTTCTGATACGCCGGCCAGCTTCTCCAAAAACCGCGCGCTGGCGTTTACAGCGACAATGTTGAGGCCGAGCTTGCCGCGCAGGTTGCGCTGCACGCTTTCGAACTCGTTTTTGCGCAGCACGCCGTTGTTCACAAAGATGCAGGTAAGCCGGTCGCCGATCGCCTTGTGCACCAGCACCGCCGCTACCGAGGAATCCACGCCGCCTGAGAGTCCGCAGATCACGTGCCCGCTGCCCACCTTCTCGCGAATCTGGGCGACGGTGGATTCGATGAAGTGCGCCGGTGTCCAGTCGGCGCGCGCGCCGCATATGTCGAGCACGAAGTTTCGCAGGAGTTGCGGCCCGAGCGGCGTGTGGTGCACCTCGGGATGAAACTGCACGGCCCAGATGCGCCGTTCCTCATCGGCGATGCCGGCCAGCGCGTTCGATGTGACGGCGATGCGATGAAAACCCGAGGGCAGCTCGAGCGCCTCATCTCCGTGGCTCATCCACACGTGCATGCTCGCGGGCATTCCGCTGAAAAGCGCGGTCGCGCTGTCTTCGATCGAGACTTCGGCGTGGCCGTACTCGCGCTTCAGGGCCGAGCGCACCTTGCCGCCCAGATGGTGCACGATGAAGTGCAGGCCGTAACAGACGCCGAGGATGGGCACGCCGGTCTCGAGGACGGCCGGGTCGGCGACCGGCGCGTCATGGTCGTAGACGCTCGACGGCCCGCCTGAGAGAACGATTCCGATGGGTTTCAACGCCTGAATTTCGGCGATGGGGGCGGTGCAGGGAAGCACGACGGAGAAGACGTTGAGCTCGCGGATGCGGCGGGCAATGAGCTGGGTGTACTGCGAGCCGAAATCGAGGATTACGACCGTCTGGGTGTCCACGCTCCAGTGTGGCAGGGGGCGGGGCGGCGTGTAAAGAACTGAAAGAATATGTCGTGCGGGCGCTATTCGCAGTGGTGCCGAGCCTGCAGGAAGGGAACTCCGATGTATCCGGCCAGCTCATGCAGGGTATGGTGAGAGCTGGGGCCTGTTCACACTACTGGGATGGCGGCTTCAAACCAGGATAGGCAGGGAGCGGGGGCCTTCAGGCCCCTGTTACCCACGCTTCCAATTGCTTTTTTTTGACCGCGCGGGTTGACTTTTACCGGATCGGCCGCGTCAAAACTGCGATCGATTCCCAGTGAAACTCTTGCGGCAGGCGGCTCGAACCGCCCGGTCGCGGCATTCGGGGCGGGGTGAGGATTCCGAATCACCTCAATACATGGCCGGATGTGCGAAACTAGGCACAACCTGCCCTCGGCTTTTACAATGCAGCAGGGACCCGTCCCAACCCAGCGCTGTTCGGGAACGATCAAACTTGGCGGCTACCGCCGGACCAGGATGAAGGATTGGCATGAAGTTTACGAAATTCGGCAAGACCCTCCTGATGAGCGCCCTTACGGTGGGCATCATCTTCGGTGTATCGTCTTGCGTTAGAAGTTATACGGTCGGCTACTTGTATGTTACGGGTACGGTGACGGCCCAGACGAGTAACAACGGCATCATCAGCGGCTTCAAGATCGATCACAACACCGGCCAGCTCAGGGAGATTCCGGGGCTGCCTGTCGCCTCGGGCGGATCGAATCCGGTTCGCGCGATCCTCACCTTGGGAAGCCGGTTCGTTTATGTCCTCAACCGCGGCGTAAACGCCGAAGGCAACGGTGACTGCACCACCGCCGATCCCTGCGAGAATGCGAACATAACCGAATTCGCGGTGGGCGGCAACGGCGTCCTCACTCCCCAGCAGACCTTCTATACGCAGGGGCTCAACCCCTTCCGTCTGCTGGTCGATTCTACCGGCAGCTACATCTTCGCTCTCGACCATGATTCGATCGGGCAGGATGGAGTCAATCCGGCCTCGGCGACCAATCCGAATCCGAGCTGCGGCGAGGCGTTGGGCGGCACGCAGACTACCTGCGGCGACATTTCGGTCTTCCAGATTAACCAGACCACCGGCCGCCTCAGTGCGGTCCTGAACGCGCAGGTTACGCAGGCCAACTGCCCGGGCGGGTCCACCAGTTGCCCGCTTTCCTACTTCCCGGTTCCCTCCGACCCCATCGACTTTATCCTGAGCGGGGGATTCATGCTCACCTTGAGCGGAACGCCCGCGACCGGCGACTCGGTTTATCCGTACACCTACTCGAGCTCGAGCGGACAGTTGCTGTTGAGCCAGAACAGCTCACAGCCCTTGACCGACCCGTATAGCTCCAGTACGGAAGGCCCTTCGGCGGGCCTGGTAACGCAAGCCACCGCCATCGTAGGCGCCGGCAGTGTGTACTACGTGCTCGACAACGAACCGATTACGATCACCTTCAACGGCAACTCGGTCTCTTCCAACAGCCAGATTGTGCCCTACACGCTGGGGACGGGCGGAGCTTTGCAGTCCGATACCAGCGGCATCTTCCCCGACGACCCGGCGCTTTCCAATCCCACCTGGCTGATGGTTGAGTCGAAGAACAAGTACCTGTACGTGGCCAATCAGGGGAACAACACCACGGGGAATAACAACCCCAACAGCGGCATTGCCGCCTACCTGATTACCCAGACGCCTACCTACCAGTTCCAGTTCGTGAGTGGCGAGCCGTTCGGTTCAGGCTCGGGTCCGCAGTGCATCGTCGAGGATCCGTCGAACCAGTATATTTACGAGGCGAATTATTACGATTCGAGTATTACGGGCCGGGTGCTTGACCCGAACGCGGGCGAACTGAAGCAGATGCGAGTCGCCAGCACCTATGCGCTCAAGGGTCCCGCGACCTGGTGCCTGGTGGATGGGCGCACCGGATAATGCAGCGCCCCTTGCCGCCAACGCTGCAGCAGTCTGCGGCCGGGGGTTCCGCTTCCGGCCGCACGATCCGCCGGGAACCCGGGGCTCCCGGGGAACTGCAGACAGGCCAGGCCTCTTCGGAACACCGGCGCCGGCTGCTCAAGTTTCCGAGTTTCGATTTCAAACCGATTTGGACGGGTCGGCGGTTATGGCCCTTTGACGAAAGATGCGCATGAAGTTCAACAAAACGAGCCAGCTTGTTGTTGCGGCCGCGGCCAGCCTGCTGGCAGCATCGCTCCTCACGGCATGTTCCACTCTTACCGTCGATTTTGTTTTCGTCACCAGCTCCAAAGCCGCAGGTCCGAACAACTACGGCTTGATCGATGTCTTCGAGATCAACTCCGAGTCCGGAAAGATGCGGCAGATTCCATCCTCGCCGTTCCCTTCGGGCGGCCGTCTCCCGGTGGCCGAGGTGGTTTCAGCCGACAACAAGAATCTCTTCGTGGTCAATGAGGACGACAACAACATCGTCCAGTTCGTGATCGGCAGCGACGGCAAACTGTATCCCTTCAATACCGTCAATACGCCCGGCATCTTCCCCATTGGGGTTGCCGCCACCAAGACCAACCTTTTTGTAGCCGACACCTATCAGCCTCTACCGCTCTGCTCCAATGCCGATCCCTGCTCCGGCTCGATAGCGGTCTATCCGCTGGTTGCGGGGAGCAGCGGCAGCAGTTCAACAGGCAGCTGCACGGCAACCGTGTGCCTCGGAACTCCTGTAACCAACGGCTCGGCAGGCGTGCCGTATTGGCCGCTTACGCTTCCGAGCGCCCCATCGGACGTTATCGTGCCCACGGCCGTCAATGTCCTTGCATCGGGCGCATATGTCTACGTCACCGCCTATGACTCCTCGGTAACCCCGAACAGGGGCTTGATCTTCGGCTTCGCAGTAGGCTCCGGCGGGGCCCTCACACCTCTCAACAACGGGGTGCCACATGACATGGGAGTTGGCGGCGAAGGGCTCGGCATTCGTCCCTCAGCGATTGCGAGCGATCCAACCAGCAGCTACGTTTTCGTGACGGATTCCACCAACGACATTGTGGTCAGTTACTCGGCCGCATCCGGGGTATTGACTAAAATAGAAGACACTCCGACCGGCAATCAGCCGACGGCAGTCGTGGTCGATCCCGCTTACCCCTACGTCTATGTCACCAATGGGCTCGACGGCACCGTGACGGCGTATTCGATGAGCAGCGGCGTTCTCACCAGCCTGGACAACTACACGGTGGGAACCGATCCGGTGGCCATCGGAATCGATCCCTCGACCAAGCATTTTCTGTTTGTTGCAAATTTCCTCGACAACAATGTCTCAGGCTTTGAGCTGAGCACAACGGCCGGAACACTTCTCGAATCGCAGTTTTCTCCCTTCTCGGCCAGCACCAATCCAACCGCTGTGGCGGCTATTCCGCACAACGGCACCGGAGGGGGAATCACGAAGTGATGGACACAGGATTCACCAGGCCGCCAAACGGCCGGCATGGCTGGATCATTCCCGCGGGCGGCTTTTACAATAGCCTGTGGGCAACCTGAAACCAAGTTTTTGACGGGCTTTTTCAAGTAACCGTGAGCCCGCGACGAAGGAAGCGCATGAAGTTGAGTAAACCGAGCCAGCTTTTCCTGGTCTCTGCAATCGGCCTGATCCTGGCTGCCTTTCTGACTGCCTGCAATATTGTCACCATCGATTACCTCTTCGTGACCACCTCAGGAGGTTCTTCAGGCGGTAACACTGGCCAGATATATACCTTCGCGGCCGACGCGGAAACGGGAGCCCTGCGCGTTGCCCATCCGGCAGTTTCTACGGGCGGCGACTCACCCATCGCCATGGCTGTGGACGCAACGTATTACAACCTCTACGTCGCCAATGAGGCAAGCAACAGCGTCGTTCACTTCGCCGTCGCCTCCGACGGCACCTTGTCGCAGAAGGACTCAGTGACCACGGCGGAGCCGCCGGTTGCCCTCGCCGTCAACCATGCCGGCACTTACCTCTACGTTCTTACCGGAACCAATTCGGCCACCCTCACCGAGTATTCGTTGAGCAGCGGCGCCATCGGTTCGGCCACGGTCTCTCAGCCGCTCACCATTCCCGGTTACGAGACCGATGCCCTGGTGCCGACCGCCATCACCATTCTGCCCAACGGCAACAACGTATATGCAGGGCTCTACGACTCTTCGGCCTACAGCCCCGGCTGCCCCGCCTGCGTAACCAGCAATGCTAATCCGGGCTGGGTCTTCGGCTTTACGGTCGGTTCGGGCGGGGTCCTCTCTCCGACTACCGACAGTCCTTATGAGGCCGGCGTCAAGCCCAGCGGCATGGCCACCGATCCAACCGACCGGTTTGTTTATGTAACTGACTTTGCCTCGAACCAGTTGATCGGCTACATCGTGCAAGGCTCAGGCGAGCTGGACTTCATGGTGAACGGACCCTTCAAGACCGGCAACGAGCCCGGCTCGGTGGTTGTCGATCCGCGCGGCCTGTTCATCTACGTCACCAACGGGCTCGATTCAACGGTTTCTGCTTACAGTATCTCGTTGCCCTCGGGCACGCCGTCGGCGGCGATTGCCACCAGCGGCTCAGCAATCAACCAGACTGACACGCAACCCGTCGCCGTTACGATCGATCCCGCGCTCGCCCGCTTCGTCTACACCGCCAACCATCTGGGCAATTCGGTCTCAGGATTCCGGATGAACTCCAGCACCGGCGTCATCCAGCCCACCCAGGCCACGCCCTATCCCACCGGAAACGGCCCGACCGCGTTGATCGCCGTTCCCCATGGCAACCACGCAACCGAGTCGACAACTCCATAAAGAACCGCAAATCGCGATTCACGAACCACGAAACAGGTCCGGCTCTCGCAGCCGGACTTTTTTCGTCCTACGCAACGAACTCCACGTCTCATACGCAGGCGCCGTGCCCCATCCCGAGCGCAGCACAGTCGAAAGCTTGCCCTGAGCGAAGATTGCGAAGCAATCGCAGTCGAACGGGGACCTGCTTCTTGATTTCGTCTGTGGCAAGGGTGGGAGACCAAAACCCTCCATTCGTCTTGTGTCAGGGCACGGTTCACTGGCGCCGATAACGGCCAAAAATGACCTGGGGCTTTAGAGGCTGCGGAAAAACTCATCGAGCTCGGCGAGATGTCCTAAAACCATCCCTCAGGGATTAAAACCCCGGCTCGTTTTATGCGGCCCATTGGCACGGATAAATCCGTGCCCTTTCAAAACAGCGGCATTCATCGGGTTTTTGCGCAGCCTGTTTAACCCCCGCCAATCCTCTTTCCCGTCCCCGCGCATATACTTGTTTGCACAGTTCCAAACGTAGTCCGGCGCCTCCTCTATCCCGCCTTCGTTCGGGATCGATTTGCGGCGCACGCCTCACCGCCCACCATCGAAAGAGGAGATCATGTTGCGTCGCATTTCTGTTGTGCTTTACCTTGCCCTGGCTACTTCGGTTTTCTCGGTTGCGCAATTCGGCGCTCCGCCCGCCACAAAAGTTAACGATCCCGAGGCGCTCAAGCCCCCGGAGGGCAGTCATGTGGCCATCGTGGAGTTTGAAGACATGGAGTGCCCCGACTGCGCCCGCGCCAATCCACTGCTGATGGAAGTGAATGACAAATACAAGATTCCCTGGGTAAGGCACGATTTTCCGCTGCCGTTTCATACCTGGAGCTTTCAGGCTGCGGTGAACGCCCGCTTCTTCGACACCATGAGCGAGCACTTGGGCGACGACTACCGCAACTTCATCTTTGCCAGCCAGGCGCAGATTGAAACCCTCCCGGATCTGGCGAGGATTACGCAGCAATACGCTGGGGTCCACAAGGTCAACATGCCCTTCGCCGTAGACCCCATGGGACGGCTGGCCGCGGCAGTGAAAGCCGATTATGCCCTAGGCCAGAAGGTCGGTATCGAGCACACGCCCGCCATCTGGGTGGTTACCGACGGCGTGAACGCGGCTCCGTTCGTCGAAGTAGTGGACCGCAGTAAGCTATTTCAGCTCATCGACGCAGCATTGGCTGCAACCGGTCACGCCTCCACGCTTCGCCCGGCTCCCGCCCACCCCGCCTTCAAAGTCGCCGTCTACATTGCGGTATCCGATGTGGAGCGGATGAAGGATCCCGCCTATCTTGCAAAGGCCTGGGACGATATCAACAGCCAGGTTCACGTCGACAAGGTCTATATCGAAAGCTATCGCAGCGGCGTGCTGGCTGACGGCGCGCTGCTTGACACGGTGAAGGCCTGGTTCAAGGCCCGCGGCGTAGAGACTGCCGGCGGCATCGCCTTTACTGCCGGCGACGACATGGCGGCGCCCGAGGCCGCGGGCGGCCAGTTCGTGAGCTTTACCTACACCGACCCCAAACAGCGCGCCTACGTCAAGCACGTTTCTGAAGAGACCGCGCGGCACTTCGACGAGATCGTTCTCGACGATTTCTTCTTCAACAACACCAAGCGCGACTCCGACATCGCCGCCAAGGGCATGCAGAGCTGGAGCGCCTTCCGCCTCAAGCTGATGGATGAGGTTGCCCGCAACCTGGTGTATGGCGCGGCCAAGGCCGTCAATCCCAAGGTCAAAATCATCATCAAGTTCCCCAACTGGTACGAGCATTTCCAGGCGGACGGCTACGATCTCGCGCAGGAGCCGAAGATCTTCGACGGCATCTACACCGGAACCGAGACGCGCGAGGGCGAAATCACCGACCAGCACCTGCAGCAGTACGAGAGCTACGAGATCGTCCGCTACTTCGACAACGTTGCGCCCGGCCGCAACGGCGGCGGATGGGTTGACACCTTCGACACCCGCTACATCGACCGCTACGCCGAGCAATTGTGGGACACGATGCTGGCCAAGGCGCCCGAGATCATGCTCTTTGAGTGGAACAACCTTACGCAGTCCGCGCGCCTCGGCACGCGCCCGTGGAGCGCCCTCAGCACGACATTCAACGAGGCCGGATTCGCAAAATGGCGCGACGATTCGGGCTCGGCAGACACGGTCACCTGGGGAACCGCGGCGGGCTACGCGCTCGACGCCGCCAATGCCGTAGTTGGCAAGCTGGGCAAGCCCATCGGCATCGCCAGCTACAAGCCCTACCAGTCCACCGGCGAAGACTTCCTTCACAACTATCTCGGCATGATCGGGATTCCCATCGATCTCGAGCCGTCGTTCCCGGTGAGCGCAAAAACTGTGTTGCTGACTGAATCGGCAAAGTACGATCCCGCGATCGTCACCAAGATCAAGTCGCATCTCCAACAGGGCGGGAACGTGGTCATCACCTCGGGATTGCTCAAGGCGCTTGAGAGCCGGGGCATCGAGCAGATCGCCGAGATACGCGCCACCGGCAGCGTGCTGAATGTGGATCGCTACTGGGGAGCGTTTGGCGCGGGCGCCGGCGCCAACCTGGGAACGACCGAAGCGGTCGAGTTCCCTGAGATCGGCTTTATGACCAACGATGCCTGGCCGGTTGTACGCGGCACCGCCAACGGCCGCGGCGCTCCGCTGGTAATTATGGATCACTTCTCCAAGGGGACCTTCTACGTTCTTACGATTCCCGAAAACTTTAACGACCTTTACCTGCTGCCGCCGCCGGTGCTGACGCAGATTCGCCGCTACGTTATGGGCGATTTTCCGGTCTCGATTGACGCGCCGGGCAAGGTGAGCCTCTTCGTCTATGACAACAACACTTTTGTCGTTGAGTCGTATCGCGACGAACCGGTGAAGGTGACGGTGAATGCGGTGGGCACCTTCGCGCACATCCGCAACCTGGCCAGCGGAGCTGAGGTCGATGGGTCGCCCGTTCCTCAGTGGCGCGGACGGCAAACCACTCCGCGCACGACCTTTCAGATTGAGGTGCCGCCGCACAGCTTTGCGGCGTTCGAAGAGGAGAAGTAACACAGCAGCAGCGCTAAAACCAAAATGCTTGTCATCCCGAGCGTAGTCGAGGGATCTGCAGTTGCTGTTGCGGTTGTATTTCGCGTCACATGATTGGCCTCGAATTCTCCCTTACGATGCGTTAAATGCACGAGGGAAGCTACTTCACCTACATCATGGCCAGCCGAAGCCGCACGCTCTACATCGGTGTCACTGGCAACCTGCTTAAGCGGGTCTTCGACCATAAATGGAAAGAGCACGAAGGCTTCACCGCGACTTACAACTGTGATCGCCTGGTCTGGTTCGAAAGCCATCAGGACGTGACAAGAGCTATCGCCCGCGAAAAGCAATTGAAGGCATGGCGGCGCGAGAAGAAGATTGTTCTCATCGAGCGTATGAACCCCGCGTGGGTCGACTTGAGCAAGGACTGGTACGATGTGGAGCCGGCCGACTTCAAGCGCGCAACGGACAGGATGCTTTCGTAAAAACAACAGCAAGAACGACTGCAGATCCCTCGACTCGTCGCCACGGCGACTCGCTCGGGATGACAGTGCCCTGAGTGAGAGGTCTGCTCGGGATGAAAGCGCCTGCGTGGGAGCCGTGGTTCCCCGCCCTTTTGGACAAAAAACCTCCAAAGGAGGGGCACGGAACACCAGCCGCTGACTTGCTGACTCGCTGACTCGCTCTCTGACCCCTGATCACTGACCACTGACCACTGACTTCTGACCCCTGACCCCTGACCCCTGACCCCTGACCCCTGTTTTACCGCCAGACCCCGAACAAGTTGCGCAACTGGCGCTGGGCCGGCTTCTCAACAAAGTGCAGCGCCATCAGCGCCAGGGCAATCAGCAGAACGTAGCTGATCCAGGGGTCGAGGCGGCTGAGGTGCAGCCGATCCAGGATGTGCGAGTTGTGGATCATGTTCCACAGGTTGAAGTGAAGCAGGTACAGACAGTAGCTGGACTCGCCGATAAAGACCAGCGGCCGCCAGCCAAAGCCATGGGCGAGCCAGTTGTTGCCCGCCAGTCCCAGGATGATGCAGCCAAAGAGGGGCATCAGCAGGCCGTCGTGAAGCATGGCGTAGGGGATATGATCGGCGAAGGTGAGCAGGGTGAATGTGGCCCCAAACCCGAAGACGCCGAGGATCAGGCGCAGGCGGCTGGTGCGGCCGATAAGTTCGTCCAGCGAGGCCAGCATAACGCCAAAGACAAAGCTGAACAGATGCGGGATCGGCGTGTATTTGAGCGCCTGCAGCCACGGTCCCCAGCTCCAGCGGTCGGGGTGGGGAATTCCGTCGGGATTGAAGATGACATAGAGCGTGCCGGGCACCATGCCCAGCATCCACACGCCGAACATCCCTCTCAGGTGCCGTGCCACGTTATCGGGCCGCTTCCACTTCGCCAGCCACGGAAAGATGAGGTAATAGAACGACTCGGCCGACATGGTCCAGGCCGGCGTGTTCAGAAATGTGGCAATCGGGGGAATCCACCCCTGCAACAGCAGGGGCGAAAGAACCATGCCGGTCCAGAACATGGCGTGGGTGTGGGCGCCATATTCCACTGGCACCATTTGCCAGGCCAGCACCAGGCTTAACAGGTAAATGGGGTAGAGCCGCGTGAAACGCGCCTCGTAGAAGCGGAGAGTGTCAAGCTCGCCGGCTCTGGCCTTGGCGGCGTAGTTGTAGGCCATCACGTAGCCGGAAAGGAGAATGAAGAAGCTGACCGAGGCGTAACCGGCGTTCACCACCGGCGCCATAAAGCCGAACGTCCTGGGATTGGAGAAGTGGAAGAAGACGATGTTGATGGCCGCAAAGCAACGCAAGCCCGTAAGGGCATTCAACCGTGCTGGCTTGCGCATCTCCACGTGCTGTTAGACGACTCCAAAAGTGCAGGGAACAGGGATCAGGGATCAGTATTCAAGCCGCAGAAGGTCTCAACTTGGCGGATTGCGCTGGATCGGGAAGCGGTGCCGGAAGGGAATTGGACCTCGTAATGAGCCATTTCTATAGGCAATCGGCAGCCGTCGTTCTGATCCCTGATCCCTGAACCCTGTTTTTTACGCCGTTACCAGCGAGCCCACTTTTTCGCCCAGCACCACCCGGCGGATGTTACCAGGCTCGTTCATGTTGAAGATGACCATGGGCAGGTTGTTGTCTTTGCACAGGCTCACCGCGGTCAGGTCCATCACCTTCAGGCCAAGGCGAAGGATTTCCATGTAGGTGATCTCGTCGTACTTCACCGCGTCCTTTACCAGCACCGGATCGGCGTTGTAGACGCCCTCGACCTTGGTGGCCTTGAGCAACACGTCGGCCTTGATCTCCATGGCGCGCAGGCTGGCAGCCGTATCGGTCGAGAAGAATGGGTTGCCGATGCCCGCGGCGAAGATGACCACGCGGCCTTTTTCAAGGTGACGCACGGCGCGGCGCCGGATATAGGGCTCGGCGAGCTGGTTCATGAAGACGGCGCTCATCACGCGGCACTGCACTCCGCGTTGCTCGAGCGCATCCTGCAGGGCAATGGCGTTGATGACGGTGGAGAGCATGCCCATATTGTCGGCGCTCACCCGGTCCATCTGTTTAGCCTGGTCGGCAACGCCGCGGAAGAAGTTGCCGCCGCCCACCACAACGCCGATTTCAACGCCGAGGGCATGAACTTCAGCAACTTCGCCGGTGATCTGGGCAACCCGTTCCTTGTCGAGGCCAAAGCCGCGCTCGCCGGCCAGCGCCTCTCCCGAGAGCTTGAGGACGATCCTTTTATACATGCCGTTTCGAGTATCGCATATTGAGCCCGCCGTTCACTTTCCCGCAATGGGCCTCTGGTCAGGGGTGTTCCCGGCCCGGGAAGCCCGGCGCAGATTCACGTGGCAGAGGTGTGCCGCGCCGCCCAAAAGGTTTCTAGACTAGAGCCTGTTATGA
>Ga0326727_10008237_pt1 | contig 26657 bp, 26 predicted proteins | sample MB2enrmetagenome_FD_207643 | JGI IMG/M metagenome (GOLD analysis project Ga0326727, IMG submission 207643) | Lab enriched peat soil microbial communities from McLean, Ithaca, NY, United States - MB29MY | ecosystem: Environmental > Terrestrial > Soil > Wetlands > Peat | place: USA: New York...
GGCGATCCATGCAAGCACATGGCCGCAGTCTACTACCTCATCGCCCAGGAGATCGACCGCGATCCTTCCCTCCTTTTCCGCCTACGGGGCGTGGACCTCGCCGCGCGCTTCGGCCGTTCCCGATCCGTGGGCGAGCTGGCTCTGCCCCCTCCTGTCTCTCTGTATATCGACGAGCAGCCTCGTCCCGCGGCGCCTGAGTCCTCCCCTTCGCTGCCGAGGATCGAGAGCTATCTAGGGCTCGTGCAATCGCTCATTCCGCCGCGGCCTCCTTTTGCGGAGGGGGACTTCGGCGCGGCGCTAGTAGAGTTTTATCATCGCGCGGCCGTCTCGGACTCCGTCATCGCGGCTGGAACGCCGCTCTCAAATGGGCGCGGCACGGGCCCGGCGGATACTCTTGAGCGCCGCTTCTCCTGTGCGAGTTTTCATATCGACTACGATGGCCGGGAGCGCGGGGCTCTCTTCGCCGTAGGAACCGGTCCCGAACTCTACATAGTCGCCGAGGAGAGCGGCGGCGCGAAACGGAGGATGACCGTTTCGACGGCCGTATCGCTCTTTCTCGGCTTCGAGGACGAACGCGGCACGCCGGATTATCGCTTCCTTTTTTATCTTTCGCGCGCAATCTTCGCGGCCTGGCGCGCCGCTGCCTTCGTCCCTTCTCCAGTGCTCGATGCCTCCGCCTTGGCCGTGGTTTGGGCGCCTCTGCCTGCGGCGAAGGAGCTCGGACAGGCGCTCGACGAGCTGGGGCGCTACGATCCGGGAATCTTTCGCATACTAGGCAAGCGTAAGGCCGCCGCCGTCGTGTCGGGCGCCTCGACCGCGCGCGTCCTCGCGATCTCCTGCCTTGGCGAATGGGTACGCTCGCTCGGCTTCCGCCCCTCCGGTGAACGGGCGGGGATCCGGAGCCTCGTGGATCTTTTCTTTTCGGGCGAAAATCTCGATGCCTCTAGTCCCGGAGCGCGGCTTCTCCCGCGGGCGATCGCGTCCTGGCTCTCGATATTCAACCTCGACTTCGGCGCCTCGACGTACCGTTATCGCTTCATTGTCGACCAGGTCGACGATGAGAAAGAGAAGGCGCCTGAGTCGCGTTTCTCGCTCGGCCTTTCGGTGCTCCGCGCCGGCGAGGCGGGCGCGAGGCCGAAGGCAGTGGCGCTCAAGGAAGCCGCGAAGAAATTGGGCGATCTCGAGACGCTGCGCATCCCCACGGCACTCTCGACCTACGTGCCCGAGATAAGCCGCCTCGCTTACGAAAAGAGCATAGTCCTCGAGGAGTCCCGCCTCGCTTCTTTTCTCGGCGAGGCATCGTCCGTCCTCCAGCGCCTGGGGGTCGAGGTGGTACTGCCGAAGGCGCTGAAGAAGGTTCTCTCGCCAAGGCTTGTCCTCGACGTGAAAACCAAGGGCGCCGGCTCGCTTCAGTCCTACCTCGACCTAGAGGGCCTACTGCAGTACGACTGGCGAATCGCCATCGGCGACCGGCTCCTTACGCCCGCCGCCTTCGAGCGGCTGGTAAAGGCCAAAAAGGAAATAGTCATCTTCCGCGACGGCTTCGTCAGGCTCGATCCCGACGAAGCCGTCCGACTCCTCGAGCACGCCCGTTCGAAGCGCGGACCATCGGCCCTCGACCTTATCGCAGCCCGCCTTTCGGGCGACTCTGTCTTTTCCGCCGACGCGGAGGCGGTGGCAGGTTCCTTGTTCGAGCGCGGCGACGAGGCTTTGCCCACAGCCCTCGCCGCGGAACTGCGGCCCTACCAAGCGCGGGGCTACCGCTGGGTCATGTCCAACTTCCGATCGGGCTTCGGCTGCGTGCTCGCCGACGACATGGGACTCGGCAAGACCGTGCAGGCGATCGCCGTAATCTTGCGCCTTGCCGAAGAGGGGCTGCTTGACGACGGTGCGCTTGTCGTCGCGCCCGCCGCCTTGCTTACCAACTGGGAGCGCGAGCTTGGGCGCTTCGCGCCCGGCCTTTCAGTGGCTCGTTACCATGGAAGCAAGCGGAGCCTGGACGCGGCGGCCCAGGTCCTTGTAACGACCTACGACACTGCGGCCCACGACGCCGCGGCGCTCGCCGAAAAGAGCTTCTCGCTCCTCGTCTGCGACGAGGCCCAGCTTATGAAGAACGCGGCGGCCCGGCGCTCTCGCGGCGTCAAGTCCATCTCTGCCGCGCGCAAGCTTGCGCTCTCGGGCACTCCGGTCGAAAATCGGCTCGAGGATCTGCGTTCGATCTTCGACTTCGTCCTCCCCGGCTACCTGGGCGGCGCGGAGGAGTTCAAGAAGACCTGGCGCGAAAGCATCGAGATCGACCGGAATCACGAGACCGCGGACAAGCTCAAGCGAATAACTTCTCCCTTCCTCTTACGAAGGCTCAAGACGGACCGCGACATAGTCCCGGACTTGCCCGATAAGATCGTCTCGGACGAGTACGCCAAGCTCGCGCCCGACCAGGCCGCGCTTTACGAGACTGTCGTGCGCTCGGGCCTCGCCGATACCGAGTCCGCCCAACCCGGATCGGCACGTGCGGCGCTCGTGCTTAAGCTTTTGACCTCGCTTAAACAGATATGCGACCACCCGCGAGTCTACGACAAGGAGAGTCCGCCCGAGGCCAAGCTTTCCGGGAAGTGCCTGCTTCTTGTCGAGCTTCTTCGGGAGATTCTCGACCGGCGCGAGAAGGTCTTGGTCTTCAGCCAGTACGTCGAGACGCTCGAGCTTCTGAAGACCGTTCTCGCGGACGAGCTAGGCGAGAGCTGCCTGCTCTACCACGGGGGGCTTTCGAAGAAGGCGCGCGACGCTGCGGTCGACGCTTTCCAGAACGAGAGCGCCGCGCGCGTCATGCTCGTGAGCCTTCGGGCGGGAGGCCTGGGACTCAACCTGACCGCGGCCAGCCGCGTCATCCATTACGATCTGTGGTTCAATCCCGCGGTGGAGAATCAGGCGACCGACCGGGCCTTCCGCATAGGTCAGACCAAGAACGTCTTCGTCCATCGTCTCATTGTAGCAGGCAGCTTCGAAGAGAAGATCGACGCCATGCTCAAGGCTAAGCGCGAGCTTGCGGACATGACCGTCTCTTCGGGCGAATCCTGGATAGCGAAGATGAGCGGCGACGAGCTGCGGGAGCTGTTTTCGCGATAAATCCCGCGTTTTGCCGCCGAGCGAGTCCAGTCTCTCGCCCAGAGCTTTCCCGCCGTCGTTATCACAGGCGCCCGGCAGTCCGGCAAGACGACTCTCACCGAATTGGCCTTCCCCAACATGCGCTCCGTCAATCTCGACCTGCCAAGCCTCTCCGATCAAGCCGAGCGGGAGCCGGCATCCTTCTTTGCGGCGAACCCTCCGCCTCTTGCCATAGACGAAGTGCAGCGCGCCCCCGGAATCTTCCGCCACGTCAAAGCTCAGATCGACCTCGATCGTCGAGCGCGGCGGTGCGCTCTCCTTCGTGGAGACGAAATGGACCGAACACCCCGACCCATCGGACGCCGCGACCATTGTCACACTCGATCGAGAGCTCGCCTCCTCGGGGAGTCCCTGGCGACCGGGGCCGCACTACGTAGTGTCCCGCACTGCCGCCACTTACCCGATAGCCGAGGGCATCGAAGCTGTCGACGAAGACTCTATCGCCGCAATCCTCGGCATCGAACGGTGAAGCCGAACTCATGGCTAGTCGCGCCTAGCCCCGGTAGCTGATAAACGTTTGCTATTCTGTCCATTGACTTATACATATATTGAATACATATTTATGCATATGAGAACTACGCTTGAACTGTCCGATGAATTAGTCGCCCAGGCGCGCGCGGCTTCGGGGCTCGAAAGGATCAGCGATCTCGTCCGAGAAGGATTGCGTGAGCTCATCGCCTGCGAAGCCCGCAAGGAACTCGCAGCAATGGGGGGCTCCGACCGGCGGGCCAAGGCAGCGACGCGTCGTCGCGCGGCGCCTCGCAGTTCCATGGCCAAGCGGAAGAAAGAGTCAGCCTCTTGATCCTTGTCGACACGAGCGTCTGGATCGATCACCTCCGGAGCCGCGATGCGCGACTTGTCACTCTCCTGGAAGCCGATCAGGTTCTTGTACATCCGTGGGTACTCGGCGAACTTGCCCTCGGTACGTTGGCCGATCGTGAACGCTTCCTGACTCTCCTCTCGCGGCTACCAAGCCTCCGGCCAGAGCCGGACGATCGTATATTCGCATTCATCGACGATAAACGACTCTTTGGCCGCGGTATTGGCTGGGTTGATACCGGCCTTCTGGCTGCCTGCGCCTCTCGGCCCTGCCGGCTTCTCACCCACGACAGGCGCCTCGCATCCGTCGCGCGCGCGCTCGATCTCGAAGCTTTTTCGGCTGACTGATTCAATCCCCGTAGGCAAGCGGAATCCATAGCTGTGCGGACTGGGCGGATGTGCCGCGCGGAGGTCCAGGAGGGCGGCGCTCTAAGAATGGCGCCAAGCCCAGGCTCTCCCCCGAGCGCGGGAACCATGCCCCGTAAATGCGGCGATAGGCGGTCTCTTTTTCTCCTCGCTCGTCTGGGTATTCAAAGACGGCATAACGGGACGCTGGAAGACGCCAGAGCTCCATCCCCTTCGGAACAGGAGAGGCGTGGCAGGTCGGAGCCGGTCCCAACTCGAGGGCGGCGAGATAGCTGAAAGGAAAGTACTCCTCCTCTCCTTCATGCGCTGTGGAGAGCTCGTAGCGGTATATGCAGTAGGTAGCGTCGTCCACCGCAGCCACAATCTCGCTCTTTCTCCTGCGGAAGGAGCGATCGATCCGCGGAACTCGGTCGGCGCTCTCGGCGCAGTTGCAGGCCAGGCCCACGAAGCGGGACTCTTCCTTCTCCACGATCCGCGGCTCGGGCGCTCGTACTCCTTCAGCTAACCGGGCAGCGAGGGCCTGGAGCTCCTCGCGCCCAAGGAGCGTCGGTCCGTTGCCGGCAGTCGGCCTGCACCGCCCAGCCGCGTAGGCCGAGGCGCTCTCTCCGACTACGGCGAGAAACATCCGCGAAAAGAGAAAGACCGGCATCCCCGCCGCTGCGGCCGTCGCACACAGGTCGAAGGCGCGATCAGAAGCTTCTATATAATGGAAGGAGTCATGAAGAAGCATGTGCCTGAGGAGGATCTCGAAGCTGTACTTCTTGTACTCCGGATGGACTCCCTCTTTTTGCCACACGCCTCGCTTCGCCTTCTTGATAATGCTTCCCTCCATTTGGTCCTTCGCAATGACGATCCTAGAGCAGTCGCCTGGCCATCTCGATCGAGTCCTTAAGGCTAGTAGGGGACTTGTTCTCATCGCGCATCGACCTCGATGATTTCGAATGCGCCGAAGGCGGCGAAGTCCCGGCCGTTGGAGGTCGCAAGCCGCCGTATGCCCGCCGCGGAATAGGTGGCGGCCAGGTAAGTATCCAAGATGCGCTTACGTCCCAGGTTCTGGAAGCGCATCCATCGGAAAAACAGGGCCGTCGCCTCGAGATCCGGCACGATTCGCTGCACCTCCCGAGCCGACCACCAGAACTCGGCGCGATCGATGGCCTGCCCTACGGAAAGAGGCCGCGCGAAGCGCTTGGAATCGCTCACGACGTGGATGAACTCGGTCAGGACTTGTGGCGCGATCGCGAAAGGCCGGCCATCCGTCTCCGCCGGTCGGGAGGCGGCGATAAGGGCGAGGGCGGCCTCGTGGGCGGGCGAGTCGGATACTTCCGCTTGCACGAGAACGCTGGTGTCTAGCGCGATCACCCAAGCATCTCCTCGTCGAGAGTAGAGAGATCGAGCGGCATAAGAGGCCCCATAGCGGTAGGCTTGAGGTCGGCAAGGGATGGGCCACTCGCGAGCTCGCTCGCAGCGAAGCGCCGCATCGCCTCTCGGATGAGCTCCGCTGCCGCTATTCCCCGCTCAGAAGCCCGCTCCTTGAAGGCATCGTAGACGGACTCTTCGATATTGATCGTCACGGCTTTCATAACAGCAATATATGCATATGTATATTGTCAATTCAAGATATCCATACTGGAAACAACTTTTCGTCGAATGCAGTTCGGGCTTATCGAGCTCTCCAGCGCGAGGCGCATCGAAGTTTTCGGCGGATACAGCTGTCGAGTTCCTTGAAAATCGTTTTCACTCAGGACATTATATGACCATGATACCAGCCACAGCCAGCTACTATTTTCCCTCGGCCCGTGTACTCATAACGGGAGCGGCCGGGGGCCTGGGCTCAGCTCTGGCCCGGGCCTTTGCCGAGGCAGGGGCCAGCCTCGTCCTCCATTATCGCAGGGACCCTGGAAAGGCGAGGAGCCTTCTTGAGTCCCTGCCCGGCAAGGGCCACTTGCTCCTCGAGGCCGAGGCCGGAGACGAGACCTCGGTAGAAACGGCCATGAAGGACCTCGAGAGCCGGGGCTTCTGCCTCGACGTCCTCGTCAACAATGCGGGTTCCTATCCCGTCGAGGCTCTGGCCGACATTGGGGCGGAGGACTTCCGCTCCGTCCTCGACGCCAACCTCAGCTCGGCCCACATCTTTTCCAGAGCCGCCCTGCCTCTCCTGGGACCGGGATCATCCATAATTAATATTGCCTCTGTCGAGGCCCTCAGGCCGGCCCTTGGGCATGCCCACTACGCCGCGGCCAAAGCCGCCCTCATCCAGTATACGAAGTCCCAGGCCCTGGAATTGGCTGCCCGCGGCATCAGAGCCAACGCGATTTCCCCGGGCCTCATTGACAGGGAAGGCCTTTCCGAGGCCTGGCCCCAGGGCCTCGCGAGCTGGAATCGCGCATCCCCATCCGGAAGGCCGGGAGGGCCCTCCGAGGTGGCGGCCGCCTGCCTTTTCCTGGCTTCCGGGGCCGCAAGCTGGATCAACGGGATAAACCTCGTGGTCGACGGAGGGGCGAGTTGCGCGGCCCCTCAGGATCCGGGCCTCTTCGCTTGAGCATTCGTCGGGACGCTATGACTAGAGATATGCCTTGTCCAGGAGATGCCGGCATTCGCAGTCGCGCTCTGGGGGCAGTAGCTGGACAGCCCCTTCGATGAGTTCCTGGATCGACGAGAAATTGTCCTTCATGACCTCCTTGACCTCCTCGGCGGTTATCGGAGAAGCGCTCATTCCGGCGGCCATGTTGCTGATTATCCCAATCGCGCAGTAGCACATCTCCGCTTCTCTGGCCAAGACGACCTCGGGATAATTCGTCTGTCCGATCAAGTCGCCCTTCAGCATTCTGAACATTTCGATCTCTGCCGCCGTCTCGAACCTCGGCCCTTCGGTACAGCAATAGGTTGCGCCATTTTTTACCTCTATGCCCCTTTGAGTGGCCGATTTTTCGATATAGCTCCCCAGATGGGCGCAGTACGGGTTGGTATTGTCTATATGTCCGATTCGGTCCGCCTTTTCGTCCACGAAGAACGACGCCACCCGATTCTTGGTGAAATCCAGGAACTGCTCCAGCAAGACAAAATCGCCTATCCGATATTCCGGGTTCATCGACCCGCTGCAGGCGGTGGCAAACACCTGCTTCACGCCGATCTTCCTCAATGCCGCAATGTTCGCCCTAAAGTTTATGTTTCCCGGCGCTATGCTGTGCGTCTGTCCATGCCGGGCCATGAAAGCCGTCCTTTTGCCCCCGAACTCGCCCGTCCTGAGGATCACTTTCCCATAATCGGTTTCCACCCCGATCGTTTCGGGATTCTTCAGGGCCTTCAGATCATAGATTCCTGTTCCGCCAATGATGCCTATGCCAACGAGTTCCATCTTTCGACACCCCCTCGATAATTTATCATGCGAAAGACCTGCCGTCGGAAAAAATCACGCAACAATGTTCGTCCCGTTTGACAGTTCAGATGCAAGTTTCTACACTACACGCGGGAATCCGCTCATTTCTTTGAGTCAGCTTCTCGTAGAACCGGAGGTTCCGTTTGTCACTGGAAACAGGCGCGCCGTTTGCCGTAGATACGCCGATCCTCGAAACGCGCAGCATCTGCAAGTTTTTCGGAGCGCTTGCCGCGAACCGCGAAATATCCATACGTCTCATGAAAGGCGAGATAGTAGCCTTCCTCGGCGAAAACGGCGCCGGCAAGTCTACGCTCATGAACATCCTGTTCGGCCTTTACCGTCCGACGTCGGGACAGATACTTCTTGATGGCGAGGCTGTCCGATTTTCTTCTCCCCGAGAGGCCATAGTCCGAGGCCTGGGCATGGTGCACCAGCATTTCATGCTGGTCCCGACCCTCACGGTCACGCAGAACATCATCCTGGGCGATGAGCCTGTGCGGCTGGGCCATGTCCTCTACAAGCAGGCCCGACGCCGCGTCGTGGAAATCTCCGAACGATACGGTCTTGCGGTCGATCCTGACGCGAGGCTCGAGGACCTTTCGGTGGGCATGCAGCAGCGCGTCGAAATTCTCAAGGCCCTTTATCGGGACGCCCGCGTCCTCATCCTCGACGAGCCGACCGCGGTCCTCACGCCGCGGGAGGTGGGGGAGCTCTTCGCCGTCCTGAAGCGCCTGGCCGAGAGCGGGACCTCGATCATCATCATCACGCATAAGCTCGAGGAAGTCATGGATCTCTCGGACCGCGTCTACATTCTCAGGCGGGGCGAGATGGTCGGCGAACGGAAGACCCGCGAGGCGAGCGAATCGGAACTTGCCAATCTCATGGTGGGCCGCGACGTCGTGCTCCAGGTCGAGAGACCCGCCCAGCCGAGAGCATCCGCCCCCGTTCTGGCCATCGATGCCTTGACGGCCAGGAATTCGCGCGGCCTCCCAGCCTTGCGGAGCGTGAGCCTGTCGATAGGCAGGGGCGAGATACTCGGCATAGCCGGCGTCGAGGGCAACGGACAGAAGGAACTCTGCGAGACGATCGCGGGCCTCGGGCGCATCGATTCGGGCCGCATCCTCTTCAAGGGCGAGGACGTGACTCGCTGGAGCATCCGGGCTCGGATGAGAAAAGGCATGGGATACGTGCCCCAGGACCGTCGAGGCTCGGCCCTCGTGCTGCCCTTTTCGGTGGAGGAAAATCTCGCCCTCGGACGCACCGACGGAAAGCCCATATCCCGCGCGGGCCTGCTCGACTTCGGTGCCATGCGTTCCCGCGCCCTGCGTCTCATGAAGGACTACGATATCAGGGCGGCCGGTCCCGAGGCGCGGATATCGACCCTTTCGGGCGGCAATCAGCAGAAGGCCATCCTCGCGCGGGAGTTCTCCTCGTCGCCCGCCTTCCTCCTCGTCTCGCAGCCGACCCGGGGCCTCGACGTGGGCGCCATCGAATACGTGTACCGCCGCATCCTCGAGCTCCGGGAGAAAGGCGTGGCAATCCTTCTCGTATCGATGGAGCTCGAGGAGATTTTCGCCCTCTCGGACCGGATAGCGATCCTCCACGGCGGCGAAGTGGTCTTCGTGACCGAGACCGCTTCCACGACCGAGGCCGAGGTGGGCGAATACATGATCCGCGGCCGGGCCGCCGGAGCGGCGTCATGAGCGGCCGCCACGGGATGCGCGTCGCGCTGGTCGTCGCGGCCATTCTCTTTGCGCTGCCGGGCGCCTTGCTCTACCTCGCCTCGTACTTCTGGGGGGGATGGCTTCTCGCTGCCGCCGCCACCCTCGCCGTCGCCGCCCGACTACTGTCAGTACGGGGCAGAAAGGCCGGCATCGACTGGCTCAAGGCCCTCCTCTCGCGGGCACTCATCCCGGTGATCGGCATCGGCTGCGCCCTGGCGATAGGCGCCATCATCATGCTCGCCACGGGCTACGATCCGGCCGCCTCCTACGCGGCGCTGTTCTATGGCGGCCTGGTGAGGAACTGGAGCGTCTCCGTGCTCAATGCGGTGCCGCTCATCTTCACGGGCCTCGCCATCGCCTTCGCTTTCCAGGGCGGGCTCTTCAATATCGGGGCCGAAGGCCAATATTACATCGGCGTCATCGCCGCCACCTGGCTGGGGCTCCGCCTGGATATGCCGCCCCAGTTCAGCATACCTCTGATCTTCGTGGCCGGCATGGTCTTCGGCGCGGCGCTCAACGCCATACCCGCCATATTGAAAGTGAAGACGGGCGCCCACGAAGTCGTTACGACGATGATGTTCGCCTACACGATGAAGACGATCGCGCCGATCTTCATCCGCGCCAACGGCGGCGATCCGACGCATTCGAGCCATCCGCTCACGACCGACCAGATTTCGGATAAGGTATTTCTGCCCCTCTTCAAGACCTTTCTGCCTAACGCCAACTACCGGCTCCACGTAGGCATCCTCCTCGCCATCGTCACCGCTCTGGTGGTGCAATTCATCCTGAAACGAACCAACCTCGGGTACAAGATACGGGCCGTCGGCTGCAATCCCGTGGCCGCGAGGACCCTGGGCATCTCGGTGGCCTGGATCACGATGGCGAGCCTTCTCATTTCGGGCGCCATCGCGGGCATGGCGGGCGTCACGCAGGTCCTGGGCCTCGACCATCGCATGTATGGCGACCTCAACGCCGGCTACGGCTGGAACGGCGTATCGATAGCCCTTCTCGCCCGAAATAATCCCGTAGCCATCATCTTCACGTCCATCCTCTGGGGCGTCCTCGACGCCGGGGGGCAGTACATGGCAAGGACGGTGCATACGCCCAATGCCATCATCGAGATCATCAAGAGTATCATCCTCTTCCTCATGCTCGCGGAAACGATCTACGAGCACTTCGGATCGAAGATCAGCGCCAGGCTCTCTTCACGAAGACTGCAACGCGAAGGGGGCCGCTCATGAGCCTTTTCTCCTCCCTGCTGACGCCCCAACTCCTCGAGGCGGCGGTCCGTCTCTCCACGCCGGTGACCTTCGCCACCCTCGCGGCCGTGGTCTGCGAGCGAAGCGGCGTCACGAACATTGCGATGGAAGGCGTGATGCTCGTGGGCGCTTTTTTCGCCGCCTGGGCGGGCTGGATCACCGGGAGCCCCTGGATAGGCGTCCTTGGCGGCATGGCCGCGGGCGCCTTATTTTCGCTGCTCTTCGCCTGGGCTGCCGTGAGCCTCCACATCAACCACGTGGTGGCGGGCGCGATCATGAACATCTTGTCCTTCGGGCTGACGCGCTATCTCATGATGGTCATCTACGGTCGGCAAGGAAGCTCCCTGGCCCTGGCCCATACCCTGCAGGAATACAAGTTCGCCGTACCCGGCCTCTCGCTCATTCCTTACATCGGCCCGGCCTTCTTCAACCAGACGCCCCTCGTCTATCTTTCGATGATTTCCGTCATTGTCTTGGCCTGGGTGCTCAAACGCACGCGCCTGGGCCTGTCGATCGCGGCGAGCGGAGAGCATCCCATGGCTCTCGAGACTCTCGGCCGTTCCGTGGTGAAGATACGCTATACGGCCATTGTCTTGTCGGGCGTTCTTTGCGGTCTGGGGGGCGCCTTCCTCTCCATCGAGAATTCCGATTCCTTCACGGAAGGCATGTCCGGTGGCCGCGGATTCATCGCCCTCGCGGCCAATATCGCCGGCGGATGGACTTCGGGCGGAGGATTCCTGGCCTCGCTCTTCTTCGGCTTTGTCGATGCGCTCCAGCTCCGGGCGCAGAGCCTGGGCATCATCAGGATACCCGCGGAGATATTCCTCGCCTTCCCCTATGTGGCCACCATCATCGCGGTGGCGGGGCTGGTGAAACGCTCCAGGCCTCCCGCCGCCGTAGGAAAGGATTTCAAGGCAGAAGGCGGAGACGAATAGCTCGCGTTCGCCTTTTCGTTCCGGCATTCGCGCCGCCCCTCGGGTGCGGCCTATCGCAGTAAGGAGGCACTTGCATGAAACGGTTCATCATCACATTTCTTGCCCTCGCCTTGGTTCTCGGCGTCGGCGGCATTGCGCAAAACGCGGCCGCGCAGGCAAAGCCCTATGTGGCCATGACCACCGATACCAACGGGCTCGGCGACGGATCTTTCAACGATGGCGTCTGGGCCGGTCTGACGCGCGCCCAGAATGAAGGCCTCGTGAAGGCCAAGGTCCTCGAGGCCCACGCGATGACCGATTACGTCCCGAATCTTTCCGGCCTCGCCGAGGACGGCGCCCAGCTCGTGTTCGGCGTCGGATTCCTCATGGTCGACCAGATTCAGGAAGCCGCCAAGGCCAATCCCAAGACCTTCTACGCCGGCATCGACCACTATTATGACGGCGCCATTCCCCCGAACCTCATCGGCGTCTCGTGGCGCGAGCAGGAAGCGGGCTATCTGGCCGGCATCGTGGCGGGCTATATGACCCAGAAGTACCACAAGAGCTCTCCCCTCCTGAACGACAAGAACGTGATCGGCGCCGTGCTCGGCATGGCCATTCCCCCGGTCGAGCGGTATTTCGCAGGCTTCGTCGCAGGCGCCCGCTCCGTCGACCCGAAGGTCGACGTGAGGTACATCGTGACCGGCACCTTCGGCGACCGCGCAAAGGGCAAGGAGGCGGCCCTCGCCCTCGCCGACCAGGGCGCGGACATCGTCATCCAGCTCGCGGGCCTCACTGGCATGGGCGTTATCGATGCCGCCCGAGAGCGCCATTTCTTCGCTATAGGCGCGGATGTGGACCAAAACGCCGCGGCCCCCGACTATGTCCTCACTTCCGCCATGAAGGGCACGACCATGTCCGCCTACATCCTCACCAAGGAGCTGGTGGCCGGGAATATCAAGGGCGGCGTAAACCGCGTCTTCGGCCTGGCGGAAGGGGCTATCGACATAGCGCCCTTCCACCAGTTCGACTCGATCGTGCCCCAGGAGGTGAAGAGCGCCGTGACCAAGGCCAAGGCCGACATCGCCTCCGGCAAGATCAAGGTTCCGTCCACAGTCGCCGAGTTGGGCCTCAAGCTTTAGTCTGGCTGCAAATTGCTGCCCGGAAATTTCTTCCGGGCAGCCCCACGTCGTTGGAGGTCTTATGACGAAGGACAACTTGCGCGAGGCCGCCGATTTCATCCTGGGGCGGACTGGCAAGGCCCCGCGATTGGCCCTCGTGCTCGGCTCAGGGCTCGGTGCGCTCGCGGACGAGCTCGCTTCGCCCGTCGTCATTCCCTATGGGGAAATTCCCGGATTCCCGGTCTCCACCGCCCCTGGACACGCGGGCCGACTCGTGGCCGGAACTCTAGCGGGCAAGCGCATCATCGTGATGCAGGGACGCTTCCACTATTATGAGGGACACCCCCTCGAACGGATTGTCTTCCCCGCCCGCGTCTTTCGCGCCATGGGAGTGGAGCGTCTCTTCCTGACCAATGCCGCGGGTGGGGCCAATCCGGATTTCTCGCCCGGGGATTTCATGGTCATCAAAGATCATATCAACCTCACCGGCCAGAATCCCTGTATAGGCCCCAACGACGAGTCACTGGGATCGCGCTTTTTCGACATGTCCAAGGCCTATTCGCCGGCCCTCCGCCAGGTTGCGAAGGAAAAGGCCAGCGAGCTCGATATTCCCCTGCGCGAAGGCGTGTACGCGTGGTTTACCGGGCCGAGCTTCGAGACTCCGGCGGAGATCCGCATGGCCAGGGCCCTCGGCGCGGATGCCGTGGGTATGTCCACTGTGCCCGAAGTGATAGCCGCGGCTCACTGCGGTCTCGAGGTGCTCGGCATTTCCTGCATAACCAATATGGCCGCAGGCATGCTCGACCAGCCCATCACCGGCGAGGAGGTGCTGGAGATATCCGCCAAGCGCCGTCCGGAATTCACGGCCCTCGTGAAGCGCATCGTGGCCGTGGCGGGCTGAACGCCGATGCAGCGCCCTTCCGCGGAAGAAGTCATCCGCCTCCTGGGCCTTGAGCCCCTCCCGGTCGAGGGGGGCTACTTTCGGCGTAGCTGGTCCTCCGTTTACGCCGACTCGGCGGGCAGGGAGGCCGGCTCCGCGATCTACTTCTTCGAAACTGCGGAAAGCCTCGGTTTCTCTGCCTTCCACCGCCTGGCCATGGACGAGCTATATCATTTTTACGCAGGCGATCCGGTCGAACTCCACCTGATAGACGCCGCGGGAAAGCATGTTACCCACATGCTAGGCTCTGATCTCGCCGCCGGGCAGCGGCCCCAGCTCCTGGCGCCGTCCGGCTCCTGGCAGGGCTCCAAGCTGGCCCCCGGCGGCGAATGGGCCCTCTTGGGCACGACGATGGCCCCGGCCTTCACGGCGGCCGAATTCGAGCTCGCCTCGCGAGCCGCACTTCTCTCCCTCTTTCCCGGACTGAGGGACATCATCGTAAGTCTGACGCGGGAGTAATCCGGATTCCTCTTTAAGATTATCGCCCAAAGGCTCGCGCAAGACTTTCCGCGAAATTCGGCCTAATAATGCCTTTCTCGGTTATGAACCCGGCGATGAGATCGTGAGGAGTCACGTCGAATGCGGGATTCCTCACTTTGATCCCCTCGGGGCCGGTTCTGCGCGCGCCGAACGACGTGATCTCGCCGGGATCGCGCTCCTCGATGACGATATCGTCGCCCGACTTCGTGGTAAGGTCCACGGTGGACGAGGGACAGGCGACGTAGAAGGGTATGCCGAAATGCCGTGCAAGGATCGCGACGCCCATCGTACCGATCTTGTTCGCCGTGTCGCCGTCGGCCGCGACTCGGTCACAGCCGACGATGCAGAGCTGTACGAGGCCCTTGGACATGACATAGGCGGCCATGTCGTCGCAAATGAGCGTCACGTCGACGCCGGATTGCTGGAGTTCCCATGATGTGAGTCGAGCGCCCTGGAGAAGGGGGCGCGTCTCATCGGAGTACACGCGGAAGTGTTTGCCCTCCGAATGAGACAGGTACATGGGCGCCGTCGCAGTGCCCAACTCCGACGTTGCGAGGGCGCCCGCATTGCAATGCGTTAGCACGCCTGAGCCCTCGGCGATGAGGCCTTTGCCGTTCTCGCCTATCGCCCTGCAAATCGCCTTGTCCTCTTCGTGAATGCGAACCGCCTCTCCGACGAGCTCGTCATAGAGCGCCGAGGAAGAAGGGGCGGACGCGGCCTGAGTCTCAGCGAAGGCGACCATACGCTTGAGCGCCCAGCTCAGGTTGACCGCGGTAGGTCGCGAAGAATTGAGGTAATCGGCCACCTTCCGCGTTGCCGCGAGGAACGATTGTAGGCTCTCGTCGCGATGCGGTTTCAAGCCGACAAGGAGACCATAAGCCCCTGCGATACCGATCGCGGGAGCGCCTCGCACCTTGAGGAGCTTGATGGATTCCCAGACCTGATCCGCGGTCTCCTGGCGCTCCTCCACCACCTCGTTCGGAAGCTTCGTCTGATCGAGAATGATGAGCTCGCCCTCTTCCCATCGCAGGCTCTTGGCGAGACCATAGCCGGAGATATCCTTAGTGTCGATCAACGAACTATCCTCTTTGCGATAAAAATCCGGGCCACAGATTCGTTCGCAGCCCGACATTAACTATAGGGACCTCTATTAACCTCTTCAAGGGTGGTTCCCTGAGGACAAAACCTAGGGGATCCAAGTCGCCATGGCGACTATGATGAGCCCCCGTTTCTCAAGGTAGGCGCCGATTTCCGATGAGGTAGCTGTTCATCGACTCGTTACGCTCCGCCGATTAGTAGGTCTAAGGCCGAGGTCGGTCTTTGGAATCGGCTATATGCTCTTCTTATCGTTTTTATCTATTGTTTTGTCGGAATTCTCCGCCTGTTTTGTCCGAAGAAACAGCCAGTTTTGTCGGAAACATTAACCTGTTTTGTCCGAAGAAATAGCCAGTTTTGTCGGCAGATATAGCCTGTTTTGTCGTCATATACATACTGTTTTGTCGGCAAATACAATCAAAGAATTCGGAATTTACAACCTGTTTTCCCCAACCCTTGAGCCGGAAAGCGCAAAAAGGACCAGACAAATGTCGCATCCACCTTAATGTCCCTACGTCGTCCGTTCGGTCAACCCGGAGACGGTGGAGTACGACCGCTTGCTCGACATCATGGCTGCGGGCAGGACCGTGAAGACCCCCTCGGGCTCCTTCTTCATGACCGACGCTCAGCGCACGCGGACACAGGCGAAGATCGACCGCTACGATATGTGGTACGGCTCGAACATCGAAGGGCCGAACTGGTTCGACGAGGAGTACGATATCGGGATTTCGATCCCCTGCGGAAGCGCGCCCTCAGTGCGCCGAATGGACATCGGCTGTTTCTCAATGTAAAATTAGGCTATGAGTATATCATCCCAGGAAAAGGCAAAGCTGGCGGCTGCGGCAATTAGGGCCGGCCTGAACCCGGAGAGGATACTTCTTTTCGGTTCCGCTGCCCGCGGAACCGATACGGCGACGAGTGACATCGACCTTTGCCTTCTTTTCGAGACGCTACCCGCCAGGAAGCTCGAGGTTCTGAGGAGAGCACGCAAACTGGCGCGTCCCGTCTATAAGGGTGCTCGGCATCTGTCGCGTAGCGTCTTGCCGTGAGGGAGAAGCGGTCGTACAATGAACAACAAGTAATAGCTCCACAGTACAAAAGGTCGAGTCCATGAGTCAGTTCGAGCGCATCGCCTGTATCGACAGACTCCTCCGCGAGCAGGGTTCGGTCAGGACCGCCGAGGTCGCCGGGCGCTTCGAAGTCTCGGCGCGCCAGATCAAGCGCGACATCGAGTACCTCCGCGACCGGCTCGACGCGCCCATCGTCTATCGCCGCGCGGAGAACGCATACCTGTACGAACGGCCGTTCGACGAGCTTCGCTTCGCCGACGAAAAACTCCTCCTCTTCTACGTCCTCGCCCGCAGCCTCGCGGCGAACGAGCACTACGTACCCATCGTGTCGGCCGAGCTCCTCGCAAGCCTCGAGTCCCATCTCGCCCGCGACTACCGCCCGGTGTCCGAGCGCATCAGCTACGAGCTCTCTTTAGCCGAGCCGCTCTCCATGGAGGACTTCACCACGGTCTGCCAGGCCATGCTCCTCGGCCGCCGTCTCGATCTGGTCTACGTAAACGCCAAGGCCGAGCGCAGCGAGCGCTCGGTCGAACCCGAACGTCTCGTCAACTACTCGGGCCGCTGGTACCTCGTGGCCTGGGACCTCCTGCGCGGAGCGCTACGGACGTTCCACCTGTCCCGAGTCGAGAAGCTTTCCATCTCGAAGGAGCTCGTCGCCTCCCCTTCCGCGCCCGGCCGGGACGACGCCTCGGTCGAGGTCTATCTCGCCTCGGGTTTCGGCATCTTCAAGGGAGCGGCCACTGTCGAGGCGAAGGTCCGAATAAAGGGACCTGCCGCGGCCCTCGTGGCGCGGCAGAGCTGGCACCCGAAACAGCGCGTGGAGCGCGGAATCGATGCGGACGGGGAGCCGCATACCGATATTACGCTCCCGGTGGCCGACTGGACCGAGCTTCTGGGCAGAGTGCTCTCCTTCGGCTCCGCGGCCGAGGCGATAGCTCCGCCTGAGTTCAGGAAGGCGTGGAAGGAGGAGATACGAAAGATGGGGAAGAGGGCGGGGATATCGTGAAGGAAATCGAGGAGAGGGACAGCGGGCGGCACGGGGTACGTGTAGTATAAGGGCCACGCCCATTCCCGGACAGGAGCGGAGAAGATGACCGACGCTCAACGCACGCGGACACAGGCGAAGATCGACCGCAGGATGTGCTCTTGTCCTGTGAAGAACGAATGTAATCTTTTTTGCCTTGCCATCAGGCAAACGCGAAGTATAATCGACGTAAATAAATCTCAAAACGAGGCGCCCATGCAGTCTGCTAGAAGAATCGCCTATCGCCGACCAGCCTCCAACCGTGAAAGCCACTATACGACTCGTTCTTGGAAAAAGATTGGGCGGGCAAACCTTTCCGAAGGTTTCTCCTCCTACGCCCACCTTTCCAAGGGAAAGCCGGAGAGATGAGGCTTGGGTCTCTCATCCCTCCGGCAGCCATCGCCGGGGAAAAAGCTGGACTGTCTCCCGACGTTCAGCCCCCGCAAAGCGGGGAAAGAAAAACCCCTATATATCCAATCCGGGTCACCCCCGAATAGCCGAACTAATACTATATGATTATCCACCGCGATTCAATTACTTATATTCAATCCTTTACAGATATTTGGTATGAACATATACTACGTAAATGAGGAAATGAAATGGACGCGTCGCCGTTTAGTTCTATCCTTTTTGACGCTAGTTTGTTCTGGGCAAAAACATCCGATCAGACAACAGGCGAAAAAAAACTCTCGCCTGTCTATGTCCACCTTATAGATACGGGACTCGTTGTTGGCGCCTTTCTCGATCAATTACCGGTTAGCCTTCGGAAGAAGCTCGCTGCTCTTTTTCCCTGGCTGCCAGTAGCCGAAGCGCTCAAACTGATTGCGTTTATTGCCAGCGGCCATGACATCGGCAAAATCTCTCCGGCTTTTCAAGCAAAAATTGAATCTGCGCGAAGGATACTTGAAGCGAATGGCTTTGTTTTTCCTCGCTTTCTAAAGCCAAATCAAACGCATGATGAAGTGACGCATGTTTCGTTCGCACAGTATCTGACAGACCGGCTCGATTTTGACTATGAATCGGCGGAAACAATAGCCGGAATAACTGCTTGCCATCACAGCAGACTCATGGATCCCGACAGCGATAATTTGGTCGACGAGGCCTGGGAAGAGGCGCAAAATGAGACGCTCGAGATAGTAGCCGAAGCTCTCGATCTCAATCTCGACAGCTTTCATAAACCTGAGTCCGTCGATTGCGCCCTCGATTGCCATGACGCCGGCGCCCTCCTCCTCCTCGCGGGTATGATATCGACCGCCGATTGGATAGCCTCGAACGAAGACGCCTTCGCATTTCAATCCGAAGCACCGCATGACTTCGGCGCGTATGTGCCTGAGCGAAGAGCGCGCGCCATCGAAGTAGTCGCTCGGTTCCACCTCGCGCCGCCGCGCCACGACCCAGTCGCGCTCGATGATGCCTATTTCCAGCGGCTTTTCGGCTTGCGGGGAGACGCGAAGATCAATCAGCTACAAAGCGTCGTAAGCGATATCGCCGCGGAGTCTCCCTGCCCGGGGCTCATCATCGAGGAGACCCCGATGGGCTCGGGCAAGACAGAAGCCGCGCTCTTGGCCTATCTCGCGCGGCTTCCCTACGACGCGCGCGGCCTTTATTACGGCCTTCCGACGCAGACGACCGGCAACATGATGTTCGAACGCGTGAACACCTTCTTGGCTTCAGCCTTCGGCGATCAGGCTGTCGAGACGCATCTTTTGCATGCGGACGCTTTTTTGTCCGACGCATACAAAAACTTGAAGGTCGCCTGGACGGCGCCCAAGGACCACGAGTCAGGACTCGTGGCGACCGACTGGTTCTGCGGCCCCAAGCGCGGCCTCATCGCGGCGCATGGGGTCGGGACAATCGACCAGGCAATGCTTGCCGCCATTAAGTGTAAGCACTTCTTTGTGCGACTTTTCGGCCTCGCAGGGAAAGTCGTCGTCCTCGACGAGGTGCACGCGTACGACCTGTACATGCGCGAGATTATCCTCGAGCTCATCAAATGGCTTGCGGCGCTCGACTGCGAGGTCGTGCTCCTGTCCGCCACCCTCGGCAGGAAATGGCGCGACGAGCTCATTGCCGCTTACGACTCGAGCTACAAGCATATCGATATCCTCTACCCATCAGTGACGAGTGTCCGGCCAGGCCTTGCGCCTCGCGTTGTGCTGATAGCGCAGGAGCCCTTTCATAAGGAGATCGAGGTCATTCTCCGCCGCGTGAAGCAGGATGATATTTCGAAATCGATCGCCGAGTCAGCCCTCGAGGCTGTCGCGGAGGGCGGCTGCGCGGCCTGTATCTGCAATACGGTAAAGCGCGTGCAGGAAGTCTACCGACTGATACAAGAGCTCGATCCCGGGCTCGACCTGCGGATCTTCCACGCGAAGTACACTCGCGCCGATAGGCGCGAGTGCGAGAAGCGCGTAGTCGAGGCGTTCGGACCCAAGGGGCAGCGACCGCGCCGATCGATCGTGGTCGCGAGCCAAGTTATAGAACAATCACTCGATCTCGACTTCGACGTGCTCCTGACGGAGCTTGCGCCGATCGACTTGCTCTTGCAGCGCTTCGGCAGGCTGCAGCGCCATAGGCGAGAGCGGCCATTTCATCCGACGGCCCGAGCGATCGTGTTCGCGCCGCCCGAGTTGAGCCGCGACTGTTTTGGCGCCTCAGCCTATGTATACGAGCCCATAGCGCTGTGCCGCAGCCTCAGTGCGCTCGAGGCGCATGGGGCCAGGATCGTCGTCCCCGACGATGTACAGGCTCTCGTGGAGGCAGTCTATGGCGACAGGGCGGTTTCGGATGACGATTCGGCCGAAAAGCTCATGCAGTCATGGGAGAAGGATGCGGAGGGCAAGGGCCAAGCCGACAAGTTTTTCGCCCGCAATGCGACGATCCCTTCGCCAGGACTCGTCGCGGAGACTTGGTCGGCGATCGAGGGGATGCAGCGCCTTGGCGACGATACGATGCTCGTAGGCACACGCCTGGCCAGGCCGAGTCTTACTGTCGCGTTGCTTAATGAGAAGCAGACTGGCCCGATCGCGTCAGAAGACGTTAGATCAATTCTCGATAGATGCATAAAGATAGACAATCCCGCATGGTTCTCGAAGCTGAAGGAGATCGCGATACCTGAGGCCTGGAAAGAAAAAGGTCCGCTGCGCTATGTCGTCCCCCTGCATCTCGAAGATGGCATCTATCGCGACGGCGATGACGCACTACGTTACGACTGCGAGATGGGACTTGAGATACTCAAGGGAGGCAGGCTCGATGAAGATTAGCTACGATCTTGCGACCGAAGCATGGATCCCCGTGCGCATGGCCGATGGTTCGCGCGCCTCGGTGGGGCTCATCGACGCGATCGTGCGCGCCCATGAGATAGCCAGCCTCGACATGATGGTTCCGCTCGAGGAGATAGGCGTTTTTCGCGTGCTCATGGCGATCGCCTATCGCGTCGTCGATGGCCCCAGGACGCCCCCAAAAAGAAAGGAAAACTACGAGCGAGGGCGTTTCCCCGAAGACAAAGCTAAAGCTTATTTTGCGAAATACAGCGATCGCTTCGATCTCTTCGACGAAAAGCATCCATTTTTGCAGACTCCGGGATTATCGGTGCTCGACAAAGATGGAAAGGACTCGCCTTTATTGGCAGAGCTGCTTTGCTTTGAGTGCATTAATAATAAAACGCTCTTCGAACATCATGGCGTAAAAAACCCTCGAAAGTTAGCGCCTGAAGAAGCGGCGCGTAAACTTGTCGCATTCCAGTATTATGCATATTCCGGACTTGCGAAAAAGACTGTTAACCTCGAATCTATAGGCTATCAGCCGAATTTTTTCTACGCCCCGCTCGTGTCCGGGATCGCGACTATACTCGTGGGGCCGACGCTCTTCGATACGCTTTGCCTCAATATGATCGTAGTAAACGAAGGGCAGCCTATTGCCGAGATCGATCACTCGCAAAACACCCTGCCTTGGGAACGCGAAGAAAGGTTACTGACGAACAAAACCGCTGTGCCGTTTGGTTACTTCGACTACCTTGTACCGATATCGCGTCATGTTCGACTAATTCCAGAAAATATAGAAGGACACATAGTCGTCAAGTCGCTGCACCTGACCCAAGGCTTAGTCTATCCAATGGGTTTTGAGCCTATGTACTCCTACAGGCAAGACAATAAAGACCCGGCTCGCTTCTATCCTGCCGGTTTAAGCGCAGATCGCGCGCTCTGGCGGGAGAGCTCAGCGCTGTTCGCTTTTTCCGATGGGCAGAATGGTGATAGACGCTGCGGAGCCTTCAGGGAATTCGCGCCGCTTCGAGAAATCTACCGTAAAAGGAGCGGCACGAGCGTCGTGCGATGCGCTTCGTATGGGATTACAGACGTTAATTTCAATCCCATTCTTTGGCGGAAAGAGTCCCTCTCCTTTCCGCAGGAACTTCTCGAAAGCCCTTTACTCGTCGATGGTGTTGTTACTGGAATCAAGAAAGCAGCAAACATAAGCTCAGAGCTCCGAGGGGCTTGTCGCATGTTCGCTCGCATTGCATTAGGCAAAGACCCTGCCCCTGAGGATGTGTCGAAGCTCGTCGAGTCGCTCGGAGTGCTTCCCGCCTACTGGGCAGAGCTCGAACTGCCATTCAAGGAATTCCTCAGCCATATAGATGAGGTGGGCTCGGAGCTCATATGGAATGAAAGCATGAAAAATGCGGCGCTTGAAGCCTTTGGGCGCTGTGTCGACGCGCGCGACATCGCGTCCGTGACTCGTTACAAAGCGATCGTAGAAGCGGAGCGCTACTTGCACGCGAAGTTGCGCGCCGAACTGGGGCAAGAGAAGGAGGAGGCGGTCGATGAGCATTAATGCGATGATGCAAAGGCTTGAATCCCTTGCGATACCTGCGCATGAGGATAGGGCCGCGTTAGCGCGTCTGCGGCGCGCGCAGAAGCCTGAAGGATACGTCGAGGCCTATCGCTACATCATGGAATACGTCGAAGGGGCGGATAAAAAACAGCTCGACGCATATATCCTCGTGGCCTCGCTTTTTGGGCATAATCCACGGAATTCGAATGAGCGGTATCGAAACATCGGGAATGTCTGCAGGGAGATTGCGGATACCCCTGTAGACGATGCTTCGGAGCGCCGCTTCCTTGCGCTCCTTCAGGCGGATCGTCCTGAGCTCAAAGTCGGACTGTATAGAATGGCTAAAATGGCCGACCGAAAGGGCCTCGCGATCAACTATACGCAACTTTTCTGGGACATCGAGAATTGGGACGATCCGAAGGGAAATGTCCAAAAACAGTGGGCGGGGTCGTTTTATCCGCCCGAGAAGAATACGTCAGTCGCAGAAGCAGCAGCAGACGATATAGCCACCAAGGAGGACTAAATGAAACTCAATCTCGAGGCGCACATCATCCAGAGTTTTCCCGTATCGAACCTGAATCGCGACGATAGCGGCAGTCCGAAGGATTGCGTCTTCGGCGGCACTCGGCGTGGCCGCATCTCAAGTCAATGCCTCAAGCGATCTATCCGAAATAGCGAAGCTTTTACCTCGAGGATTGAGGCAGCGGGCGGCGATGTAGGGAAGCGCTCTAAAATGCTAAAAGGCAAGCTTGTGGATAAGCTGGTATCGAGCGGCATTACCGACGTTGAAAAGGCTTCCGCTCTCGCAGAGGCAGGGATAAAGGCGCTCGGGCTTGCTTTCGATAAAAAGAACACAGAAAAAACCGAATACCTTTTGTATTTCGGCACTCGCGAAATCGACGAGTTAGGCGCGATCATCGCGGAGCCCGCGACTCAAGAGGCATTGATGAATGCCGACCTTGGAAAAAACGACGAAGAAAAAGGCAAATCGAAGAAGAAAGCAGAGGGCCTCGATCCCGAGATAAAGAAATCTCTCACGTCCATTATAGGCAGCGAGCGGCTAAAGGGAAAAGGTTATGCGGCTGATATCGCGCTGTTTGGCCGCATGATGGCCGATGACAAGGATATGAACGTGAACGCTTCCTGCCAGGTCGCGCACGCGATATCCACGCACCGTGTGGAGACGGTTTTCGACTACTATACTGCTGTCGATGACTTCAATACCGATGATGCCGGCGCAGGCATGGTGGGCATCCAGGAGTACAATAGCGCTTGCTATTACCGATACGCCAACGTCTCGCTCGACGGGCTTTGCAAAAACCTCGGCGGTGATGTCGAGATTGCCAAGGCGGCAGCGCTCGGGTTCGCGGAGGCAATGGTTAAGGCCGTTCCAACGGGCAAGCAAAACAGCACGGCGGCGTTCACTCCGCCCACGTATATTCGCTTCATCGTACGCAACAGCGGCTCCCCCCAGTCCCTTGCCGGAGCCTTCAGCGCCGAGGTCAAGCCTTCGCCCGATGGCGATCATTCCATCGAGCGATTATCGGTAGATGCGCTGAAAAAGCACTACGATAAGCTTGCGAGCGTCTATGGGAAGAATGACGTCCTCGCCGACATTGAGGTCGACATCGACGATCCTCAATCGAGCACGTTCGCGGACGCGATGGGCAAGCTCGAAGCGACAATCGCCGCGAACCTGCAGCCTTGAGGCCGACGATGCGTTTCCTCTGCATACCGCTTGCAGGTCCCCTGCAGTCCTGGGGCACGCGAAGCCGCTTCGCCAACAGGGACTGCGAGCGTACGCCGACGAAGAGCGGCGTGCTCGGAATAATCGCTGCAGCTCTCGGAATCGAGCGCGGCGCCGATATTGGAGAGCTTCGGTCCCTCGCCTTTGGTGTTCGCGCCGATCGAGAGGGAATCCTACGCCGCGAATTCCAGACGACGCTCGATGTCGCTAGCGCCCAAGGGGGCGTGGCTAAGGATCCCCAAACATCGAGCCGGTATTACTTAGCCGATGCCGTGTTCCTGGCAGCGATCGGCGGCGACGCCGTGCTCATTGAACGGGTATATGCCGCGCTTCGAAGCCCGCAGTGGCCCCTGTTTTTGGGGCGTAAATCCTATGTTCCCTCCAATCCGCTTTGCGATCCGCGCGGGCCGTTTGAAGCCGCCGATATCGCAGATGCATTGAAATCCAGGCCCCTGCTAGCACATCGTGATAAAGACGAGCGAGTTCGGATCGAGCTAGACGCTGAAAACAATTGCGGCGCGCTGCGATATGACGATCCGATCTCCTTCGACGAGAAGCGCAGGGATTACGCCGCTCGCTATGTGAAGACCGACTATATCCCCGCGTCGGATATCGTCGTCGGCGCTTTTTACCTGGAGGCAAACGATGTACCTAAGCCGGCTTAAAATAGACCTCGGCGATGGCGCCGGTATGGCAGTTGCGGCGGATGCCTACTCTGCGCATCAGTTCATCTATGCCGCTTTCGTCGACGCCATCGCGGCACGGCCACTCTATCGTCGCGAGTCGGGGATGGACGGCGTCGCCTTCATCGTGCAGAGCAAGACCGCACCCGATTGGGCGCGGGCAATGGGACAGCGTAGAGTAAAGGCACAGTGGTCGGCGAAAGAGTACGCGCGTCCATCGCTTGCGAAAGACGCACGGTTTCGTTTCCGACTTCTCGCTAATGTCGTTAAGACCATGAAGTCAGACAAAGCGCCGAAGCCCGGGAACGAGCCCAAACGAGCTCGAGTGCCAATCATGAAAGACGATGCGCTCCTCGAGTGGCTCGACGCTGAGGGCGCCAAACACGGCTTTGCCATAGACTCAGCCTCAATTCGGGGACGCGATACAATCGAGACGCGGCGACATGGGATCCCGGAAGCAAAATCGATCATACTCGCCTCGACGCTCTTCGAGGGAGCGATCAGCGTCGTCGACCCGGACCAGCTCTGGACCGCTGTCGAACTTGGGCTCGGCCATGGAAAAGGCTTTGGCCTTGGGCTTTTATCGATAGCCCCAATAGGGCAAGACGCGAGTAAACCATGAACATGCCAGGCTCGCCGCCAGCTCGGCCTATCATGATCAAGGAACGCCAAAGCATGGTGTTCCTCCGCTACGGGGAACTCGACGTCATCGACGGCGCCTTCGTCCTCGTCGATTCAAAGGGCGTTCGGACTATGATCCCCGTCGGAAGCCTCGCGTGCATCATGCTCGAGACAGGCACACGCGTCAGCCACGAAGCGGTGAAACTCGCCGCGCGCGTCGGCTGCCTGCTCCTGTGGGTCGGGGACGATGGCGTACGCCTCTATGCGGCCGGCCAGCCTGGCGGAGCCCGGTCCGACCGCTTGCTCTACCAGGCGTCACTCGCGTTAGACGATTCAGCCCGGCTCAGGGTGGTCAGGAAGATGTATTCGCTCAGGTTCAAGGACGAACCGCCCCAGAACAGGAGCATCGACCAGCTTCGCGGCATCGAGGGCGTGCGCGTGAGGAAGATATACGAAGTGCTCGCCCAGCAATACCGAGTCGAATGGAACGCACGGCGTTACGATCAGAATGAGTGGGACAAGGCCGACATCCCCAACCGATGCCTCAGCTCGGCCACTGCTTGCCTCTATGGAATAAGCGAGGCCTCGATACTCGCCGCTGGCTATTCGCCCGCTATCGGATTCATCCATACCGGCAAACCCCAGTCTTTCGTTTACGACCTCGCGGATATCGTGAAATTCGAAACTGTCGTGCCAATAGCTTTCGCCACTGCGGCTAAGAAACCGGACAAGCCCGAATCAGCGGTACGTTACGCGTGCCGAGAGTCCTTTCGAAAGACAAAAATATTGAAGCGCCTCATTCCTCTTATCGACGAAGTCCTCGACGCCGGCGGCCTCGAGCGGCCAAAGGCTGAAACACCAGAGTCGGCGCCAATGGCGATCGCCAACAAGGAGAGCATCGGCGATGTTGGTCATCGTTAGCGAAAATATCCCCAACCGTCTCCGCGGAAGGCTCGGAGTTTACATGATTGAGGTTCGAGCCGGTGTTTTTGTCGCAGACCTTTCGAAAAAAGTTCGAGAGATGCTTTGGAAATGGATAAAGCAAGATATAGAGGAGGGGAACGTCGTCATGTTGTGGTCGACGAACACAGAGTCTGGTTACGACTTTGTGACGCTCGGGAAAAACCGGCGGGAACCGGTAAATCTCGATGGGATGAAACTCGTTTCTTTTTCTCCTGAGCAGGTATAAAGCGGTGGGGAGAAATGCCACAGATTGCCGATCATTGACAAGGAGCCTTCTTGATAATCAATCGGTGGTTTTTTATCAAAAGTCTATTTCTTTTTCTTGAATGAGGATAGTTAGAAGAGTGTTCCCCGCGTCCGCGGGGATGAGCCGCTATCCAGTAATAGTCCTGCTGGCCCCAAAACGTGTTCCCCGCGTCCGCGGGGATGAGCCGGCGCGGCTCAGGGCATCGGCATCTTTCAG
>Ga0326727_10008239_pt1 | contig 26655 bp, 22 predicted proteins | sample MB2enrmetagenome_FD_207643 | JGI IMG/M metagenome (GOLD analysis project Ga0326727, IMG submission 207643) | Lab enriched peat soil microbial communities from McLean, Ithaca, NY, United States - MB29MY | ecosystem: Environmental > Terrestrial > Soil > Wetlands > Peat | place: USA: New York...
AGGCCGCGGCGGTCTTCTTCAGCGCCCCGCTGCGGCAACGCAGCGGGCTACCCGCCGCACTCGGCTGCGAACTCGACGCCGAAGGGCGGATCGTCGTCGACGACTGCGGACGCACGAACGTCCCGAACTGTTACGCCGCCGGCGACGCGGCCAACCACCGCCATCAGGTGGTGCTGGCCGCGGCGGGCGGAGCCGCCGCGGCCATGGCGATCAACGAAGACTTGATCGAACGCGAACGCTAGAGCCGCTGCATCATGGCCCAGATCTTGCTGACTTGGGCGCCGCCGCTGACCGAGTAGTTCGAGCCCGTGTAGCCCCACCAGTCCCAGCAGCCGTAGGGGTTGTACGCGCTGTCGGGCACCGCTTGCGGATACAGGACGATGAGGCTGTTGGTGTCGGCCCACTCGTTGAGGCCGGCCTTGGTGACGTAGGTGTTACCGATGAAATACTGACCCATCTCGCACCCGTGCAAGGCGACCAGCAGCTTGCACTTCGCGCCGCTCGCGCAATTGGCCGGCACGAAGACGTAGGCGCTCGAGTCCATATCGAACGCCTGATACGGCGTCTGATTGAACTGGATCAGGCTGCCGCTCAGCGTCCCGTTGTTGCGCGCGTTGAGCGTACCGAACAGATAGGTCAAGAACGTCTGCTCGGCATCGAACCCGCAGTTGATCAGGTAGTCGCTATTCAACGCGCCGCACGACGCAGTGACGTCGGGCGTCACCCAGCCGTGTTCGGCCGCCGTCGTGTAGTTCGTGCTTGATTTGACGCCGTAGTACGAGTCCATCGTCTGCGCCGACTTGGCGACGCTCTGCGCCACGACGGTGTCTTGCGTCCCGGAGAAGATCCAGGCGTACCGTCCGCTCAGGTTGCCGACGCAGTCCATATAGAAGCACGACGCGTTGTTCGTATCGAACTCGAGCGTGCTCACCGGAACCGGGCCGTATTCGGTACCGGCGCAGAGATAGAGCGCGTCGAGCGCGACGTCTTGCGCGCAGAAAAACGGCGAGCCTGCAAAGGTGGCCTCGCCCTTGATCTTCGAGGAGTGGGAGTAGAGGAGTTGGGTGGCCATATCGGCACCCGAGGAGATGCCCGCAACCGCGACGTTGCTCCAGTCGACGTTGTACGCGCCCAACGTCGGGAGGGTCTGCGGCGCCGCGTGCGCCGGTGCCGCGGTTCGCGCTTCGACCGAACTCGCGGCAACGCTGCCGCCGAAAAGAAACAGGAGTGCACCGACGGTGACGAGTCGCTTCATGCTGTAAGTCTCCGTATCCGAAGTGATATCGGCGGCCTTCGCGCGCGGCTCGAAAGCTTCCCCGCATTACGCCCCGAAGGCGCTCAGCAGGCCTCGGACGTGGGCCGATAGGCGCGCAGCCACTGAATCCACATCGCCTGCGGCCAGGGGCCGTCCTTGCCGCGCGCCTCGGGATCGAGCCACGATCCCGGCGCCGAGACCTGAAACATCAGCATCAGTTCCTTCTCCGCGCCGCCCTGGGTGAGGTCGGGGCCGCCCACGTGTCCGGCGATCGGATAGCCGTCGAGAAAGAACGTCGTACCCGCCAGCGGCGCGTTGTTCTCGACGTACGCGCCGTGGCTGCCCGCGTAATTGGTGGGAAAGGGCGGACCGCCCGGCGAGACCAGGACGCCGTACTCGTGATAGGCGGCGTGATAGTCGGACTCGATCGCGCGCGACGCCGCATCGAAGGCGTAGACGCCGGTCGCTCCGGTCTGCGTGGTATTGCTTTGCGCCGGGCAATGCAGGCCGCAGCCGTACGCAAAGTTTGCCCCGGTGCCGCTATTCCAAAGGATGTTGCCCGCGTTGAGGTCGTAGCCGTAGGCGGCGCCGAACTGTTCCTCGACGTCCCACTCGCTGCGCAGCCAATTGCCCGAGCCGGGCGGGTTTTCGCCCACGCCGCCGGTTTCGAGCATCCACCAGGCCGGGCTCAGCGCGGGCAGCGGTTTGGGCAGCCGGATGCGCGCGACGAAGAAACCGTAGCGTTGCGAGACGTCGGTATCCAGCGCGCCCGAGTAATAGTCGGGAAACTGCCAGTCTTGCACGTCGCTGTCGGCCGGGACGACGGTTCCCGGACCGCCCTCGAAATAGCGCACGTTGGAAAGCGTCAGCGACGTCGTACCGCCGGTGCACGCACCGTCGCGCCCGACCGTGCAGCCACCCGCGGTCACCGTGCCCACGAAGGCGACGCCCTGCGGATCGTCGACGCCGCCGCCACCCGTATTCTTGGGACGCCCGATGCCCGACAGCCAGCCTTGATGCGTGACGTTTGGGTCGGCGACGCGCAGGACGATCGAGCCCCCGGCGGGCGGCGACACGATGCGCGCGGTCAGTTTGGTAGCGGTCCAGCCGGTGCCGTACGCCGGATTGCCGCGCATGCCCGCGGGCATCGGCTCGGCGAGGATGCGCAACGCTTGCGGCGCGCCCGGCGCACCCGTATCCGCGGTCACCGCGAACGGCGTGTGGCCGCTGCCGTCGTGCGGGCTGCCGAAATACGTGTCGTATTGGAATTTGCCCCACGACGGCGCGTAACCCGGCCAACTCGCGGCGGGGCGTTCGCTCCGCGCGTGCGTGCCGCCCCAGTAGGCCGCGTCGAGGCCGTACGTTCCGAATTCGCCCGCATGCGCGGGCAAGACGTCGTTGGCAAAGCGATGGTGGCCGATGCAGGCGCTCTTGGCGTCGTAGCGGAGCGGAAACGCACCCTCAGCGGCGCGCGCGGCCTCGCCCGCGAAGGAGGCGAGCGCGCACGCAACGAGCGTCGCGAACGCGACGCAGAGACGACTCGCTGCGCTAGACGGCATCAGGCGGCATAGCCGCCGCGCCGGTACTGCCGTAGCACCAGCATCACGAAGGCGACGTTGCCCAGCAGATAGCGCTTCCACAAACGGCGCGGTTCGGAGAGTAAACGGAAGAGCCATTCCAGGCCGCAACGTTGCATCCACACCGGCGCGCGTTTCACAACGCCGCCGACCAGCTCGAAGCTCACGCCGATGCCGAGCGACATCGGAACCTGCAGTTGCGGCCGATTGGCATACATCCAATACTCTTGTTTCGGGGCGCCCAAGCCGACGAAGAGCAGGTGCGGACGCGCCGCGTTGATTCGTTCGAGGATCTCCGCCTGGAGCACCGGATCGCTCTCGAAACCGAACGGCGGCGCGTAGGTGCCGCAGACCTGCAACCCCGGATGGCGCGCGCACAACCGTCGGGCTGCGGCCGAAGCCGCGCCGGGGCGCCCGCCGAGCAGGTAGACGCGCAGCCCGCGCGCGGCCGCTGCCGCGCAGAGCGCTTCGAACAGATCCGTGCCGTTGACCCTGCCGCAGGGCTTTTCGCCCAACAACCGCGCCGCCCAAAGCAGCGGAACGCCGTCGGGCACGCTCAAGAACGATGCCGCGTAGATGCGCCGGAAAAGCGCGTCCTTCTGAAAGAGGACGACGTGGTGGGCGTTGGGCGTTACCACGTAGCCGCTCTCGCGCCCGTTGAGCGCGTGATCGACGATGGCATCCACCACGCCGTCGAAGGCGCGGTTGTCGATGCGGACGCCCGCAATCGTAAACGAAGTGCTCACCCGCCCTCATGCTACAAGGAGCGCGCGGCGGCCGAAACCCCCATTTCGGTCCATTGCCGGGCGAAAGGCCTTCACGGTACCGTCAACGAGTTCGGTTCGCCCTACCGTGAAGTTGGAGAGCGCAATGGTCGGATGTCAAGCCGTCTCGACGTACTCCGGCGTTTTGCGTCGAGGGTTGGAAAGCGTGCCCGGCGTGACGCTCGTCTACCGCGAAAATCCCCTGACCCGCCGCCTGCGCCGCGCGCTCGACATCGTGCTCTCCGCAACGTTGCTGCTCTTGACGTTACCGGTGATCGCCGCGGCCGCCCTGGCCATCCGGCTCGAGGACGGCGGTCCGATCTTCTTCACCCAGCGCCGCGCGGGCCGCTTCGAACGGATGTTTACGATCTACAAGCTGCGGACCATGAAGCCCGCCGACTGCGTCGACCGGCCTTCGCCTACGAGCGCCGGCGACGACCGCATCACCCGCGTGGGACGCTTCTTGCGCAAGACCTCGATCGACGAACTCCCGCAACTGCTCAACGTGTTCCTGGGCAGCATGTCGTTGATCGGGCCGCGCCCGGAGATGGCGCTGGTGATCGCGCGGTACCAACGCTGGCAGCATCTCCGGCACCTCGTCCCGCCCGGGATCACGTGCATTTGGCAAACCAGTTGCCGCTCGACGATTCCGCTCGACCGCCCCGAAGCGACCGCCCTCGACCTCGAATACATCGAAAAGGCTTCACCGATCTTGGATGGCTTGTTGCTCCTGCGCACCGTCGCCGGCGTGCTCGCGCCCAAGGGCGCGTTTTGATGTCCGCGCCCGTCTGCATCATCGGCACCGGATACGTCGGCATGGCCTGCTCGCTCGGACTGGCCGAACTCGGCTGGCCGGTGCACGGCTACGACATTTCGCCCGAGCGGATCGACCGGTTGCGCCGGGGCATCCCGCCTTACCGCGAGCCGGGCATCGAAGAATCGCTGCGCAAACACATCGACGAAGGCCGGATCCACTTCTTCGACGACATCCACGCGGCCGCGAGCGGGGCGCGCATCGTGATCGTGGCGGTGGGCACGCCCGCGCGCGACGACGGGTCGGCCGACCTCAGCGCGCTGCGCGCGGCGATCGATCAACTCGCCACGGTCGCGTTCGCGAACTGGCCCACGATCGTGGTGCGCTCGACCGTTCCGCCGGGAACCAGCGACAAACTGGCCGCGCTGGTCGAGCAGTGGGCCGATCTGATCTACGCGCCGGAGTTTCTGCGCGAAGGTTCCGCGGTCAGCGACTTCCTCAATCCCGACCGGCTGGTGATCGGCTGCGAGCAACCCTCGGCCGCGGTCGCCTACGTCAATTTGCTCGAGCGGCTGCAGAAGCCCGTGGTCTTCACCTCGCGTTGCAACGCCGAGTTGATCAAGAGCTGCTCGAACGCGTTCCTCGCGCTCAAAATTTCCTTCGCCAACGAGGTCGCCAACATGTGCGACACGCTGGGCGCCACCTCCGACGACGTGCTGCGGGGCATCGGTTACGACCAGCGCATCGGCTCCGAGTTCTTGCGGCCCGGGATCGGCTTCGGCGGACCGTGCTTCGAGAAGGACGTCAAGAGCATCACCCACGTGGCCGACCAGCACGGCCTGGGCAAGGAACTGTTCGCGGCGATGCTGCGCGTGAACGACGCTCAGCCGTTTCGCTTGATCGACATCCTCGCATACGAGATGCGCTCGCTGGCCGGCGCCACCGTCGGCATCTGGGGTCTGGCCTTCAAGGCGGGCACCGACGACATACGCGACTCGCTGGCGCTGCGCATCGTCGACGAACTCGGCGCGCGCGGCGTGCGCATGGTCGTGTTCGATCCCGCCGTCCGGGTCGCTCCGCTTCCGCCGGGCAGCCGCATGGTCACCTCAGCGCTCGAAGCCACGCAGGCCGACGCCCTCGTCGTGCTCACCGAGTGGCCCGAGTTCGCCCGCATCGATCCGCTCAGCTTCGCGCGCAACCTGCGTCGCGGCATCGTCGTCGACGGCCGCAACGTGCTCGACTCCGAGCGCGTCGCGGCTGCCGGGCTCACCTATCGCGGCGTCGGCCGCGCACCCCGCCGCGTTCCACAAACCACCGCTCTGACGCCCGCCGTCGAGGTCTAGACTTTGCTGCACTTGGTCACCGGCGGGGCCGGATTCTTGGGAAGCCACCTCGTCGACGCGCTGGTCGACGACGGGCACACCGTGTTGATCCTCGACAACCTGTCGACCGGCCACGTCCGCAATCTCGAGCACGCGGTCTCGTCGGGCCGCGCGACCCTGATCTTCGGCGACGTGGCCGCTCCCGCCGCCACCCTCGCCGGACTCGTGCGCAAAGCGACGCGCCGGCCCGTCGAACGCATCTATCACATGGCTTCGCCGGCGAGCCCCAAAGCGTACGGCGAGCGGCCCTGGGAGACGCTCGAAGTCAACGGCCCGGGCACGATGTCGTTGGTCGAGTTTGCGCTCGCCGAGGGCGCCCGTTTCCTCTTCGCTTCGACGTCGGAGATCTACGGCGACCCGCTGGTTCACCCGCAGCCCGAAGGATACTTCGGCAACGTCGACCCGATCGGTCCGCGCAGTTGTTACGACGAAGGCAAACGCTTCGGCGAAGCGGTCGTGGCCACCGCGGTGCGTTCGCGCGGCCTCGACGGCCGCATCGCGCGCTTCTTCAACTGCTACGGCCCGCGGATGGACGAGGCCGACGGCCGGTTGATTCCCGAACTCTTCGGCGCCGCGCAGACCGGCCGCCCCTTGCCGATTCACGGCACGGGACGGCAGACGCGTTCGCTGACCTACGTCGCCGACGCCGTTGCGATGGTTCGACGCTTGATGGAACTGCCCCAACCGGAGTTGCAGCCGCTCAACATCGGCAACGACGAGGAGCGCAGCGTCGAGCAGATCGCCCGCGCCGTCGCGCGGGTGACCGGAACGGAGTTCGCCGCGGAGCATTTGCCCGCGCGTCCGGGCGACCCGCAGGTGCGTCGACCGGATCTGTCCCTGGCGCGCGCCGCCGGACTCGCCTGCACTACCTCACTCGACGAAGGACTGCGCGCGACGTTGCGCTGGCTCCGCGACGAACGGATGGCTTTCGCATAATGCTGTATCAAGAAACCGCAATCGCCTCGAGCGAACTCCGCCTGCGCATCTCCGACGCCGACATCGCCATCTGCGGACCGACCAACGTGCTCGGCATCGTCGACCGCATGCTGGCCCACGTACCGCGCAGTTGGCTCGGCGAGCACGCGCCCCTGACCATCAACGTGCGCTACGACTCCTCGGTCTGGAGCGTCAACGGCACCGCGCCCGCCGGACACAAGACGCTCGGACGGCTCAGCGCCCTGCCGCGTGTGGCGGGCGCCGTCGTCTCGTCGCTGCTCGCCGAACTCGCTCACGCGCGCCACTTCAACGTGTGGCGCGCCGCCGCCGCCGAACGCGACGGCCGCGCGCTGGTGCTGATCGGCGACGATTGGGAGTCGTGCGTCACGCTGCTCGCGCACCTGCACACGCGCGGCTGGCGGATTCTCGGCGGCGACTACGCGCTCGTCGCGGGCGACACGTTCGTGGTGACCGCGTTCAAGAAAGTGTTGCACGCCAACTCGTCGTGCATCGATGCGTTTCCGAGCTGGTACCGGCGCGCGATCGAAGCCTCGCCTTGGTACTCGACGCCGCAGGTGATCGCGTTCTACGCGATCGACCCGACGCTGGTCGACGCGGGCCCGCCCTGGGGCGAGCAAGCGCCGCTGCACGCCGTCGTTCGGATCGAGGGCCACTCCGCGGAGCATCCCTCGCTCGAGGCGCTCGAGGACGCCACCATCGCGCGCGGGCTGCGCCAGAGCGACTTGCGCCGCGCGGGCGTCGAGGTCGCGAGCCTGAAGCTCGGCGACTTCATCGAGACGTGCGACCTGCTGGAGCGCTGGTTTCTCGCGTGACGCAGGTTCCGCGCCTTGCCGTGGTCACGCCGAGTTTCGCGCGCGACTTTCGACTCGCGCGCGAACTCAACGAGAGCGTGCTGACCTTTCTGCCGCAGGACACCAAACATTACCTGATCGTCGACCGGCGCGACCTCGCGCTCTTTCGCAGCTTGGAGGGCGCGCGCACGATCGTCGCCGCGGTGGAAGACGTGATCCCGCGCGGCTACGCCAAGCTGCCCTTCTCGAAGCGCTGGTGGTTTTCGTCGGCGGCGCTGGTGCCGGCCAAAGGCTGGCTGGTCCAGCAACTGGTCAAATTTTCGGCGGCGCGCCTGATCGACGCGCAGGTGCAGCTCAACGTCGACTCCGACGTGCGCTTCGTGCGTCCGGTCGACCCGGCGCTCTTCGCGCGCGCCGGCAAGACCCGGCTCTATCGCAAACCCGGCGGAATCGTCGCGGGCATGCATCACGTGAAGTGGCACCGCACGGTCTGCAGACTGCTCGACGCCTCACCCGATCCGCTGCCCATGAACGATTACGTCGGCAACGTGATCAGTTGGAACCGGCGCGTCGTGCTCGATACGATGGCCCGCATCGAAGCGGTTCGCGGCGTTCCCTGGCACGTGGCCTTCGCACGCGGGCGCACCGTTTCCGAATACCTGGCCTACGGCCTCTACGTGGACAAAATCGCGGGCCGCGCCGCCGCCGGCGTGTGGATCGACGAACGATCGTGGTGCCACACCTACTGGGGGCCCGAGCCGCTCTCGCCCGCGGGCGTCGAGGCCTTCGTCGCGCGCATGCCCGCCGACGACGTGGCCTTCTCGATCGCGGGCTACACCGCCACGCCGCGCGAGGTCTGCGAGCGGGCCACCAAGCTCGCCCTGCAGCGAGCGGTCGCGTGCTGAGCCGGGCATGGCCCCCTTTTGGGTTATTGCCTCCGGGGGCCGGTCGCGGTACGGTTTGGCTGCGCTCGACCCGGCTCATGCGGGCTACCCACTCTTGCTGAAGCGAGTGAACTTTGACGAACGGTAACTTTGGCGCGGCGCGCGTAACGGAAGTCTACGACTCGATTCGGCGCAACGCCGTCTTGGTCGCTGCGGTGTTCGTCGTCATGCTGGCGGCCTCGGCCGCCTACGTGCGCTTCGCGCCGCGCCAGTACGTCGCGGGCGCCAACGTTCTGGTGGTCAACGGCAACACCCGCGACGACCCGACGCTGTCGTCGCCCGACTTGCCTTCGATCGCCACCAGCACGGTGGTGCTCGAACACGCGCGCGCCGACATCAAGCTCGACGTTCCGCTCCAAGAGATGAAGCGGCGCCTGACGGCCAAGCCGCCGCCGTTCAAGTCGAGCATCCTGCGCATTCAGTACACCGATTCCGACGGCGCGCGGGCGGCTCTGGTAGCCAACGCCGTGGCCGACGAGTTGGCCAACTACTATCGCGACATCTCGAAGTCGCGCTACGATGCCGACCTGGCCGGGCTCAACGCCGAGTTGCGCAAGCAGAGCGACCGCATTCGCGAGATCGACCGCGAAGTGGGCCCCAACCTGCGCTCGCTGCTCGAAACCGGCGACGCGCGCAGCGCGACGCTCGACGGCGGCGGCAACGCGAACGGCAACGACCCGCAGTCGCCCGCGCGCGAACGTCAACTGGCCAAGGCGACGCTGCAGGGCGACGAAGCCCGGCTCGACGCGCTACGCATCGACGCGCAAACCAAGTCGGCGATCGCGCGCAAGGACATTTTGGAGAAGGACGCGCTGTACCAGAGCCTGACGGCCGCGGTCGCCACCGACTCCGCGACGCTGGCCCGCTATCGCGCACTCTATCAACCGGACTTCCCGGGCCTGATCGAGCTGGAGCGCAAGGTCGCGAACCTCAACGCCGCGGTCGCCGCCGAAGAACAGCGCGCGCTCACCTCTTCCGACGCCTTCAGCCCCACCCTGCTCGCCGCGCAAGGCGAGGAGCGCAAAGCCGAAGCCGTGGTCGAAGCCGACCGCGCCCGCCTCGCGGCGCTCGACCAGTTCGTCGTCAAGGAGCGCGCGCACGGTACTTCGTTCGCCTCGCTGCGCCTCGAGCGCGACGCGGCCAAAGAGAATTACCTGGCCATCTCGGCGCGCATCGCGGCGGCGCTGGCCAATCGCGCCGACGCGCTCTCGCTCGGCTCGGTGGTCGTGGTCGATCGCGCGATCGACTCGGAGACGCAGATCGGTTTGAGCCGCCGCCTGCTCTCGATCGTCCTGGCTCTGCTCATCCTCGCCGCCTCGATCGGCAGCGCGCTCCTGGCCGACCTGCTCAATCCGCGCCTGCGCCGCGCCGGCCAGATCGAAACGCTGTACGGCAAGCCGGTGATCGCGACGCTCGGCAACGCCAAATGAACCTCGCCGACGGGAGCAAGATCGCGCCGCCCGACGTGGCCAAGTCCGAAGTTCAACTCTTGCGGGCGTTCGTCGAACGCGCGATTCCGGCGCGCTCGGTCGTCCTGGTCACCTCGGCGCTGGGCGGCGACGGCAAGAGCCTGACGGCGTATTCGCTCGCGGACTGCCTGGCCCGCTCCGGCCGGCGCACGGCGATCGTCGACGCCACTACCGAAAGCCAACATTACGTGCGCCTGCCCAACACGCAGCGCAGCGAACAAGACGGCGAACTCGCCGTCTACGTTCCCGCGCCCAAGGCCAAGACGCCGCTGTATCGCGAGGCCGCCTCGCGCTTCGTCGAAACGTTGCGCTCCGCGCACGAATTCACCATCATCGACAGCGCCGCGCTGCTCCAAAGCGAGATGGCCATGGCCCTCGCCGAGACGGTCGACGGCGTGTTGCTCTCCGTGCGCTTGGGCCGCGCGCCCGCCGAAGACGACGAACAGACGCTGCGCATGCTGGAACGTTCGGCGGGCAACGTGCTCGGCGTGGTGGCCGCCTCGGCGGAAGCCATCGAGGAGTTCGAAGGCCGCGGCGCCGGCGCGAAGTCGGGCTCGCTCAACGGCATCTCGCTCTCGTGGATGGGCTCGATGCGCGAAGCGTTCGCGGGGCTCTTCGCGCACCTCCGGCCCGCCGGCAGCGCATCGCTCTTGCGCCCCTGACGGGCGCCGTGCAAGTCTTCAAGCTCTGGCCGATGTACGTTGCCGGCCGCATGCTGCCGGCCGCGATCGCGTTCGGCGGCATCGCGCTGTACACGCGGCTGCTCGATCCCGCGAGCTTCGGCACCTACGCGCTGTGCCTGAGCATGTCGTTCCTGATCGGAATGGCCGGCTTCTCGTGGCTGCGCGTGGCCGCGCTGCGCATGGCCGCATCGGTCGACGCCGCCGACGAGCCCGACTTGGGCGCGACGATGGCCCTCCTGTTCGCGGGCACGGCCGCGATCGTTGCGCTGACGCTCGTGGCGGCGCTGCGCATCTACAACCCCTCGTTGCCGTGGTCGTCGGTGCTTTTGACCGCGGCCGGCGCGGTGGCCAGCGGCTGGTTCGAACTGAACGTGACGCTCTTCCAAGCCCGCTTGCAGTTGGGCGGCTACGGCGCGCTCCAAGCGGTGCGCGCGATCTCGGCGCTGGCCGCTTCGCTGCTGCTGATCGCCGCAGGCTTCAAGGCCAACGCGCTATTGGGCGGTTTCGCGGCGGGCAACTGCGCCGCGCTCGGGGCGCTCGGCTCGTGGCGGCCGGCGCTGCGCGGACGCTTCCGGCGGGGGCTGTTCGCCAAGCTGTGGCGTTTCGGCTGGCCCTCGAGCGCGGCGTCGCTCAGTTATTTCTCGGTGACCTTTCAACGCTACGCGCTCGAAGGCGTGGCCGGCGGTGCGGCGGTCGGGATCTTCGCGGCCGCCTCGGACTTCGCGCAACAGACGGTGGGACTGTTGATCGGCACGGCCACGCTCGCAGGCCAACCGCTGGCCTTTCGCGCGCGCGACCTCGCCTCGCGCGACGACCTGTCGGCCCAGTTGCGCAGTAACGCGCAACTGGTGTTTGCCGTCGGCCTGGCCTCGGCGGCGGGCTTGATCGCGCTCGGCGGCCCGATCTCGCACCTCTATTTCGGGCCGCGCTTCCGCACCGACGCGGGCACGATCCTGGCGCTTGCGGCGGCCGTGATGTTCGTTTCCGGACTGCGCGCCAACTATTTCGAACAGGCCTTCGAGATCGCGTTCGAGACGCGGCCCGTCGCGATCATCACCTTTCTGCGCATCGCGCTGACCGTGGTGCTCAGCCTGTGGCTGATCCGTCCGCTGGGCGCGATCGGCGCCGCGCTGGCGACGCTCGCCGCCGAAATCGTCGCGTTGGCCGTCAGCGTCTGCTGGGCCGGCCGCGTGGTGCGCATGCCCGTTCCCTTCGGCGCGTTCGCGAAGATCGCGGCGGCGACGGCCGCGATGGTGCTGGTGGTGGATCTGGTGCCGGGACGGTATAGCCCGGCCGGGCTCGCGCTGGCCGTCGGCGCCGGCGTCCTGACCTACGCGGCGATCCTGGGGTCGATGCACGTTCGGCAGGTGCTCGCGCTCTTCGGACTCTCGGTGCGCACCGCCGCGGGGACGCGGCCGTGAATCCGCTGGTTTCCGTCATCATCCCGGTGTATCAAGGGGAGCGCATCGTGCTCGGCGCCGTGCGTTCGGTACTCGAACAGACGCACGCAAATCTCGAAGTGCTGGTCGTCGACGACGGTTCGACCGACGGCACCGGCGCGGTCTTGGCGCGCATAGCCGACCCGCGGCTCGTCCTGCTGCGGCAGCGCAACGCGGGCACGGCGGCGGCGCGCAACCTCGCCCTGCGGCACGCCCGCGGCGAGTACATCGCGTTTCTGGACAGCGACGACCGCTGGTTTCCCGAGAAACTCGAAACCGAATTGCGCGTCCTGCGCGAGGCTCCCGCGCCGGTGGCCATCGCCTACAGCTCGTATTACGGCGTCGACGACGGCGGCCGGTTGATCCACGTTCCCGCCACCCGGACCTATGCGGGCAACGTTCTCGACGTCTTGCTCGACGGCGAGGACTTTTTGATGCCGAGCCTCTGCCTCTTCGACCGCCGCATCTTCGACGCCGTCGGGCCGTTCAACGCCGGCCGGTATCACGAGGATCACGAGTTCATCCTGCGCGCGGGCAAAGAGTATCCGATCTTTCCCACGGGGCGGCGCCTGGTGGTCTACCGGCAGTCGACCAGCGGCAAATGTCGCGGCATCCTGCGCGACTTCGACCGGGCGCGCGCCGAGGAACTGTCGGTCGCCGACGACGTCGCACCGATCCTGACGCCCGAACAGACGCGGCGGCTGCACCAGAACGCGCGCCGTTCGCTCTACTGCCGGTTTCTGATGTACGGGTTCGACCGGCACGCGAAACGCATCTTGCCCGAAGTCGATTTGAGCGCGTTGCCCGCGAGCGGAAAGGGCCGGCTGGCGCTGATCTTCGCGCGCAGCGGCGTCAACCTGCTGGCCGCGGCCCGCGAGACCGTGCAAACCGGCTACCGGCTGTTCGCGCAGCGCGCCTGGCGACGGCGGCTGGCCCGTTCGGGCGTGGAGTTGCTCTATGGTTAACGAGGCCGCGCTCGCCGCCCGCGCCGAAGCGGCGGCGCGCGAACCGCGCGTTTGCGTCGCGATCCCCACCTTCCGCCGTCCCGAGTCGCTCGCGGCGCTGCTGCGCGGCATCGCGCGCCAAACGCGTCCGCCGGCCGGCGTGATCGAGGTGGCCGTGTTCGACAACGACGCGGCGCCGACGGCGCGCGCGGCGGTCGCCGCGGTCGCGCCCGGCTTTCCCTTTCGGCTCGAGTACGTCCACGTGGCGGAGCCGGGGCTGGCCAGCGTGCGCAACGCGATCCTGGCCCACGCGCGCGACCGGTTCGACTACCTGGCGATGATCGACGACGACGAGTGTCCGCAGATGCAGTGGCTCGTCGAGCTGCTGCGCGTCCGCGTGGCGACGGGCGCCGACGTCGTGGTCGGCCCGGTACCGCCGCTGCTTCCCGAAGACGCGCCGCGCTGGCTGCGCGACGGGCGTTTTCTGGAGTTGCCGACGGCGCCCGACGCCGCCTCGATCGACTTCGCCTACAGCGGCAACTGTCTGCTCGACGTGGCCGCCGTCGAGCGCCGCGCCGTCGTCTTCGATCGCGCGCTCGACTTCGCGGGCGGCGAAGACCTGCTCTTCTTCCGCACGCTGCTGGCGCGCGGCGCGCGCTTTGCCTTCGCGGCACGCGCGGTCGCGTTCGAGACGCTCGGACCCGAGCGGCTGCGCGCGAACTACGTGCTCGCGCTCAACTTCCGTCGCGGCAACACGCTGGCGCAGTGCGACCGCCGCTTGATGCCGGGCTTCGCGGGCGCGGCGCGACGCGCGGCGAAGGCCTGCGGGCGGATCGCTCTCGGCGCGCTGACGCTGCTGCCGCTGAGCCTCGTGCGAGGCCGGCGCGGGGCGCTCGACGCGCTGTGCTCCATCGCGCGCGGCCTCGGCGCGCTGAGCGGGCTCGCGGGCCACACCCATCAGGCGTACCGGCGTGACCACGCAGACGCGCGCTGACGGCGCGCGCGGCAGCGGGATGCCGGGCCGCGCCGAGGTTTGGCTCGTCGCGACCGCGTTGCTGGCCACGATGGTGATTCCGTTCCTGGGCAAATACCAGAGCGGCGACGTGCAAGAGAGTTCGCCCTTGGTCGAAGCACTCTGGATCGGATTCTATTGCGCGGCCGGCCTGCGGCTCTGGCAGTTGAAGGCGCGGGCGCGCCTGCTGCTCGCGCGCTCGCTGCCGTTGCTCGGTTTCCTGGCTTTGATGCTGGCCTCGAGCCTCTGGTCGGTCGAAGCCGCGACGTTCAAACGCGCGATCGAACTGATCGGCACGAGCGCGATCGGCTACTACATCGTGGCCCGCTTCACGCTGGTCGAAATGCTCGACATCCTCGTGCTGACCTTCGGCTGCGCGGCGGTCATGAGCCTCGCGGTCATCTTCGGCGCGCCGGGACACGGGCGCATGGACTTCGGCGGCGGCGCCTGGACCGGCCTGTTCCAAGAGAAGAACAACCTCGGCGCGGCGATGGCGCTGGCCGGACTCTCGCTCTTCGTGCTGCTGGCCGAACGCGCGCCGCGCGTCGCGCCGGCGCTGGCCGCGGTGCCGCAAACGCCCAAGCCCAGCGTTTCGCGCAACCCGGTCGCGCTCGGCGGCCTGGCCTTGCTGCTCTCGCCGCTCACGCTCTTCGAGGCGCTGGGCCGGCGCCGCGTCGTTCTGCTCGGAACGTTCGCCTTGGTGCTCGTGTTGCTGGCGGGTTCTCGTTCGGCGACCTCGCTCGGCGCCTACGGCGCGGTCAGCCTGATGGTCGTGGCCGCGTGGGCGTGCCGTTCGAAGCGCTACGGCGGCATCGCAAGAATCCTGACGATCCTCGGCGTCCTGCTGACGGCCGCGCTCCTCATCGGCTTCGGTTTCACGCCGAGCACGCTCTTCGACGCGCTCGGCCGCGACACGAACCTGACCGGACGCACCGACTTCTGGCCGTATCTCCAGGAAGCGATCGCCGACCGCCCCTGGCTCGGCTACGGCTACGACGCCTTCTTCGGCTCGCCGGTCGGTAAGGATTATTTGAGCTACTACGTCGTCGAAGCCGGCGGTTGGACGCCGTACCACGCGCACGACAGCTTCCTGCAAATTCTGTTGGACTCGGGCTACGTCGGACTCGTGGCCTTCTTGCTGGTGCTCGCCGTCGCTCTGGTGCGCAGCCTCGTCTACGCCTGGAAACGCCCCGAGCGCAGCGCGCTGTGGCCCGCGGCGATCCTCGTCTATCTGTTCCTGGGCAGCTTCACCGAGACGTACTTCCGCAGCTTCAACACGATCGAGTGGGTCGTGTTCGTGACCGCGTTGCTCTACCCGCTCTTACCCGCGCCCGCTCCGCCGAAGCCGCGCGAGGCGGCTCCGCGACCCGACCTCACTCGCGATATGCGACGACGCTCTTGGTCAGGCCCGCAAAGCGTTCGCGATAGAGCGCCGCTTCGGGAAACAGCGTGAGCACCTCGCCGACCGACATGAGGCGCACCGAAGCGGCCACTTCCATGGCCCGCTCCCAATTGCGTTCGCGATCGGTCCAGCCCAGCCGCGACTTGGTCAGCAAGAACGCGCGCAGCCACATGGGCATGAACTGAAAGCCGGGGACGACGAAGTGCGGCTCGATCGGAAAGTTACGATTCGGCGTCTGGATGAAATAGCGCTTCCCGACGCGCCGGATCTCGTCGGCCATGCGGCGTTGATCGGCGAACGATCCGACGTGCTCGATGACCGAATTGGAATAGACCAGGTCGATGCTGCCGTCGGCGAACGAGCGCAGATCGCGAGCGTCGCCGGCGATCGTCTCGAAGTGCGCGGCGTGGTCGACCTCGCGCTTCACGTTGAGCACGATGATCTTGGTGCTGCTGCGCGGGAACGCGACGTCGCTCCAAAAGCCCGTCGTTCCGCCCAAATCCAAGATGGTCACCGGCTGCGCGATCCGCGAAAGCACGTCTTCGAAGAAACGATGGCGGCGACCGCGCAGGCGCGCGGCGAGCGAGCCCGGGAGCCGATGGTCGACGATGCGGGAGAACAGCGACATGTATCCTCGGCCTTCCGTGGCGGCGAACGGAACCCCGCTGTGATAAACGACCCATTTCGGGGATGGGCGCGGCGCGAACCGCGGGTTATCCTTGGCTCAAACTGGGGCGGGTACCGTCGCCGGTGATCGTTCCACTTTCCTGGCCGCGTAGAGCGAGGTCGCAGATTTTCGTAGACGCTCCGCTCGAGGGAGACTTCGACGATGCAGGAGTCTAAGCTCGGGCCGAGCTTGGCTCCCGCACGCGACGCCGTCGGCCGGCGCATCTATCCCTGCTCCGCGGCGCAGGCGCACTTCGTCTATCAGGAGCGGATCGATCCCGGCTGCGCGGCGCGCAACGTCTTCGCGCGCTGGCGCCTCGAAGGCGAGGTGCTGCAAGCCGATCTGCAGGACGCCTGGAGCGCGCTGGTTGCGCGGCACGAAAGCCTGCGCACGCGCTTCTCCGAAGCGGACGGCGCGCCGCTGCAGATCGTCGAGCCGCGCGTCGACCTGCACGTTCGCGACATCGACCTGACCCTGCTCCAAGAGCCCGTTGCCGCGCTCGAAGCCGAGCGCATCGCGGCGCTGGAGGCGCGCACGCCCTTCGCCCTCGACCTCGCACCGCTGCTGCGCGTCACCCACGTCCGCCTCAGGCCGGGCGTCTCGGTGCTGATGGTCACGGCCCACCACACGGTCTGCGACGGCTGGTCGATGGGTATTTTGGCGCGCGAAATGGGCGAACTGTGCGCCGCTCGTTACGAGAATCGCGCACCGGTGCTCGCGGACCTGACCGTAAACTACGGCGAATACGCGCTGCGCCAGCGCGATTGGCTGGCCGGCGACTCGCTCGAAACCGAGCGCGCCGCGCTCGCACGCGCGCTGGCCGGCTACAAGCAATTCGAAATACTGCCCGACCGGCCGCGCCCCGCGGTCCAGACCGCCAACGGCGACATCGTCTCGACGCTCCTCGAACGCGAGTTGACGGATCGACTGGCGGCGCTGGCGCGCGACAACGGCTGCACGCTGTTCACCGTCGCTTACGCCGCGCTGCTGGCGGTCTTGCACCGCCACAGCGGCGAGACCGACATCGCGCTGGGCACGCAGGTGGCCGGCCGCGATGCCGTGGAGCTCGAGCCGCTGATCGGCACGTTCGTCAACACGATCGTGCTGCGCACCGACCTGCGCGGCGACCCGACCTTTCGCGAACTCGTCGAACGCGCGCGAGACGCCCAGTGCGACGCGTTCGAGTTGCGCCACGTCCCCACCGGCATCGTGGTCGAAGTGGTCAACCCGCCGCGCGATCCCAGCCGCAATCCGCTCTTGTCGCTGAACTTCGTCTTCCAGCGCTCGTTCGTGCCCAACGCGCGCTACGGCAGCTTCGCCCTGGTCGATCTGCCCTCGCGCTCGGCCGGCGCGCTCTACGACCTCTGCTTCTTCATGGTCGAGCGGCCCGAAGGCTGGCGCCTTTCGTGCGAGTACAATCCCGATCTCTTCGAGTCCGCCACCGCGACGAAGCTCGTCGCGCGCATGACGGCCCTGCTCGAAGCGGCGGGTCGCAATCCTTCGCTCGCTCTCTCCGACCTGCCGATCCTCAGCGCCGCCGACCGCGACGAGTTGCGTGCGCTCGACGGAACGCTCGCCGATTACCCGCACGAGCCGCTTCACGAACTCTTCGCGCGTCAGGCGGCGCTCGCGCCCAACGCGATCGCCGCAACGTGCGGCGACGCGCGCGCGAGCTACCGCGAACTCGACGAAGCCGCCAACCGCTTGGCCCGCGAACTGCTCCGGCGCGCGCCGCAGCCGTTGACCGCGGTCGGCATCTTGCTCGAACGTTCCCTCGACGCGCTCGTCGCCGTGCTCGCGGTACTCAAGGTGGGCGCCGCCTACGTCGCAATCGAGCCGCTCGCCGACGATGCGGCGCTGACCGCGGAAGTCCGCGCGCGGGCGGGCGCGTGGATCACCCGGCGGCAGTTTACGCCGCGCTTGGCCGGGTTGCCCGCGCCGCTCGTGCTGCTCGACGCGGACGCGGCGTCGATCGCAACGCACGCAGGCGACGGAATCGGCATTACGGACGCCGCCGACGCAGCCTATCTCACCCGCGGCGCGGCCGGAAGCCTCGTGCCGGTCGGCCGGCGCGCGGTCGTCAACGCGGCATGGGCGCTGCGCAAACGATTGGTCGTGCGTCCGCGCGATTGCGTGCTCGCCACCGCGCCGCCCGGTTCGGGCGAGAGCGCGCTCGAGATCTTCACGGCGCTGCTGTCCGGCGCGCAACTCGTCGTCGCGCGAGAGGACGAATTGGGCGACGGCGACGCGCTCGACCGGCTGATCGGACGCAGCGGAGCGACGGTGATGCACGCCGACTGCGCCACCTGGCAGCGCCTCGCAAACTCCGAATGGCCCGGCAGCCCTGCGCTCAAAGCCCTGTGCACCCAGCGCCTCCCCGAGGCGCTGGCGGCGCGCTTGATCGCCGGCGTCAACGAACTCTGGAGCATCTACGGCGAACCGGAGACCGGCGCGTGTTCGTTCGCGCGCCGCGTGGAGGCCCCGGACGACGGACGGCTGGTCGGACGGCCGATCGAAAACGTCGCCGTCTCCATCGTCGATGCGTGGGGCAAGCCCGTGCCGCCCGGAGCGCCGGGCGAACTGCTCCTCGGCGGCGACGGCGTTCGCTTGCATCGCACCGGCAGGCGCGCGCGTTCGCGACCGGCGGGCGACGTCGAGTTGCTCGCGCGGGAGGACGCGCCCGCGGCACGCCCCGCGCCGGCTCCGCCTCCGACCGTCGCGCCGGTGGTCCCGGCAACGGCAACCGAAACGCAGCTCGCGGGCATCGTCGCGGAATTGCTGGGACACGGCGGCTTCGCGCGCCACGACGACGTCTTCGCATTCGGCTTCCACTCGCTGCTGGCGCTGCGCTTGGTGGCGCGGATCAAGCAACGCTACGGCGTCGACCTCGCCCTGCGGACCATCGTCGAAACGCCGACGGTGGCGCAGATGGCGGCGCGCGTCGACGCGCTGCGCGCGGCGCTGCCCGAAGCCGACAGCGTGACCCCGATCGTCACGCTCAACGCGTCGGGAACGCGCACGCCGCTGATCTTCTTACACAGCGACCTCTTCGCCGACGGACTCTATTGCCGCCGCCTAGCGGCCTCGCTCGGCCCGGACCAGCCGATCCATTCGGTCGCGCCGCACGGCACCGCCGGCTTGCCGCTCTTCACGAGCGTCGGGGCGATGGCCCGCGATTACCTCCCGCGCATTCGCGCGGTGCAACCGGCGGGGCCGTACCGCATCGGCGGCTTCTGCGCCAGCGCGTTCGTAGCGTACGAACTGGCGCGCTTGCTCCGCGCCCAAGGCGAAGCCGTGGAGCGGGTCGTGCTGATCAACGCGTCGCCGCTGCCCACCCGTTCGATTCCGCCCTTCGACGCGGTCATGCGCGCGCTCGGCCTCAATCGCCGGCTCGACGCCGGCCTGCGCACCGCGCTCTGCTACAACTTGGCGCGCTTGCACGCGGCGGTCGCGCGCGGGCCGATGGCGACGGTACGGCTCGCCTTCGAACGCATCTCGGCGCTCTCGAAGCGCGGCGCCAAAGCCGGCGCCGGATCGCCGGAATTGAAGAAGGAGCGCGGCGAACGGCGCACCGAGAACTCGTTCGTGCACATCGTCGCGGCCTTCACCTACCATCCCAAACCCTACGACGGCTTGGTCAGCCTGATCTGGAGCGACGATCAACGCGCGCCGGCCGCCGTGCCCCGCGCCTCGTGGAGCGCGCTCGCGCCCGAGGTGCGGTGCATCGGGATGCGCGGCGGCCACGTCGAAGCGCTGGGCGAACGCATCGACGACTTGGCTCGCGCCGTCGAGGCCGCGCTGGCCTAAACCGCCGGCCGTCCGTTTGGACGACAACCGCGACCTGCGCAAAGCAACGTGGCGAGCGCGGCCGCGCGCCGACCGCGCTCAGGCGCGAACGCGGTCGAGGAATGCGGCCTGCCCGCGCACGGTCGTGTGCGCGAAGAGTTCGGTGACGGCGAAGCGCGTTGCGAAGCGCTCTTGCAAGCATTGGTGCAAGCTCAACAGCGAGAGCGAGTCCCCGCCAGCGTCGAAAAAGTTCTCGTCGAGGCCCGGCTCGGCGCCGCCCAGCAGTTCGTTCCAGGCGGCCGCGACGCGCTGCTGGGTCGAGAGCGCGCGGCCGGCGCCGAAGCGCGGGGGCAACGCGCGGGCGGGCGCGTTCGCTCGCTCCGCCAACGCGCGGCGGTCGACTTTGCCGCTCGGGCCGAGCGGCAGTTCGTCCACGAAGGCAAACCGGTGCGGCACCATGTAGGCGGGCAGCGCGAGCGCGAGCCGCTCGCGCAGAGCACGTTCGTCCGGTCGCGCGTTCGGCGCCGGCACGACGAAGGCGCAGAGCGTCTTCTCTCCGTTCGCCTCGACGACGACCACCGTCGTTTCGCGCACCGCGGGATGCGCGCGCAGCGTCGTTTCGATTTCTCCGGGTTCGATGCGGAAGCCGCGAATCTTCACCTGGTCGTCGCTGCGTCCGAGAAACTCGAGCAGGCCGTCGGGGCGATAGCGCGCGCGATCGCCGGTGCGATAGAGCCGCGCTCCCCGTTCGGGCGAGAACGGGTCCGCGACGAAGCGCTCGGCGCTGAGTTGCGGCGCATTGAGGTACCCGCGCGCGACGCCGTCGCCGCCGACGCAGAGTTCGCCGGCTTCGCCGGGCGCAACGGGTTCGAGCGCGGCGTCGAGCACGTACGCGCTCGAGTTCGCGATCGCGCGGCCGATCGGTACCGGCTCGTCCGGCAAGCCGCGCGTTAGCTCGCACCAAGTGCTGAACGTCGTATTCTCCGTTGGGCCGTACACGGCGAAGAGGCGGCACGCGGGAAAGGCGTCGAGGAAGCGCGCGACGTGCGCCGGGGAAGCGACTTCGCCGCCCGTGTAGAGCCGCCGCAGCGCGCGCGGCCGGGCCGCGGGCGTATCGACCAGACGTTGGAAAATGGCCGTGGTCAGGAAGAGCGTCGTCACGCCGAAGCGATCGATCGCCTCGGCGAGTTCGAGCATGGAGAGCAAGCCCGGCCGGGGCGCCGCGAGCCGCGCGCCGTTGAGCAGCGGCGCCCACACGTCGAAGGTCGACGCGTCGAAGGCCAACGTCGCGAACTGCAGAAACGCGTCGCCCGGCGCCACCTCGAGGTAATCCGCGCCGCGCACCAGGCGCAGCACGCCGCGATGCTCGACGGCGACGGCCTTGGGTTTGCCCGTCGAGCCCGAGGTGTAGGTCACGTAGGCGAGCGAGTCCGGACCGCAGACGACGTCCGGCGCTTGCGCGCCGGCCGTTTCGGGAGCGTCCGTCGAAGCGAGGACATCGAGCGTCCGGACCGATGCCGGAAACGCGCCGTGCGACTCGCCGCCCGCGCTCAGCACCAGCTCGACGGCCGCGTCCGCGCACATCAGCGCGAGCCGTTCGCGCGGGTAGGCGGGATCGAGCGGAACGTACGCCGCGCCGGCCTTCAGAATGGCCAGCAGCGCTACCGGCAACAGCGCGGAGCGCTCGAACGCCACGCCGACGCCCGCGCCGGGACGCACCCCGAACGCGATCAGCCGGTGGGCGAGCCGGTTGGCCCGGCGCTCCACTTCCGCATACGACAGCGCGACCGCGCCGTCGGTCACCGCGACGGCCTCCGGCGCGCGCGCCGCCTGCCGCGCGAAGACGCCGTGAATCGTGCCGTCGCGCTCGTAGGGCGTGCGCGGGCCGAGCCCGAGCGCGATGCTGCGCTCGCGCTCGCTCGGGACGAGGGCGCCGGTTGCCGTGGCCATCCAAACTCGAGTGTACGCGCGAAACCGGGCGGCGTGCAGCCCCCGAATTGGGCCGCTTCGCGAAATCCCCATTTCCGGGCATTGAGCCCGGCCCGCTTTCGCGGTACGGTCGATTGGCCATCTCGAGGTGAAAAAGCCCATGCCCAGCGACGCCACCGTGCTCGTTTCGGAACAGCAGCCGCTCTTCGCGCGCGACTTCAATCGCGCCAGCTTCGAGTTCGACCACACGCTCAGCGAACTCGACGTCTTCGCGTTGCCCAATTTGATCGCGATGTCGCTGCGGCTGGTCGGCCACGCCTACGTGTCCACCGCCGAGACCTCGGTCGATGCCGGCTGGAAAGACGTCGGCGACGGGCGCCGCACGCTCCAAGAGACGCTCGAGACGATCGGCGATTCGAACTCGCTGGTGCTGCTCTCGCACTGCGAAAAAGACCCCGAGTTCGGAGGGGTGTTCCAAGCGATACTCGACGACGTGGTGGCCCAAGCCGGCGCCGCCTTGCGCGACGACATCGCCGTCGGCCGCGCGACGCTCGTGATCAGTTCGCCGCGGCGGATCACGACGTACCACATCGACGCGGAGGCCAACTTTCTGCTCCAAATCCTGGGCGAGAAGACGCTCTACGTCTTCGATCCGCGCGACAAGAGCGTGCTCAGCGACGGCGAGTTGGAAGCGTTCTACGGCGGCGATTTCGACGGCGCGCACTACAATCGCGAGCGGCAAGACCGGGCCGTCGCTTACGCGCTGCGCCCCGGTAAGGGCGTGCACATGCCGATCCACGCGCCCCACTGGGCGCAGAACGGCGACTCCGTTTCGATCGGGCTCAGCCTCAACTTCAATCTGCGCTCGGCGGCCAAATCGAGCGCCGTCTACAAAGTCAACCGGCGCTTGCGCAAGGCCGGCTTGAGCCCCGCAGCGCCCGGCGTTTCGCCGCTGCAAGACGAGTTGAAGGCGGCGGCGTTCAGAGGCGCGACCGCCGCGCTTTCGTTCCTGCGCCGTCCGTCGCCGGGGAAGCGTAACCCGGCGTGAGCGTCGCGCGCCAAACGCCGCGGCTCTACGAGCCCGCTCCCCAGCCGCGCCCCGCGCTGCGGGTGTTCTGCTTTCCGTATGCGGGCGCCGGACCGGGCATGTTTCGCGCTTGGGCCGGGCGGCTCGGCGCCGACGTAGAAGTCGCCGGCATCCGTCTACCGGGTCGCGAGTCGCGTTGGAGCGAGACGCCACACCGCGATTGGCCGCACGCCGTCGCCGACGCGGTGGAAACGCTGACCGCGCGGCTCGACCGGCCCTACGTCCTCTTCGGGCACAGTTTCGGAGCGATGCTCGCTTACGAGGTCGCGCGCGCGATACAACTGCTCGGCCTGCAATTGCCCCGAGCGCTCGTGCTTTCGGGCTGCCGCAGCCCCCAGATCGCTCCCGTCTCCGACACGCCCTGGAACGCGCCGAGCGAGACGCTGTGGCGCTGGGTTGCCGACATGGAGGGCACGCCCGCCGGCGTGCTGGCCGACGAAGGATTGCGCGAAGCCTTCGAACCCGTACTGCGCGCGGATCTGCAGTTGGCCGAGGTCTGGCGCAATTCGCCCGAGGTAGCGCTCGACGTCCCCATCGTCACCTTCGGCGCGGCCGACGATCCCGTCGCGCCGCCCTGGGCCTTGGAGGGTTGGGCCGACTTCGGCGCGCGCGGCTGCGAACGCGTCGAATTCGCCGGAGGTCACTTCTTCCTCCACGCGTCCGAGGCGGCCGTGCTCGCGCGTCTGGCCGACGTTTGCGCCGCTAGCGGCGCGCACGCGAGGGCGGCATGCTAACCGAGGCGCGCCTGCGCGAGCGTCGCTTCGCGGCCGACCGCGAACTCTTCGCGCGCAACTTCGACCGCGCCGCCTTCGTCTTCGCGCATCGATTGGCCGACCATCCGCTCTTCACGCCCGACCGGCTGCTCGATCTCGCCAAGCGCATGGCCGAAGACCCGCGCGACGTCTATTACGACGCCGGCGACGTTCGCGTCGACCAGCGCTGGGACGAGGTTGCGGCCTGCGACCTTCCGGTCGACGAGATCCTGCGCCGCATCGAGACCGCCGGGGCCTGGGTCGTGTTGCGTCAGGCCGACAAAGATCCCGCGTACGCCGCGCTGCTCGACGAGTGCTTGACCGAGATCGAGGCGCTGGCGGGCAAGGATCTGGCCGCCGCCATGAAGTTGCGGCGGGCCTTGATCTTCGTCAATTCGCCCAACCGCATCAGTTCGTACCACATCGATCGCGAGTGTAATTTCCTGTTGCAGATCTCGGGCACCAAGACGATCCACGTCTTCGACCGCTACGATCGCGACGTGTTGCCCGAGGAAGAGATCGAACGTTTCTGGACCGTCGACAACAACGCGGCGCTCTACAAGCCGCAGTACGCCGACCGCGCCCAAACCTTCGTGCTGAGGCCGGGCGAAGCGGTCCATCTGCCGGTCAACGCGCCGCACTGGGTGCAGAACGGGCCCGAGGTCTCCGTCTCGCTGAGCATCAACTTCCACTATCACGACGCGGCGCTGGCCGACGTGTACCGAGCCAACTATTGGTTACGGCGCCTGGGCTTTCGGCCGAGCCCGCCCGAGCGCTTCACGCTCGCCGACAACGCGAAGCGAACAGCCTTCGCCTGCGCGCGAAGCCTCAAACGCGCCGGCCGCCGCCTGAGCGGACGCGCTTAGGTGGTCGCTCGCGATGCGCTGCGCGGCGCGGCTCTTCGCGCGGGCCGCTGGCCCGTCGTGGGCGGCGCCGTCGCCCGGGCCTATCGTCGCTATTTCGACGCGGCGAGCGGGAAGCACACGCGGCTCTTTCACGGCCTGTACGCCGACTTCGCGACGGCGGAGGCGGCGATTCCGGCCGCTCGCGCTTGCGGATACGACAACGCGGCCTCGGCAGAGCGGGTGCTGGCCGAGTGGCTCGACGTCTACCCCAGCGACTTTCCGGTCATCGTCTGGCTGGCCAAGCTCCTGCCCGCGTGCGAGCTGCTCTTCGACTGGGGCGGTAACGTCGGACTCAAGTATTTCGCTTTCGCCAAGTACCTGGACTATCCGGCGGAGTTTACCTGGCTCGTCAACGACGTGCCGGCGGTCGTCGAACTCGGCCGGGCGACGGCACGCCGCGAGGGCGCGAGCGGCTTGCGCTTCACGACCTCGCTCGAGGAACTGCCGCGGGCGGACGTCTTGCTGGCGGCGGGCGCGCTGCACTTCATCGACGATCCGCTCGGCAAGCTGCGCGCGCTGTCGCGGCTCCCGGCACATCTGCTCTTGAGCAAGGTGCCGGCGCTTGAGGCGCCGTCGGCGTGGAGCGTTCACAACATGGGCACGGCCCTCTGCCCGTACAGGCTCTTCAATCGCGACGAGTTGGTCGCCGAGATCGAGGGCTTGGGCTACGCGCTCGTGGACGAGTGGCGCATCCCCGACGTGACCTGCGAGATTCCGTTCCATCCCGATTACGCCATCGATGCGTACTCAGGATTCTACTTCACCCGACGGTAACCACGACTCGAGAGGCTCATCGCGATGCTGCACACGCCGGTCCGCCCGGTCCGTCTCACGCTCGACGCGCGCACCTACGCGCGCGACTTCGATCGCGTGCCGTTCGGCTTCGATCACGATTTGAGCAGCCTGCCGCTGCTGGGCTTCGATTCGATTCGCGCGTTGGCGCGCGCGTACGAACGGGAATACTTCGTGGCCTCGGGCGATAATTCGCCGGCCACCGAGTTCTATTCGGCCGGGTTGGGCGGCCGTTCGCCCCTGGAGGCCCTGGAGACCCTCGGAGACTCCAACCAGCGCGTGCTGCTCAAACGTCCGGAACTCTACGACGACCGCTTCGCCGACCTGCTGCGGTCGCTCTTCGAGGAGATCGTCGACGCCCGCGGCGGCTTGCGCGGCGAGCGCGTGGTGCGCTTGATGTCGTCGATCTTGATCAGTTCGAGCGCCGCGGTGACGCCGTTCCACTTCGATCCGGAGATCACGTTCTTCTTCCAGATCGAGGGCGAGAAGGCGTACCACTTGTACGAACCCTCGGTGCTGACCGAGCCGGAACTCGAGCGCTTCTACAGCATGGGCATCGTCAACATCGGGCAGGTCGAACTGGCCGGCCGCGATCCGCGCGCCGAGCACGTCTTCAATCTGCGCGCGGGCAAAGGCTTGCACCAGCCGCAGAACTGTCCGCACTGGGTGGGCGTCGGCGCCTCGCGTTCGATCTCGTACGCCGTCTCGTTCGAAACCGACGCGATGCGCGCGCGCGGCCGTACGCGCGCCTGTAATCACTACCTGCGCGGCCTCGGCCTCAGCCCGACGCCGCCCGGCGAACGTCCCGCACTCGACGCCCGCAAATCCGCCGCGATGCAAGCCTTCATTCCGCTGCGCAAGCGCTTGCGCAACACGCTCGGCGGAGTTTTGCGGCGGCCGTAGGGCACGCCGCCTTCGCGACTACTCCCGCTCGAACATCGTTAACCGCGCACCGGCGGGTGGAAACGGGCGCGGGTCGATCCAGGCTATCCGGCCGTCGCGCGGGGTTGCCTGGGGCACGTCGAGTTCGAAGACGGCGCCGTAGCGATCCGTCGCCGCCAGCATGTCCGCGCGCGAGGGCGTTGGGACCGTGCACGAACTGCAGCGCACGTCCAGGCGCACCGGCGTGCGCGGGTCGAGATAGTACGCCAGGCTCAAGATGCTCGGCACGAAGTGCCGGCTGACCACCAGCGGCGCCCTGGCCGCATCGACCGAGGCCGCCACGGCGCGCGCGCGCTCGGCGTCCTTCGTCCACCACGTGTCGGCCTGCGAACTGCGCCAGCACGACGCGATCTGCAGCGCGAGCAACGCCGCGAAGGCCGCGGACCAGGCACGTAACGCGCGAGGATCCCGCGGGGCCTCGA